>Ga0247813_10002874_pt1 | contig 11460 bp, 13 predicted proteins | sample UWRJL169409C1_FD_180719 | JGI IMG/M metagenome (GOLD analysis project Ga0247813, IMG submission 180719) | Plant litter microbial communities from Arlington Agricultural Research Station in Wisconsin, United States - UWRJ-L169-409C-1 | ecosystem: Environmental > Terrestrial > Plant litter >... | reverse complement strand
AAGCAGTACCAATTTAACCTTAGCGGCATCGTACGAAGGCTGGTACATGAAAAAACAATCGCCGGCTCAATTATTAGACTCTGCTGAATATTTTTATAAAAAGACTGTTTCGTATTCTCAAAATTTACCTATAAATAACATAAAGGCAAAAATAAGCCTTGGAAATGTTTATTATATGAAAAATGATTATAAAAATGCTGAGAAGACTTATTATAACATTGTTTTTTATGCTAAACAAAATAATTTAAAAAGAGAATATAAAATTGCGAATTATAATTTGGGCAATTTGTATTTCGAAACTAAAAAATATGATAAAGCCTTAGTTTTTTTTAATAAGGTTGATTCAGTTTCACAAGTAGATGATTCTAAGGATGAAAGTTTCCTGAAATCAATTTATTATTTAGCGAAGATTTATAATATAAATAAAGAGCCACAGCTTGCTTTTAAATATTCTAAAATTTATTTGGATAATTATGAGAAATCGGAAGCAAAACTTAATAATGAAGCCTTAGAAGTAAACTATAAACTGGGAACCGGAGATTTGAGTGACGAGATGGTTACCATCCAGAAAAAATATGAAAATGAAGTTTTACTAAATAAAGCCTTAAAGGTTTTTTACGTTTTACTCGTAGTAGGAATTGTATTTTTTCTGATAAAAAACATACGGGATAAAAATAAGGCACATAAAAAAATGAATGCTTTGATTGAAGAATTTAAAGCCAATTTAGAAAAGAAAGAAAATGCTGTCGTCGTACCAGAAATTGAAATACCGGAATTAGAGGATGTTCTTCTTAAAAAGGAAAATGTCAACTTGAGTATAGATGAAGCCAAAGAAAATAAAATTGTCGAAAAATTATTGGCACTTGAAAACAAATTAGAATATCTAAATGCAGATTTTACGTTGGCCTATGTGGCTAAGAAGATAAAAACCAATACCACTTATTTATCATATGTAGTTAATAAACGTTTTGGCAAATCATTTGGGGAATACACGAATGAGCTTAAAATCAACTACGTAATTAATGAGATGATTACCAATCATATGTATCGTAAATATTCTACGCAGGCTATTGCAGAAAGCGTAGGATTTAAAAATGCGGTTTCTTTTGCAAAATCATTTAGAAAAAGAACTGGTGTATCTCCAGCACAGTTTGCTAGTAATATTTAGTTTTTAAATCATCAACTTTACTTAAATAAATAAGGTGATAATTCTTTCTTTCCATACGTAACAAGATGCAATTACGTCACCGACCAAATGATGACCAAACAAGCATCATAAATATTTACTAAGGCAGCTTCAGAAAGTATTGATTTAAAAATTTAGTGGTTACAAAAATCATTTCGCAAAAGAGCTGGATATAATCCAGCTCGATTTACCAATAATATTTAAAGCTTTTGGATTACAAATCCATTATCCAAGTACGCCTCCACCACCTTTAATAGGTTCCTTATTTCCATCAATTGGTGTTGTATTGTCACCACCTTTAATCATTTTTTGCTGATTAAGATCTATTTTTTCTGTTTTAAAATCTTCAAAATTTAATATTTTAATGTCCATAATTTTATTTATTTAAAGTTTTTATATACTTGTTAAATTCATTTTTTACTGTTATCCAACTGTGCCTCCGCCACCTTTAATTGGCTCTTTTGGTCCCTCTGGTTCATCTCCTCCTCGAACTGTTTTTTGTTGGTTTTTTGTCAATTTTTCTACTGCAAAATCTTCTAATCTTAATGTCGTACGTGTCATGTTTTTACGTGTTATGGTTATTGATATCTCAAAACTAGACAAAAAGGAAAACGCTTAGTCAAAAATAAGGTTTTCGGAAATTATACGAAGATAAATTTAGTATAATTAATTGAAATACAAGTAATTAATTGATTTATTCAGACTGATATAATTTATAAATTGTATGTAGTATAATTAATAAAATGTGTGCATCTGGATATTTTTTTCAAATAAAAACAACAATATTTGCACTGTCGTTATGATTTAAAAGGCACAGAAAGATGTTAAAATTAGTACAGAAATTTCTTCAAATTAATAAATACTCGGAGGTAAAAAATGAGTTTAAAGATTTGTTTCTTTCTCATCCAAATTATCCAAGTTTATTTGCGATAACAGATTCGTTAGATTTGTTGTCTGTGGAGAATGCTGCTGTAAGAGTTTCGAAAGAACAAATTGAAAACTTACCATCTAATTTTTTAGCTTATTTTAAAGACGAACTTACTTTGGTTGAAAGAGCAAAAGAATTTGTTCGTATTGATACCAGTAAAAAAGCAGGTCAAAAAATATCGTATGATAATTTTCTTTTAGACTGGAATGGTGTAATTGTAGCAATTGAACCAAATAATGTAGTGGCGAGAGAAAATTTTAAAAATGAATATAAGGATGCGAAGTATTTTGCTCCTTTATTGATTCTATTCGGATTTTCGTTTTTTTATAATTCGTATAATGTATTTAGTCTTGTGTTTCTGATAGCATCAATATTAGGACTTATCGTTAGCGTTTTTATTGTGCAGGAAAAATTAGGCTTTGCAACCAATATTATTTCTAAATTTTGCAATTTAACCACAAATACGTCTTGTAGTTCAGTTATCAATTTCGGTGGTGATAATAATAAATGGATAAGTTTTTCAGATTTGCCTTTGATATTCTTTGGTTCTTCTTTTCTATCCATTTTGCTTCAGCCTTTAGAATCAGCAGTTTTTGTGGGTTTCTTAAGTTTATTAGCGATTCCGGTTATTGTAACTTCAATCTGGATACAAAAATTTGAGATTCAAAAATGGTGTGTAATGTGTTTGATGGTTTCATTTCTTGTTTTCGCACAAAGTGTGATTTGGTTTGCTTCAGATTTGTTTACCCTTAGTTTTAGCATAGCCAGCATATTTCCTTTTTTATTCTCATTAATTCTGATAACATCAATTTGGCTGGTAGTAAAACCGGTTGTAAAAAATATATTGAATAGCGATAATAACGTTAAGGAGCTTAAAAAATTCAAAAGAAATTATTCTTTATTGAATTTCTTATCAAAAAAAATACCATACGCAGCCGGATTAGAAGATTTAAGAGGTTTGCACTTTGGAAATAGAAGCGCAGCAATAAAGCTTACTATAGTTTTAAGTCCAAGTTGTGGACATTGTCATAAAACATTTCAGGAAGCATTTGATTTGGTATTGAGGTTTCCGGATAAAATATTTTTGAACATATTATTTAATGTGAATCCTGAAAATGTTGAAAATCCGTATAAAATTGTTGTAGAAAGACTTTTAACAATAAACAGAGCTACACCAGGAAAAATAGTTGAAGCCATATCAGATTGGCACATTAAGAAATTGGGCCTTAAAAAGTGGCTTAAAAAGTGGCATACTGAGCCTGTTAGTATGATGATCAATCAGGAAATACAAAAACAATACGAATGGTGTTCAAAAAATAATTTTAATTATACACCAGTTAAGATCGTAAATGAAAAATTATTTCCAAATGAATATGAGTTACAGGAGCTCAAATATTTTTTAACCGATTTTGTCGAAGAAAAAGAAGTTGAGGTTTTTGATAAAATAGCTTAGAGCAAATAGTTAATAAACATTACCAATAAAACCTAAATATTATGCTAAAGAAAATTTTAAATCTAGAGGGAGCTGAAGAATTAAATGCTAATGAGCAAAAATCAATTATTGGTGGTAATGCGCCGATTTGTGAAATAGGTTTTTTTGCTAAAAGGTGTACTGATTTAGGTAGTGTACCACCTTACTGGAGTTGTTTGCCAATTGGCTGGGCAGGTCCTTGTTAGAAGTCATAGCTACATAGACATCTTCAAATGTCTCAAAATGATTGAAGTATAGTAACAATTAAAAAACACAGTTATGTTAAAGAACATCATAAACCTCGAAGGAGCTCAAAAATTGAGCAGAAATGAGCAAAAGAACATTTTTGGAGGCTTGCCTGTTCAGCCAGCTAATTGTGCATGCTTTTGTTACATCGGAAATAGAAATGTCAATGCATATTGTTATTCATTATGCCCAAATGGATCTGTGCCTGGGATAACAGAAGGCAGCACTGGAAATTGTGGTTATCCTTTTCCTTTGCCTCCAACACCTCCCGGAATAGAATAATTTTAAAATAAAATATGTTAAATAAAATTTTAAATCTTGAAAGTGCTCAAAAAATAACCAAAATGGAGCAAAAATCAATGAAGGGTGGAATCCCGGATTGCTGGGTTTTTGCAATCGAAGCAGGTTGTATCCTGATATCAGTTGGTCAAAGGTGTCCTTTGGATACTACTGCAGGTATTTGCGAATCGAACCGACTTTGTTGCTAGATTTTTTTAACAATAAAAATAAACAAGTAATAACAATACAGCCTTATTAGAATTTAGTCATGTTTTTTTTAATTTGTAGGCGCTCGATCGTGGAACATTGAGCAAATATCCCCACATTGATGATTGGTGTCGGGATTCTCAGGAAAGGTGGTCACTGAGTTGGTTTTAATTGGTTAGGGCTAACCAGTGCCATATCCTAGAGAAAAAAATTGTATTACTTACCTATTACACTTTTTTAGATAGTAAGACAGAGAGAAATTTTTTTTCTCTCTGTCTTTTTTTACATCAATTAATTTTGCCTGAATTTAGTAATAAATATACCATCAAACAGACAGAAAACTTCAACTGTCTTAAAAATGATTGGAGTATTAACAAATCAAAAAAACAAATCATGAAAAAATTGAAAGATTTAATTGGAGTTGAAATTTTAAGTGTTAATGAGAAGAAAAATATTAATGGCGGCGGTGTCGGAGCTGAGGCTTGTTATTGTCCCGGAACAAATATTCTTGCAGGTATTATTCATCCAGGTGAAGGTGAAACTTGTGCGCCTGTGATTCAGGAAAATTGTCCATTAGATTCATAATATATATAATTTTAAGTATTACGATATTTTACGCATTATAAAAAAGCTTTGTTATTTATTAGCAAAGCTTTTTACTTTGTATAAATATCTGAAATATAGATGTTTAATATATCATATTGAAAATTTACCAATTTAATTTAAGCAAAATTATATTTAGGAAATTTAAAAGATGATTTTTCTTTTTCTAAGAATTTTTGTATAATATTGTGTTACATAAATCAAAATAAGAATTGAAAAAATTCACCAATTACAAACAGGCAGATTATAAAGATTGCGGACCAACATGTTTAAAAATAATAGCTAAACATTATGGCAAAACAATCCATATTCAGGAGTTGCGGGATAATAGCGAAACAACTCGTGAAGGAAGCAACTTGCTTTTTTTAAGCGATGCTGCCGAAAAAATTGGTTTTAGAACATTAGGTGTAAAATTGAATGTAAAAAGGTTAGAAGAAGCACCATTACCTTGTATTTTGCATTGGAATAAAAATCATTACGTAGTTCTTTATAAAATTAAAAAAGGCAAATATTATATTTCTGACCCCGGCTTTGGTTTGATTGAATATAATGAAGACGATTTTCTTAAGTTTTGGATAGGAAATAATGCCGATGATTCGACTCAGGAAGGAATCGCCTTATTAGTTGAAGCAACTCCAAAATTTTTTCAGTCTGAATTTGATAAAGAAGAAAACAAAGGTCTAGGATTTGCTCTATTAGCTCAATATGTTTTGCGCTACAAATCATTTTTGGTACAATTAAGTATTGGTTTATTGGCAAGCTCATTGTTGCAGTTGATTTTTCCTTTCCTGACCCAAAGTATAGTCGATATTGGAATACAAAACCAAAATATTAACTTCATTTATTTAATTCTTTTCGCTCAATTATTTCTTTTTGCAGGAAGAACAGGTTTAGAACTTATCCGAAGCTGGATATTGCTGCATCTTTCGACCAGAATAAATATCTCGTTAATTTCAGATTTCTTTATTAAGCTAATGAATCTGCCTATTTCATTTTTTGATGTCCGTATGACCGGAGATATCATGCAGCGTATTAATGACCACAGAAGAATTGAACGAATCCTGACCACATCATCCTTAAACGTATTATTCTCAGTTATCAATATGTTTGTGATGGGAGGGGTTTTGGCCTATTTCAATCTTCAGATTTTCTTTGTTTTTTTTGCAGGAAGTCTTCTTTATTTTGGATGGATCACTTTATTCTTAAAAAGAAGAGAGGTGCTGGATTACAAACGTTTTGCAGAGGTTTCCCAGGAGCAAAGCAAAGTGATGGAACTCATCAACGGAATGCAGGAAATCAAGCTCCACAATGCAGAAAAGCAAAAACGCTGGGGTTGGGAATATGTGCAGGCACGACTTTTCAGGGTTTCTATAAAAGGATTGATTTTGGAACAAACACAAACCATTGGATCCTCTGTAATTAACGAATTAAAAAATATTTTCATCATTTTCCTGTCTGCTAAATTGGTTATCGATGGTTCAATTACCCTTGGAATGATGTTGGCCATTAGCTCAATTGTGGGAAGTTTAAACGGACCAATTACACAGCTTATTGAGTTTGTGAGAGAACTTCAGGATGCTAAAATATCTTTGGCCAGATTATCTGAAATTCACGAAAAAGAAGATGAAACACAACAGGAAGAACATCAAACCCACGATGTTCCGTATAATGCAGATATTGACATAAAAAATCTCACCTATCGTTATTTAGGATCTGATATTCCCGTTCTGGAGAATTTAAGTTTGATAATTCCGGCCAATAAAGTGACCGCAATAGTAGGGGTTAGCGGAAGCGGAAAAACTACGCTCATGAAATTATTACTTAAATTTTATGAACCCAATACCGGGGAAATTAATATTGGCAATACACAATTAAAAAACATTTCTCAAAAAGCATGGCGATCTAATATTGGAGCGGTAATGCAGGAAGGTTTTATTTTTAGCGATACAATTGCTAACAATATTGCCATTGGTGTTGACAAAGTCGACAAAGAACGTTTGGTTTATGCGGCAGATGTCGCCAACATAAAAGAATACGTAAGTGGTTTGCCATTAGGATATAACACAAAAATTGGTTCAGAAGGTTTAGGAATGAGCACGGGTCAAAAGCAACGATTACTTATTGCCAGAGCCGTTTATAAAAATCCCGAAATTTTGTTTTTTGATGAAGCAACTTCGGCTTTAGATGCCAACAATGAAAGGGAAATTATGCGAAAACTGGATATTTTCTTCAAAGACAAAACCGTGGTTGTTATTGCACACCGATTAAGTACAGTAATGAACGCCGATCAGATTGTGGTTTTAGACAAAGGAAAAATCATTGAAATTGGTTCACATTCGGCATTAGTAGAACAAAAAGGAAATTATTTTGAGTTGGTTCGCAATCAATTACAATTAGGAAATTAATCATGGCAGAAGATACATTTGAATTAAGAAGTGAAGAAGTTCAGGACATTCTCACCAAAGTACCACACTGGATGATACGCTGGGGAACCGTTTTAATATTTGTGATACTTTTTATGCTTTTTTTTGTTTCCTGGTTCATCAAATATCCCGACGTTGTAAATACCGAAATTGTCATTACAACCAATATTCCGCCGGAAAAAATAGTTTCTAAAACCTCAGGACGTATTGAAGCAATTTTGGTTAAGGATAAATCAATAGTAGAAAAAAACACAACTTTGGCAATTATAGAAAATACAGCCAATTACAAAGATGTTTTTGCATTAAAAAAAATAGTTGACAGTTACAGTATTAACGATATAAAAAAAGATTTTCCGTTTGGGTTGCTTAAAAACACACAATTGGGAGAAATTGAAAGTGCCTATGCTGTTTTTCAGAAAGATTATCAGGCACAGCAATTAAATGAAAACCTGCATCCCTTTGAAGTGGAAAGCCGTGCCCAAATTTCTGAAAAAATTCAATTACAGGAAAGGCTTGATATTCTGCAGCAGCAAAAACTTTTAAATGAAAGCGAACTGCAGCTTCAAAAAAATGAAATTGCACGTTTTGAAACTTTATTTAATAAAGGAATTATTTCCGCTCAGGAAATGGAAGCTAAAAAATTGGGTTTTCTACAAGCTCAGAAGAGTTATAAAAGCCTTTTAACGTCTATTTCCCAACTAAGATCTTCATTGATTGACAATACAAAATCAAGCCAGAGTTCTCACATAAACAGCACCAAGGAAGAAGTTAATCTGGAACGCGGAATGGCGCAGTCTTTTTATCAGCTAAAAAAAGTAATAAAAGACTGGGAACTCAATTATACATTGAAATCCTCTGTTAGCGGTGTGGTGACTTTTCTGCAGGTTTGGACAGAAAACCAGACCATAAATACTGGGGATAACGTGTTTTCGATCATTCCGGATTCAAAGAATGGTTTTGTCGGCAAGGTAAAAGCGCCGGCATTAAATTCAGGTAAAATAAAAGTAGGACAAAGAGTCAATATAAGACTGGCAAATTTTCCCGACAGGGAGTTTGGTGTTTTATATGGAAAAATTCAAAATATTTCTTTGGTTCCGGATAAAGATGGGAATTTATTATTGGATGTTGCCCTTCCAAACGGATTGCATACTTCTTATAAAAAACAAATTCTTTTTCAACAGGAAATGAAAGGAAGCGCAGAAATTGTAACGGAAGATTTACGCCTATTAGAAAGAATCCTGTATCAGTTCAAAAGTATTTTTGAACAGGTTTAAATTTCCAGATAATAGATGATATCTTGTCAGCTTTAAACTTTGGTTAAGATATGCTTTACATCTTCAAATAAAACTCTTTAGTCAATTCAATATATTCCGAAGTATAAACATGTCTGTCGATTTCGATAACTAATTCATCAATTTCGATTTCAAGATTTTCATTTCGGCTAAAAGCCAATAGACTACGTTTAATTTCAGCTGTTGGAGTTCCTTTTACGCGTGTAATTTTGAAGGGATATAATTCTGATTCTTTAGCTAAAGCAATAAATTTTTCCTCTTCTTTAAAGGGAAGAATTATTGCGAATATTCCATTTTCTGAAAGTAATAAATCGGCAGCTTCAATTAATTCATCAAAAGGCATCGCGTCCTGAAAACGTGCTAAATCACGTTGTTCATTTTCAGTTTTATAATCTTCAGCATAAAAAGGCGGATTCGAAACAATCAAATCGTATTCGTCTTCCGGCTCGTCGATAAATTCATCTAAACCTGCGTGAAAACAAAACAAACGATCGCTCCAAGGAGAGTTTTCAAAATTTTCAACAGCTTGTTCATAAGCATCTTCATCAATTTCCAGCGCATCAATTTGTTCAGCATGAGTTCGCTGAGCAAGTATCAACGCAATGATTCCCGTTCCGGCACCAATATCTAAAACACTAAACGGATTATGATTTACAGGAGTCCATGAGCCAAGTAAAACGCCATCTGTGCCAACTTTCATTGCAGTTTTGTCTTGTTGAATAGAGAATTGCTTAAAAGTGAATTTTGACATTGCCGAAAAATTTAAAAAACATTTAATAAGAATGAGCAAATGAGAACTTCAACCGAAACTGAAAACTTTTTACAAGTACATTTCAACAAGCCCTTCAGGCAAGTTCATGATGACTTTTTTATTTTCTCTGTCAATTTTCACAAGGAAATGATCGATCATCGGAATTAACATTTCGACTTCGCCATTTAAAACCTCAAAAAGGGGCTGTGCGGTAGTGTCGTTAACGGCAACAATTTTTCCGAAAACGCCTAAACGCTGGTCTTCGATTTCGAAACCAATAACTTCATGAAAGTAGAATTTGTTGCCGGAAAGTTTTGGCAACATATTTAAAGGAAGATAGATCGCATTACCCATAATGGCATCTGCATCTTCTTCGGTATTCATATCTTCAAAACGAATTCTTAAAAAGTCGTTTTTGTGCAAGGAACTTTTTTCAATAAAAAAAGGAACCAAGTGTTTATTGCATTCAATAAACACTGATTCCAGATTTTCGTATAACTCAGGTTCGTCCGTGTCTAAATAAGCAAGAACTTCACCTTTGAAACTAAATTTTTTAGCGATTTTACCTAAATAAAAACATTCTTCTTTACGCATTCTCGCTAAATATAATTATGCTTCAGTTGTTTCGTTATTTTCTTCAGCAGCAGGAGCTTCTTCAGTTGCAGCATCTGCTTCAACCTCAGCAACTTCTTCAACTGCAGGGTTTGCAGCAGCGATAGCGTCAGCTTCAGCCTGAGCTGCAGCAGCTAAACGTTTAGCATTAACTTCTTGTTCTGCTTTGAAAGCTTTAGATTTAGCATCAGCTTGCGCTTTTGTTAAACCTTCTTTTTTAGCATCAACTTTTCCAGCTTTAGCATCTAACCAGGCAGCTAATTTAGCATCAGCTTGTTCTTGAGTTAAAGCACCTTTACGAATACCTCCATCAAGGTGGTGTTTCAATAAAGCCCCTTTGTAAGAAAGAATCGCTCTTGCAGTATCAGTTGGCTGTGCACCATTGTGCAACCATTTTACAGCGCTATCAATGTTTAATTCGATAGTTGCAGGGTTTGTGTTTGGATTGTAAGTACCGATTTTCTCTAAGTATTTACCATCTCTTTTTGAGCGTGCATCTGCAGCTACAACCCAGTAAAAAGGTTTTTGTTTTTTACCGTGTCTTTGTAATCTAATTTTTACTGACATAATCGTATGATTAAATTTTGAGGTACTCGACCTCTGTTAATTAAGGGCGCAAAGATATAATTTTTTTCTGAATTGTGCGTTCCAAACTATATTAAATATATCCCTGCTGAATTTTCCTAATTTTATGTTGTATTTAAGAGGCGTTTTTTAATATTTATATTGAATACAATACTTTTGCTATAAATTCCATTCTACATGAAAAAATACTTTTATTTATTTTCATTAATTTTTATATTAACATCTTGTACCGAAGATGTAAAATTTAATAATCCTGCATTTCAAACTTTAAAAGACAATGTTTTTTGGAGAGCCCAAAGTTATGAAGCTGAAATTTCTGAAGATGGCAAAGTAGTTATTACAGGATTTTTAGGTTATGAAAAAATCGGGTTACAGCTGCCTTCTGCTGAAGCTAAAACCTACACTATTGGCAGTGACTCTACTTTAAGAGCATTCTATTATAACGAAATTGGCACAATGATTTATTTATATAGTGCGGGAACAAATATGGGAAGTGGACAAATAACAATTACAGAATACGATATTGAAAGCAAAACCATTTCCGGCACATTTAGATTTAACGCTGTAAAATCAGTAGAAAATGACAGTGATAAAACAAACATAAGCTTTACAGAAGGTGTTTTTTACAAAGTTCCGGTTACTTTAATGAATGTTTTTGAAAATTAAATGGAAATAAATTGATTTATTTTTTAAAGAATTAATTTTTTAAATCAAAATAAAAACATAAATAAACTAATATATAGTAGATTAGAGAAAAATAAGACTACATTTGCTACATTATTATAAATAAGTACATATGAACATTTTTGTTGGAAGCCTTCCATTCAGTATTGAGGAAGCAGATTTAAGAGAGTCTTTCGAGGCTTACGGAGCAGTA
>Ga0247813_10002871_pt1 | contig 11462 bp, 12 predicted proteins | sample UWRJL169409C1_FD_180719 | JGI IMG/M metagenome (GOLD analysis project Ga0247813, IMG submission 180719) | Plant litter microbial communities from Arlington Agricultural Research Station in Wisconsin, United States - UWRJ-L169-409C-1 | ecosystem: Environmental > Terrestrial > Plant litter >... | reverse complement strand
TCAAGGTAAGTACAATAAGTATCGCTTGGTAACTGGGCTTGAGCAAAGCTTATCTAAAAATTTCTTCAATAAAAATATTAAGGTGGTAGGGGCTGATGGTACTATTGATGAAGCCGCTTCTGATACGGTTATTGATTTATCGATCACGAAGAACATCGCGGCAATGTTTGTTGCCATCTTAGCGATAGTGATTGTATTTTCAGTTGTTGCAGCTGCCTATAAAAAACGAGTTGGAAAGGCTCCAAAAGGTTTACAATCTTGGTTAGAGCCAATTATTATTTTTGTTAGAGACGATATTGCGAAACCAAACATTGGTCATAAATATGAAAAATTTATGCCGTATTTGTTAACGGTGTTCTTTTTTATCTGGTTCAATAACATCATGGGTTTAATTCCGATTTTCGGGGCTAACGTTACGGGTAATATTGCCTTAACTTTTGTAATGGCATTAGGAACCTTAATTATTGTTAATATTAATGGAAACCGTTACTATTGGAAGCATATTTTTAGACCTGATGTGCCGTGGTGGTTGTATCCGATTATGATCCCTGTTGAGCTTATCGGTATAATTTCGAAGCCATTTGCATTGATGATTCGTTTGTTTGCTAACATTACTGCGGGTCATATTATCGTGTTGAGTTTGATCTCACTAATTTTCATCTTTGAAACGTTGGCTATTGCTCCGGTGTCGGTTGCATTTGTCATCTTTATGGATATATTAGAATTGCTAGTTGCATTTTTACAAGCTTTTATTTTTACATTACTTACTGCTTTATTTATTGGTATGGCAGTAGAAGAACATCATTAATTATAAACTATTTTTCACAAATTATATAAATTAAATTAGTTATGGTAGGTTCAATCGCGGCAATTGGTGCCGGTTTAGCAGTAATTGGTGCCGGTATCGGTATCGGTCAAGTAGGTGGTAAAGCAATGGAAGGTATTGCTCGTCAACCAGAAGCTGCGTCAAAAATTCAGACTGCAATGATTATTGCTGCTGCTCTTATCGAGGGTGCTGCTTTATTCGGCGTTGTAGTTGCATTATTAGGTAACAATCCTCAATAAGCACTGAAACAAATTGGACAGGGCGTTTAACGATTGGTTAAACACCCTGTCTTAATTAGAAGATTAAGTTTTAAGAATTATATAAAATGGAATTAGTAACCCCAAGTATTGGATTAGTTTTTTGGACAGCCATCGCATTTATTTGCTTATTGATTTTGCTGAGAAAATTTGCATGGAAGCCAATTTTGCAAGCAATATATGACCGTGAGCGGTTTATTGATGATGCATTAAACAAAGCAGAGTTAGCTAAAAAAGAAATGACACGGTTAGCAGCTCAAAACGAAGATTTGATGAAGCAAGCGCGTGCAGAACGTGACGAACTTTTAAAAGAAGCGAAAACGCTAAAAGATAACATCGTTAATGAAGCTAAAACTCAAGCCCAAGCTGAAGGCGCTAAATTAATTGAAAAAGCTCGTATCGAAATCGAAAATCAAAAGAAAGCCGCATTAGCTGAATTGAAAGGTCAAGTGTCAACATTATCTCTGGATATTGCAGAGCGTGTTTTACGTAGCCAGTTGGATGATAAGGGAAAGCAACAAGACTTGGTAGCAAGTTTGTTGAAAGATGTTGAATTAAATTAGTGTATTGCGTTTTGCGTAAAGCGGATGGCGGTAACGCTCCAAGCTCCACGTCTAACGCCTAAACCAAGTAAAATGTCAAGTAAAGCAGGAGCTAGATACGCAAAATCGTTAATTGATCTTTCTACAGAGCAAAGTGCTTTAGAAGAGATTAAAAACGACATGGTATTTTTTGAGCAGGTTGTGGATAATAATAGTGAGTTAGAAGCAATTCTTAAAAACCCTATCGTGCCTTTAGATAAAAAATCAGGAATTTTAAATGATATCTTTGGTAGCAAGGTTCACCTAATTACGCAAAGCTTTTTAAAACTGGTAGTGAATAAAGGCCGCTCAGCAATTTTGTTCGATACGGCGAAACAATTCATTAGCCAGTACAATGCAATTAAAGGAATTGTAACGGCAGAAGTAAGCTCTGCAATTGCCTTAACGGATGCAAATAGGACAGAAATTATTGAATTAGTTAAAAAAGAATTGGGTGCAAATGAAGTGCTCATTAAAGAAAAAGTTGACGATAAGCTAATTGGTGGGTTTGTATTGAAAGTTGGCGATAAGCAGTTCGACGCTAGTGTTTCAGGCGGATTGCGCAAGTTGAAAAAAGAATTTGCTTTAGGATAGAGCATAAAAAGAAGTATTGCGTTAAGCACAAAGCGTAAAGCGGTAAAACGTCAGACGCTCTACGCGCCACGCCAAACAAAAATTTTAAATAAAAAGAAATAATATTATGGTAGAGGTAAGACCAGACGAAGTTTCGGCAATTATCAGACAACAATTGTCGGGCTTTAAATCAGAAGCTGAGCTTGAAGAAGTTGGCACCGTTTTGCAAGTGGGTGATGGTATCGCTCGTGTTTACGGCTTAACTAAAGTTCAAAGTGGTGAGCTAGTTGAGTTTGCTAATGGATTGCAAGGTATTGTTTTGAACCTTGAAGAAGATAACGTTGGGGTGGTTTTGTTAGGCCCGAGCGACGAGATCAAAGAAGGTGACACCATTAAACGTACCAAAAAGATTGCCTCTATTAAAGTTGGTGAAGGTATGCTAGGCCGTGTGGTAAATACCCTAGGTGAGCCAATTGATGGTAAAGGACCAATTTTAGGTGAAACGTATGAAATGCCATTGGAGCGTAAAGCACCTGGTGTAATTTATCGCCAGCCGGTTACGGAGCCTTTACAAACTGGTATTAAAGCAATTGATGCGATGATTCCTATTGGTCGCGGTCAACGTGAGCTAGTTATTGGTGATCGTCAGATTGGTAAAACTGCAGTTTGTATTGATACCATTATCAACCAAAAAGAATTTTACGAAGCAGGTAATCCTGTATTCTGTATATATGTAGCTTGTGGACAAAAAGCAAGTACGGTTGCGAACGTTGTTCGTACGTTAGAAGAGAATGGTGCAATGGCTTATACCGTAGTTGTTGCGGCTTCTGCTGCTGAACCTGCTCCACTACAGTTCTATGCCCCATTCGCTGGTGCTGCAATTGGTGAGTTTTTCCGTGACACGGGTAGACCTGCATTAATTGTTTATGATGATTTATCTAAACAAGCAGTTGCATATCGTGAGGTTTCGTTATTATTGCGTCGTCCACCAGGTCGTGAGGCTTATCCAGGTGATGTATTTTATTTGCACAGTCGTTTGTTAGAGCGTGCTGCAAAAATTAACGCTAACGATGAGATTGCTAAAAACATGAACGATTTACCAGAGTCGTTAAAAGCAATCGTAAAAGGTGGTGGTTCATTAACTGCTTTGCCAATTATCGAAACACAAGCGGGTGACGTTTCTGCTTATATCCCAACCAACGTAATTTCGATTACTGATGGTCAGATCTTCTTAGAATCGAATTTATTTAATTCAGGTATTCGTCCAGCAATTAACGTAGGTATCTCGGTATCACGTGTAGGTGGTAATGCCCAAATTAAATCGATGAAAAAGGTAGCTGGTACCTTAAAATTAGATCAAGCTCAATACCGTGAGTTAGAGGCTTTCTCTAAATTTGGTTCTGATTTAGATGCAGCTACAAAATCGGTGTTAGATAAAGGTGCACGTAACGTGGAAATGTTAAAGCAAGCACAGTTTACACCATTTACCGTAGAAAAACAAGTGGCTATCGTGTATTTAGGTACTAAAAACCTAATGCGTTCGGTTCCTATAAATAAGGTAAAGGAATTTGAAGCAGAATTCTTACAAGCATTAGAATTACGTCATCCTGAAACTTTAGCTGCTTTAAAAGCAGGTAAATTAGACGATGCTACAGCTGTGCTAGAAACTGTTGCTAAGGAAATTTCAAGTAAATATTAATTAGACAAAAGTATTTAGTAATTAGATGAATTTGTCTAAATACTAAATACTTGATACTAAAAGAGAATGGCTAATTTAAAAGAAGTAAGAATACGTATAGCGTCGGTACAATCTACCCAGCAGATTACCAAAGCCATGAAAATGGTTTCGGCTGCAAAGTTGAAGCGTGCTACAAATGCTATTGTTCAATTACGTCCGTATGCTACTAAACTAAAAGAAATTTTAGGTAACCTCTCCGCAAGTTTAGAAGGTGGCTCTTCACCATTTATCGAAGAGCGTGAGCCCAATAAGGTGTTGATTGTTGTGGTATCATCGAACCGTGGTTTGGCAGGTGCTTTTAACATGAATGTAATTAAAGCTACAAATAATTTAATTGCCGAGAAATATAGCGAGCAGCTTAAAAATGGTAATGTAAGTATTGTAGCGATTGGGAAAAAATCTCAGGATTTTTACGAAAAGCGTAATTATAAAGTTATCGGCAATAACAATGAAGTATATAGTTCTTTAACTTTCGAAAACGTAACCAAAATTACAGAGGCCATTATGTTGGGCTTTGAAAAAGGTGAGTTTGATAAAGTGGAGTTGGTTTATAATCGATTTAAAAATGCTGCAGTTCAGATTTTAACGAGTGAGCAATTGTTACCTTTACCAAAAGCAGAAATGGCCACTGAGGTTAAAACAACAAATGTGGACTATATATTGGAACCTAATCAAGAAGATATCGTGAAACAGTTGATTCCAAAATCGATTAAGATTCAATTGTACAAAGCAGTTCTTGATTCTCATGCATCAGAACACGGGGCACGTATGACTTCAATGGATAAAGCGACTGAAAATGCTGGAGATTTATTAAAAGCATTAAAATTATCTTACAATCAAGCACGTCAGGCCGCAATTACAACAGAATTAACAGAAATTGTGAGTGGTGCTGCTGCGCTGAATGGGTAATTGACTTTATAGCCAAACAGCTAAACTTAAAATATAACCCTTATCTGAATTGATAAGGGTTTTTTTATGCAACTTTGTTTCTATGAAAAAATACATCATAATTTGGGCATTTATCGTCCTTCCTATGGTAACTTTTGCTCAGGCATTAAGCCCGGCAAGAGATTTTACCAATGCAGTGCTATGGCAGCAAACCAGTGGCGAATATCGTGCCTTGTCATTCCAAGCCTATAATTTTGCAAAGCTATCCCTAAAAGAGGCCCTATGGGAGCAGGCAAATGCTAAGCCTAACTGCGTAATCGTTGATGCAGATGAAACCGTATTGGATAATTCAATTTTTCAGGGACACGAAATTAAAAAAGGGCTGAGTTTTGATTTGGCAGATTGGGCAAAATGGACCGCTATGGGGGTTGCTGACACTGTTCCCGGTGCGCTTGCCTTTTTGAAGTTTGCAGCGAGTAAAAATGTAGAAACTTTTTACGTTACGAATAGAGATGAAGCCGACTATACAGGTACATTAAAGAATTTGCAAAAATTTGGTTTCCCTAATGCAGATGCTGCCCACCTATTGGTAAAGACATCATCGAGCTCAGATAAGGAACCTCGTAGGCAAGAAATCTTGGAAAAATACAATGTATTGTTGTTATGCGGTGATAATCTAAGCGATTTTTCGAATGTATTTTATCGGGAAGGCAAAGACACTAAACAGGAAGTTGATGCTGCCCAACATTTATTTGGAGTTAAATTCATTGTACTTCCAAATCCGATGTACGGAGATTGGGAAAAACCCTTGTACAAAGGAAATAATTTATCTGAAGCAGATAAAGCCAAACAAAGATTGGAGCGCTTAAAGAGTTATTAACCGTCTAGCTCAAATTATTCGTTAATTTTTACAGGAATTACCGAATAAATATTAATTTTGTAAGCAACAAATACATAAAGTTATGAATCAATCAGAAGAAAGAGAACGCAGTATGGAAACGGCTAATCAGCCAGCAATTTATTGGTTAATTATCGTTGGCGTTTTAATTAGCATGGTTGGTGTGTATTTACGCTTCGCGTTCGATTCAATCACCTTATCTATCGTATCATGGGTAATTTTGTTTGTTGGAGCAATTGTAGCTTGCAAGGGTGTTTTCAAAATTTTAGACGCTAAATAATTTAGATCATTTATATGCTGAAATCCATCTCGAGCTATCGGGATGGATTTTATTTTTGTAATCCCTTGATTCTTTTCTTATTATCTTGAGCAAACGCTTCCCAGCCCGAATAGGATTTTGCCGTATTGCCTGTACTTATCCTTTGAAACGAGTGGCAAACGGCAACCGCTAATCCATCCGTTGCATCTAGAAATTCTGGAGTTTCGTTAAAGTTGAGTAAGCGTTGCAACATAGCCGCCACCTGCTCTTTGCTCGCAGTTCCTTTCCCGGTGATCGATTGCTTTATTTTGCGTGGTGCATATTCGGTAACTGAGATGTTTTTTGAAAGGGCTGCAGCCATAGCAATTCCTTGAGCTCTTCCTAATTTAAGCATTACTTGAATGTTTTTTCCGTAAAAAGGAGCTTCGATTGCAAGTACATCGGGTTTGTATTCTTCAATTAAGCCTATTGTTTTTTCGAAGATGCGCTGTAGTTTCAGAAAATGATCGTCTAAATGGTTCATTTTAACAATACCCATGCTGATGAGTTCGATTTTGTTACCTTTTTCTAAAATTATACCATAACCCATAATCGCAGTACCTGGGTCGATGCCCATTATTACCCGTTCTTTTTTTTCCACCAACATAGCACAATATTAAGCATATTTGTACAGACAAGAAGCAAAAAAAATTGACAGCAAGATCAAAAAGGTTATTTTCTATCGGCATAAAAATTGCAATCGTTGTTTTTGCATTGTGGTTTATTTATGTGAAACTAACTTCGGATAATGATTTAAAAAGGTTTGTTGGACTACTTCAATCGCTGCCCAAGAGCGAAATTACATTGGTGATGTCGATCGTGTTGGCGTTGATGTTGGTGAATTGGGGATTAGAGGCGGTGAAATGGAGGCGCCTAATTAAGCCCATTGAGGCAATTACCTTATGGAGAGCTATCGAATCTGTTTTCTGCGGTCTAACGCTAGCAGTATTCACTCCAAATAGGATCGGAGAATACGGGGGTAGGGTGTTTTTTCTATCGCCCAAAAGAAGAATTGTTGGCGTGGTAGCCATGGCGGTTGGAAATATTGGACAAATGGTAATTACCAATGTTATCGGTGCAATCTCTTTAAGTATATTTATCTATAGTTTTAATGTGCTCGATTACCGATTATGTTTGGCTGTTTTTGTGATGGCCACTGTCTTTTGCTCCTGTTTTTTGGTGTTTTATTTTAACATCAATTGGTTAAATAAAATATTGCTTTCTATTAAATACACCCGTAAGTACAAGAAATTTTATACCATCTTAGCGAGATATAAAAAAATAGAGTTGCTTAAAATCTTACTTTTTTGTTTAACGAGATATATCGTTTTTAGTACAGAATATTTTATTATGTTTAACTGGCTTTTACCCGAGATCAGTTCATGGCATGTGGTTATGCTAGTCAGTATTTTATTCTTCGTACAATCGTCTCTGCCTTCTTTAGATTTATTAGATATTGGCATCCGTAGTGTTACGGCTTTATTCTTCTTTAAATTTGTAACTGATCAAACTACAGCAGTTGTTGCATGTATTGCTAGCATATGGTTTATAAATATTATATTTCCTGCTATATTAGGTTCATACTTTGTTTTTAAACTCAATTTTTTTGGAAGCGATAAGCGTAATTAGTTTTTTATTAGCCTTAATTTATGTGATGATCGTATTTACGTTCATTAAAGGTTGGGGCCGATTATCTCCGTATAGGGGCATCAAATTGAACACTTCTACTAAAGTATCGATTCTGGTCGCAGCCAGGAATGAAGAAGCTCATATTAAGCAAACGATTACTGACTTGCTAGCACAGGATTATCCTTCGGAACTCGTCGAAATAATTATCATTAATGATCATTCAACAGACTCAACGGCGCACATCGTAAGCTCTTTCGCAAGTGAGGGTGTGAAATTGATCCACTTGAATGAAGAAAAGTCCTTTAATTCCTATAAGAAAAAAGCGATTGAAGTCGCGATAGCACAATCATCCGGAGATTTAATCCTTACTACGGATGCAGATTGCCGGATGGGTATACATTGGCTCAGAACAATAGTTAGCTATTACGAAGAACATCGCTATAAAATGATTTCATCGCCGGTAGCCTATTTTGATGAGCAAAATCTTTTCGAAAGAGGGCAGACCTTAGAGTTTTCTTATCTTATCGGGTTGGGTGCCTCAACTATTGGGAATAATCGGCCTACTACGTGCAATGGAGCGAATCTGGCTTACGAGCGCAAAGCATTTGATGAGGTGAATGGATTTAAAGGCATAGATGATCTAGCTTCTGGTGATGATGAATTATTATTGCATAAAATGGCTGCCAAGTATGACCACAAAATTGGATTTTTAAAAAGCACAGATGCCATTGTGTATACACGCGCTAAATCGAGTTTGGCCGAATTAATTCAACAACGGAAACGTTGGGCATCGAAAAGTACACGTTATAAAAATAAAGGGATTGTTTTTCTTGGCGTTGCAGTATGGTTATTTAATTTAAGTATTTTGGTTAATGGAATGCTATCCCTGGTTTTTCCAAGTTCATCATTTTGGCAAATTTTTATCGTACAATTGCTCGCCAAGCTCAGTATTGAAATCGTCTTTTTATTTGGCGTTACGAGCTTCTTTAAAAGAAAACAATTATTAGCTTTACAACCACTGGTGAGCATCTTACATGTCATTTATATCGTGTATATTGGCATCGCGGGTAATTCGGGGAAATACAACTGGAAAGGCCGAATGGTAAAATAATTAAGACATGAATACGAATAGTCCTTCAAAGAAAGTTTGGAATAGATTTAAACGCAATAAGTTGGCAGTTGGAGGGTTAATTTTTATTTTAGTTTTACTGATGATGGGCATTTTGGGTTATTTGATTACGCCAGATCAAACGCCTTATGCCAATACCATGCACCTACAATTGAGTAATAAAAAGCCGTTTCGGACTTTTGAGTTCCTCATTATTAATCGAAATAAAGAGGTAGAAAAAGTTAGCTTGCTTAAGAAAATGCTATTTGGGCAAGAAGCAAATTTTAAAAGTTTACCCATTACGTCCTATAGAATTAGCGGGAATGAAATTTTTGTTCGTGAGTATATAGGCGATGATGAAAAGGCAGATGAAACGAGCTACAGCATTACGAATAGTTCAAATTATGTGAAAGAAAATATCTATCGGCAAACTTTTTATCTAGGGACAGATATGTATGGGCGTGACTTATTGAGTAGGCTCATTCTTGGTATTCGGGTCTCACTTTCAGTGGGTTTAATGGCGGTACTGATCTCTTTAGGTATAGGCGTAAGTTTAGGGGCCATTGCCGGTTATTTCGGTGGGAAAACCGATGCTTTGATTAGCTGGTTTATGAACGTGATTTGGTCATTGCCCTCTTTGCTATTGGTAATTGCGATTTCATTTGCATTAGGTAAAGGGTTTTGGCAAATTTTCATTGCTGTCGGACTTTCTACATGGGTTGATGTTTCTCGTTTGGTACGCGGACAGGTAATGGCACTAAAGGAAGTGGAATTTGTTGAAGCAGCAAAAGCTTTAGGCTTTTCTACGACAAGAACCATTGTAAAACATATTTTGCCCAATATCGCCGGACCTATTTTAGTGGTAGCCTCGGCAAATTTTGCCTCGGCTATTTTGTTAGAAACAGGATTGAGCTTTTTAGGCTTTGGTGCACAGCCTCCGATGCCAAGCTGGGGTAGTATGATAAAAGAACATTATGCCTATATCATAATGGATGCGGCTTATTTGGCGGTGTTGCCTGGCTTAGCCATCATGTTAACAGTTTATGCATTTAATGTATTAGCAATTGGTTTGCGCGATGCCTTTGATGTAAAAGGACAGAATGTGAGTGTATAAAAAACCTCCTATTCGTCTGAGAAAAATAGGAGGTTGGTTTAGAGTTAAATTTCGCTACTTCACTAGCTATATTCTACTAAACGCTGCAAATTACAAAAACGCTACAGCCATGATAAAATATTTTTTTTTGGCGCAAAAAAAATTACCTGCCTACGAGTAGAACAGGTAATTAACTAACACCAATTTTTTTTATAGGTAGATTGGTTTAATGTTTTTTTGAGAGCGTTATCTATATCACAAATTTGCAAAGACTTTTTTGATTTGAGGCCGTGGTTTTAACTAAATCTTATTGGGGATTTCACTAGAAATTTTTACCGTGATTTAACGGATATAGAATTAGGGTTTTTACGGTAAATTATTTAAAAAGTAAAAAGTATATTTATTGCAAAAACTAAATTAATCTCATGGAAAAGAAATACGCATTAATAACCATTATTATTTTAATCGTTGCATTTGGCATCTATGCTTACAAATATCCTCCGATAACAAAGAATAATGATTCGGATAATGCTAAAATAGCTGCAGTTAAAGAGGGCGATCCTGCCTCAAAACCAAGTACCCTTCGGATGAGTCTAATCGAAGAAATGGTAACCAATTATCGTAAAAATCAATTGATCTCTATCGAAAATGCTGCTCAGAATCCAGTAAAGGACGATTCGCATTCTATTTTATTCGATTTAGATACTTTGAAGAAATTTATTAGTGATATTGAAAGAGGAGTTAAAGAAGTTCAGCCTACAGCCGACTCAAAATTGGCGATAAGGATGTATTACGCAGCCTATCCGCTCAAAGAAAAGTGGAATGAGCGTGGTTATGAAGCTTTGGGTAATTTGCTTGGTCAGGACATTCCAAAACTGTACGAAAGGAAACATACCATTCTCATGATTCCTGTAATTAAAACAGATAAGGGCATTTTTGCCGATTTTAATCCTTTTGATAAAAGTACCTACCAAGGTTTCCCTAAAAGGAAAAGAGCAATGTCTCTCTTGAGGGATCCTTCAGATACGACAGAAATTCCAGCATTAAATCACGGTCAGCTTATTCCGCCTGCTAGTACGATTGGAGAAGGATTTTAAGGGGTAAAATGACTGTCCAAACTATTTTACGGGAAACCTTAATCTGGATAGAATTGCTTGCTGCATTGATTGCTGTATGGCATTGGCCTAACTTGAAAGAAAGCCATTGGAAATGGTTTGTTGTTTATTTAGGTGTCATATTTATGGTCGAAGCCTTCAGTAAATGGGGCTTGAAAAACCAACCCACGCATCGGGTTAATTTGTATGATTTTTTTGGAATCCCTATTCAATTCCTTTTTTTTTACTGGTTGTACGCGGTTAAATCATTGAAAAATTATGGGCTATTTTGGATATCTATAGCGATATATGGGCTTTCCTTTCTGCCCTATTTTACCCTATTTAATAAAGAAGGCATCGTTTTTTCTTTAAGTTATACTGTAGGAAATGTATTGCTACTGTTGATGGTGTTTTTAGAGATTTTTAAGCAGATTAAGTCAGAAAAGATTTTGCTTTTTAGATCTAATTTTATGTTCTAT
>Ga0247813_10002870_pt1 | contig 11462 bp, 12 predicted proteins | sample UWRJL169409C1_FD_180719 | JGI IMG/M metagenome (GOLD analysis project Ga0247813, IMG submission 180719) | Plant litter microbial communities from Arlington Agricultural Research Station in Wisconsin, United States - UWRJ-L169-409C-1 | ecosystem: Environmental > Terrestrial > Plant litter >... | reverse complement strand
ATACTATATAGTATCTGCGAGACCATGCGGATCCTGATCACCGCTTCCGGGTACATAACCCAGCCCGGGAGTTAGCCAATGTAATAAGATCACGCGAGAATACCGGTAATTGATCGGAGTCAGCAATAAAACGGTAAACAGCAATATTCCCACATAATACCACAGATTGTCATAAGTAAGCGGCAACCCCAATACGTAGGCCGCTACACTGGCGCTGATCATCTCCGCACAGCTCATAGCGTAACTCACGAACATCGAAACGTAAAAAAAACCCGGTTCCCGTTCAAAGCGCAGGTTGCAATGCGGACAATATTCATTGGTGATCTGTCCCTTAAAAGAAAAGGAATACATTTTACCGGAAAAAATATCACCCTGTCTGCACCTTGGGCACTTACACTGGATAACGGCTTCAAATTTTGAAATAGGTTTCATGCTGCGATTAATTATTTGACAAATTTAACCTATCTGGAATGATAAATTTTATGATCTATGTCATATCAGCGTTTAACAATCTTTCCACGTATTAGTTTTACCGATCCTTCATCAGCCATTTTCTTTAACGTACGAATCACAGTTTCAACCCGCAGTCCACTCCTGTCGGCCAATGCCTGCCGTGTAATATTCAGCGGTTCGCCCGTTGCGATCTCCTTTGAGAGATAGTCGATCAACGTCCGCAGCCGGTGGTCGGCCTGTTCATTGGCTAGTTCTTCCAGCATCATCGATTTATAGAATAGCCGTTCACTTAAGGTCAGGATAAGCGAAAGACTAAAATCTTTATTGTCTTCAATCATTTTCCGGAACTGAGTCAGGTCCAGCAGTATCAGCTCAGAATCTTTAAGTGCTACTGTATAAGCCAGGTAAGGACGCTGAAGCAGCAATGCAGGCTCACCGAAATACTGTTTGCTCTTAAATACCCCCTGCGTAAACTCTTTGGCATCATCATTTACCGTGAACATCCGCACCTCACCACTTTTCACGAAGTATACATACCGGGGATTTTGTCCAGGACTGTAAATGGTATCCCCCTTTTCATAACGCACGATTCTATGTTGCTGATCCGCTAAATACTTGCTATACATCCTGTAAAATTAGTTAATGCTTACGATTGAAAACTAATATAAGTTGTAATTCCTTCCCTTTGTAACAAAAAGCAAGACACATCAGCGTATTTTCAATATATTTAAGCCAAACCCACATACCATGAAGAACCAAACCAGAAAATTAAGCGCCGTTGCCATTCTTGCCCTAAGTTGCTGCACACAACTGGTCAACGCTCAGTCCGTCTCTGCAGATACTGTGCAGAAAGGAGGCTTACATATCGTAAAAATGAATGTAGCCGCATTGGTTACCAAAACTTTTTCTTTCCAGGCGGAACGTGCCGTTGGCAAAAAAATATCCGTCGCACTTGCAATCAGCGGTATGCCTGAATCCAAATTACCCTTTACCTCTACATTCGAAGACCTGGCCGATGCTAACGATGAAGACACCCGCAAAGCCATCCGTGACTTCAGGATTTCCAGTATTTCGGTTACACCGGAAGTAAGGTTTTACCTTGGCAAAAAAGGAGTATTCCACGGTTTTTATGTCGCGCCTTTCGGCAGGTACGCAAAATACAGTGTAGAAAGCCCGATCCAGGTTACTGTAGCACAACTCAACCAGACTGAAAGGATCGTATTTAACGGTGACGTTAAAACTTTTACCGGCGGCGTGATGATCGGTGCGCAATGGCAGTTGAGTAAACTTGTTTATCTCGACTGGTGGATCTTAGGTCCTAATTTCGGATCCTCGTCAGGAAGTTTAACAGGTGTAAGACCGCTCAATACTTTAGAGCAAGCCGAATTAAGAAATCAGCTGGATGATCTTTTAGATGATGTGCCATTAGTTAATCCCACTTATGTGGTGAACGACAATGGCGCTAATATTAAAGTTAAAGGCCAATGGGCAGGGTTAAGAGCCGGATTAGCTGTAGGATTCAGATTTTAACAAAAAAAATCAACAGGCTGCAGCACGAACACTTAAGCAGCCTGTTGATCTTGCTATCCAATTGTCTCTTTAATCAGTTTTGTATAAAAATCATTTAATGATAGTCCGAAAGCAGCTACCTGTTGCGGAATAAAACTAGTTGCGGTTTGTCCGGGGATAGTATTGATCTCAATGAAATAAAAATCACCTTCGTCGCCCAGCAAAATAAAATCGATCCTTACCACACCTCTGCAATTAAGTCGCTGATATACTGCCGCAGCTATCTCTTCTACTCTTTTTAACGTTGCTGACCTTAAAGGAGCAGGTGTAGTTTCTACCGCTACCCCGGGCGTATATTTTGCCTCAAAATCAAAAAACTCTTTTGCCGTTTCCACTTCGGTAACCGGCAATACAGTTACCTTGCCATCAAGTTTAACTACACCAACCGTAAACTCACGGCCTTCTATAAATTCTTCGATCAGGATCTGTGTATCTTCCTTAAAAGCTTTGTCGATCGCAGATGGCAAATCATACTGGTTCTTCACCTTACTCATGCCTATACTGCTACCACCATTATTAGGCTTCACAAAATAGGGAAGCTTCAGGTCGTTTTTAATATCGGCCACGCTATAGGGCGTATTTTTAAAAATCTGTGCTGACTTCGCCACGAACAGGTCCTTAATATCCTGCACTATCGCTTTGGTGTAACCTTTATTCATCGTAACCGCTGAAGTCATCGCATCACAGGTAGTATACGGGAGGCCCAGCATATCAAAATACCCCTGCAGCTTACCATCTTCACCCGGAGAACCGTGGATCGCAATAAATACCCCGTCGAAAGTTACCTTCCTTCCTTTAATATGCAGCGAGAAATCATTTCTGTCTACCTCAATCTTTACCGAATCCGCCGGTTCGTAAAACCAACCCTGCTGGGTAAGCATAATTTTATATACCTCAAACTTACTCGCATCAAGATGGTGAGCAATTGTAGCCGCACTTTTTACAGATATTACCCATTCGCCTGTTGTACCACCAGTCAGGAGCGCTATTATTTTTTTCATTATATATATTTTAATGACCAGGCAATACCCATCCGGCGGAACCAGCGCTTATCGCCATCCCCCATTTTTAAAGCCTGATCTTTCTGAGTAATCAAATTAAACGATAAGATATCCCTCAAAAATATTAAAATACTTTATTCAGATCTCAATTAAATTCCGATAAAATATATTTTTAGCCTAAATTTGAACGAAATACAATGCACATCATAAAACTAAATGGCAAGATTCATCTCCTACTTACAAACTAAATCTTTCAGAAACAACTTACTTGCTGCTATTGCCACGGTAATCGTACTCTTGCTCGTTGCCTTTTTCAGTCTCAGGTATTATACCAAACACGGCCAGGGTTTAAATGTGCCTGCGGTAAAAGGTCTTTCCTTTAACCAGGCGGTTTCTAAACTGGAAGAACTTGGTTTACGTTATGAAGTGGACTCTGTATATATAATGGATATGCCTCCCGGTACGGTGATCGACCAGGATCCGGAAGCCAATACTTTTGTAAAAGACAACCGCACCATTTATCTTACGATCAATACCGCACAGGCACCGAATGTTAAATTCCCTGATGTGCAGTTTAAATCTTTTATCGAAGCACAATCAATGATCCTGAGTTTTGGATTAAAGGTGGGCGACACAGTTTACAAAGCGGATGTGAGCAGGGATGTGGTACTTGAAGTTTCTTTCGGGGGACAAGCGGTAAGACCCGGAGATATCATCCCTAAAGGTTCAAAAATCGACATGTTGCTGGGAAACGGACAGGGAAACGAGGATGTTGATATCCCTACCTTGTTAGGTTTTACCCGAGATGAAGCTGCGTTCTCACTCAGAGGCTCCAATTTAAAACTAGGAACAATTACTTACGAAGGTAATATCACTGACACTGCAAATGCCGTTATTGTAGCACAAAGCCCGATCCTCTCAGACACCTTAAGTAAGGTTAAAATCGGTACCCCGGTAAACATTACCTTATCTAATAAGCCAACAAACTAGTATATCAATTTTCTATGACTACCGAAGAAAACACTAAGCCAGTTAAAAAAAACACCATTAAAATCATCTTAGCCGTATTGGTACTGCTGATCGCTGTCGGCGGATTTTACGGATTAAAATTATATAATGTATATTTCGCACCCAATATCTCCGGCAACGGGAAATACCTGTATGTGAAAACAGGCGCCACAATAGACGACGTATATCAGGAGATTAAAAGCAAAGACCTCCTGAAGGATGTCGGCAGTTTTAGTCAGGCCGCCGCAAAAATGGACCTTGCCCTGCGTTTAAAACCCGGACGTTATAAACTTTCCAAGGGGATGACCAACAGGACGCTGATTAACCACATCAAAGCGGGTAACCAGGAACCTGTAAAACTTAAATTCCAGAACATCAGGAAAAAAGATGACTTCGCAGGATATCTGTCCAGGACGTTTGAAGCAGATTCAGCTTCTTTTATCAAAGTACTTGATTCTGCGGCACTTGTAGAAAAATACGGTTTCACTACCGATAACAGCTATACGATGTTTATTCCGAACACCTATGAGATGTACTGGAATACTACTCCGCTGGAATTTTTTGACAGGATGCAGAAAGAATATGATAAATTCTGGACGGCCGACCGTAAGCGGAAAGCAGCCGCACTGAACCTTACCCCTCAACAGGTAACTGTACTTGCCTCGATTGTAGATGGAGAAGCGATTTACGATAAAGAAATGCCAGTCATTGCTGGCTTGTACCTCAACCGTTTAAACAGAGGTATTTTGCTGCAGGCAGATCCTACAGTAATATTCGCTAATAATGACTTCACCGTAAAACGTGTAACTAATGCTTTACTGCGTGTAGAATCTAAATACAATACCTATAAATATGCAGGCTTGCCTCCCGGACCGATCATGATGCCGAGTATCAATGCGATTGATGCCGTGTTAAGCCCTAATAAAAACAATTACATTTACATGTGCGCTAAAGAAGATTTTTCCGGCTACCATGCATTTGCAGAAACTAAAGCGCAGCACGAAATCAATGCGAATAAATACCGTGCTGCGTTAAACAAGCGAAATATCTTCAAATAACTATGTACGAACACCAGACTAAAATCAGAGTAAGATACAGCGAGACCGATCAGATGGGATATGTTTACAACGGTAACTATGCCGCTTATTACGAGATCGGAAGAACAGAGATGCTGCGCAGTCTGGGGATGACCTACAGTCAGATGGAAGCTTCGGGGGTAATGCTCCCATTACTGGAACTTAAAAGCAAGTTTCTTAAGCCGGCTTTGTACGACCAGGAGATCACGATTAAAACGATTGTCAAGGATCTTCCGGGTGTAAGGATGATTTTTGATTACGAATTGTATAATGAGGCTGGTGAACTGATTAACCTCGGCGGCACCACCCTGGTGTTTTTTGACATGGAGAAAAAAAAACCTTGTCACCCTCCCACTTATTTTATCGAAAGAATTACGCAATATTTCCAGTAATCACTATTTGTTCTTTAAATTTGAGCGACGGTCAGGAATTTTATTAACAGCTGAGATTTGCAACCTCACGATGGTATCACTAATCTTAATACATGATCTGGGCACATAGACAACTTTTAAAACTAAGATATTATTACGAGTTTATAGAATGGACAAAAGATTGTGTACTCCCCGGTTTCAGTCCTCTCCCGCTTTACACCATTGCTGCGTTCTTTTTTAAAGAAGTATCCAAAGAATCCCTGGCCAACAAGGCTTCTTCCCTTGCATATACTTTTATGCTGGCGATCTTTCCAGGGATTATCTTTTTATTTACCCTGATTCCGTTTATTCCCAAACGTGTAGGTTTCCAGGACCAGCTCATGGTACTGCTCAAACTAATCCTTCCTGCACAGGCTTACAAAGCTTTCGAAACTACCTTACTGGAGATCGTTGGGATCCAGAACGGGCAATTACTATCGTTCGGTATCATCTTGTCTGTATTCTTCGCCACAAACGGGATGCATAAGCTCATGCAAGCCTTTAACAAGTCGTCATTAGTGATAGAAACCCGGACATGGCTCAAACAGCGCCTGATCGCTTTAATTCTAACCTCTGTTATTGCGGTATCTTTAATTATCACTATCGCAGCCATGACAGCCGGAGAATTTGCGCTTCGTTATATTAACAGGACTTTACATCTGAAAGGGCATTTTATTGGTTACCTGATCGAATTTTCAAGATGGACTTTACTTGGCGTGCTGTATTTTGTAACCATATCAATCCTTTACAGGTACGGACCAGCCAATGCGAAAAAGTGGCGGTTATTTAGTTCCGGCGCATGGCTTGCTACGATCCTGGCTTTTCTAACCATCTGGGGATTCTCTTTTTATATCAATCACTTCGGTTCGTATAACAAAGTATACGGATCAATCGGGACTTTGATCGTGATGATGATCTGGTTATACCTCAATTCTTTCATACTTTTAATCGGATTTGAGTTAAATGCGAGTGTTGATGTATCCAAACGGAGTATTAAAATCATCAAACAACCCTTCAATTTGTTTAAAAAAGTGCCTTTAGAAGGCAGTAAAACGACAAAGTAAAATTTTTTCTATCTCTGTTTTAACTAGTTATAAATTTTACGTTAAAAAATCAACATCATTATTTGCAGAACCGAGCGGTATTTGTACTTTTGTCGCGGAGAGTTGGCAGAGTGGTCGATTGCGGCAGTCTTGAAAACTGTTGACTTGTCAAAGGGTCCGCGGGTTCGAATCCCCCACTCTCCGCTGGTTTCATCAAAGAGACAACGAAAAGCCTGCTAATCGTACGATTAGTGGGATTTTTTGTTTTTAAGGCATGCCAAAATATACATCAATTCTCATCCTACTGTTGAGCGATCCGGCGAGTAGATTTTAAGTTGAAAACGACTCCCGAATTGATTCTATTTAACAGGTAATGCAGCTGACTTCGTCTATAAAATTTGTAAGGCATATGCCCATTGTTTATGTTTAGCAAAAATGCTTTATTTTAATCTAACTAAAATCATCATCAAAATTTAGCCTATGGCATTAGTCACTGGCGCCAATAAACGTATCCTGGTCATAGTTGAACTTAAACAAAGTAACCTACAAACTACGCTTTGAATATCACCAGTCTTTCAGCGGATTATTTAAAATGAAGACTAATTTCTCCTGCGCTATTCAGACTTACACTCAGCTGAATTCGTAAATTTGAACAAAACCTATTTGACGATTGGATAAGAATAGCAGGAACGATTAATAGCCCATATTCATAAATCAAGTTATACAGTGATGAATAAGATTGACATACACAATGAGCGCATAGCAAAAATGACTTTTTCGTCAGTTTATCCCATGTATCTGCAAAAAGTAGAGAAAAAAGGCAGGACGAAAGCGGAGTTGGATCAGGTAATTTCTTGGCTGACCGGCTATAGCGAAGCGCAGTTAAATGAAATGATTAGTAATAAGGTAAATTTGAATTATTCTTTGAGCAATCTCACCTGCATCCCAATGCGCAGCTGATTACAGGAATGATTTGCGGGTACCGAATAGAAGATATTGAGAACGAATTGACAAAGCAGGTACGCTATTTGGATAAACTGGTAGACGAACTGGCTAAAGGGAGGAAAATGGAGAAAATCTTGCGGTTATAAGCGTTTTGATCTAATCTTACAAAACGCTCAGTACATTATCGCTATCAGGATAATCAGGACTATGCCGAAATTTAAAAAAAAACTGCGGATTGTACAACCCGCAGTTTCTACAATTAAATTATTTCTTCTACACTGATATTTTTCCTTGCTTGTCTGGCCGCAGCAACCATATTTTCCAATGCGGCTTTAGTTTCAGGCCACTTCCGTGTTTTAAGTCCGCAGTCCGGATTTACCCAAAGGTTACGTGCCGGCAGCAAATCCGCAGCCCTAGCTAGAAGAGACACCATTTCTTCTGTAGCTGGCACACGTGGCGAATGTATATCGTATACACCAGGGCCAATTTCATTTGGATACTTAAAATAAGCAAAAGCCTGCAGTAACTCCATCTGGGAACGGGAGGTTTCAATCGTGATTACATCAGCATCCATCGCAGCAATATGTTTGATAATATTATTAAACTCACTATAACACATATGTGTATGTATCTGCGTCTTATCCTCTACCCCTCCAGCAGTTATACGAAATGCTTTTACTGCCCAGTCCAGGTAATGCGGATGCTTGGCCTTTCTTAACGGAAGCCCTTCACGAATAGCGGCCTCATCAATCTGAATAATACCAATACCAGCTTTTTCCAACGCTAAAACTTCATCACGAATAGCAAAGGCTATCTGGTTAGTAGTCACATCTCTTGGTTGATCGTCACGCACAAATGACCATTGTAAAATTGTTACCGGGCCGGTAAGCATTCCCTTCATTGGCTTATCAGTCAGCCCAGCCGCAAAAGTACTCCAACGTACGGTCATGTCTTTCGGACGGCTAACATCACCATATATTACGGGAGGTTTAACGCAACGGCTTCCATAACTCTGTACCCAACCAGTTTTAGTGAAAAGGAAACCATCCAGTTGCTCGCCGAAATATTCCACCATATCGTTACGTTCAAATTCACCGTGTACCAATACATCTAAACCTATCTCCTCCTGCCATCGGATCGCTTCAGTTGTAGCCTGTTCAATCGCCCTGTCATATTGTTCAGGCGATAAATCACCCTTTTTTAATTTTGCACGCAACAGCCTGATATCATCTGTTTGTGGAAAGGACCCAATTGTAGTAGTTGGAAAAGAGGGTAAATTAAAGCGTTCGTTGTGTAACTGCTGACGGACAGGAAATGCGCTTTGGCGGGTCGCATCAGCTTCCGTGATAGCATTCACACGATCTTTAACAACTTGTTTATGCACCTTATGAGACAAACGTCTGCTTTCAATTGCATTTCTGTTTGCATGCAGCAACGCCTCATTACCTCCGATGATTTGTTTTAACTCAGCAACTTCGTTCAGCTTTTGTTTAGCGAAGGCCATCCAATTCCTGATTTCAGGATCGATATCAGTTTCCAGGTCAAGATCAATCGGACAGTGTAACAGTGAGCATGAAGGTGCGATAATCACCCTGTCAGCACCAATTTTTTCCATCGCCTTTGTAATTAAAGCCAAAGACTTTTGGTAATTATTCTTCCACACATTCCGTCCATCCACTATACCCAAAGAAAGCTGAAGCCCTTCGGGGATTAACGCCAACACCTCGTCAAGTTGTTCAGGAGCACGAACAAGGTCAATATGAAGAGCAGCAACAGGAAGATTAACAGCCAATTGAGTATTATCGAGCAATGCTTCAAAATAAGTAGCGACAAGCAGATTGATGCCACTTATACGATTGCTTATCGCACGGTAAGCATAATCGAATGCTTCCTTCTCTTTTTCAGAAAGGTCAAGCGACAGACAGGGCTCATCTAATTGAATCCATTTTACCCCCTGCAGTCGCAAACGATTAATAATTTCAATATAAACCGGCACAAGTTTTTTTATCAGATCTATACGATCAAATCCCGGCTCCTTCTCTTTACCTAGTAACAAGTAACTCACCGGTCCAAGCAATACTGGTTTAGCCTTTTCCCCAAGGTGTTGCTTTGCGCTGTTATGCGCACTAAATATGTTTTCATTGAAAATCCTGAACTGCTGGTTTGCCGTAAACTCGGGAACTATGTAGTGGTAATTGGTATCCAGCCATTTGGTCATCTCCATTGCAGTGATGTCCAGGCCATCTTTTTGATAACCACGTGCCATCGCAAAATAAAGATCAATTTCGCCGTTAGACTTCACTGCAGATAATACCGGTGTATAACGCTGAGGTATAACACCCAGCATTAAACTTGTATCTAATACCTGATCGTACAGGCTGAAATCATTACAAGGTATCAGATCAATTCCCGCATCTAACTGCGTTTGCCAGTTCTCTTCTTTAATCTTACGGGCAACTCTATTGAGTTCTCCCAGGTCAATTTTCCCAGCCCAATATTGTTCACAGGCTTTTTTTAACTGTCTTTGATTACCAATCCGAGGGTAACCGAGGTTTTGCGTTTGCATTTTTTCAACTTTTTAAATGGTTAATAATCATTGTAAAAAGCAACAGTACATTTCTCAACGTGCTATGCCTCATATATTACAATCAGTTTTAAATTCTGCACAAATGTATATATGAAGATTATATAACTTTACAACACATACAAAATAAGTATAAATGACTTTACAGTAATTTATATTAAGCATATTATACTTTTTTATAGCTACTTTTGCTGCCTCAACAGGAAATTATTCTATGACTGAACTTGACGAAACAGATTTATTATTACTTAAGATTTTAGGTAACAATTCAAATTACACTATAAAAGACCTTGCGGCTAAAGTCAGTTTATCACCATCACCAGTTTTTGAACGTGTAAAAAAACTGGAAAGCAATGGATATATTAAAAAGTATATTGCCATACTCGATGCTGAAAAGTTTAATCAGGGTTTTGTTGTCTTCTGTAATATCAAACTCAAGCAGCATGATCGAAAGATAGGCCACCAGTTTGTCAGCGATATTTTAAAAATTGACGAAGTGGTCGAATGTTATAATATTTCGGGGGATTTTGATTTTATATTAAAAGTCTATGCCAGGGACATGAAACATTACCAGGACTTTGTTTTTAATAAATTAGGCTCCGTTAAAAGTATAGGAAGCACACATAGTACCTTCGCAATGGCAGAGATAAAAAATTCATATAACATCAGCTTTTAAGCATATCATTGAATAAGGGATACCGAAGGGCGAAACAAACAAGCTGCGCAAACTTTTTCCTACGCCTTCAAAAAACAGTTTGGTTATCCACCATCAGGAATAATAAGAGACCAGTTTGTCTATTCTTAAAATTCAAATTACAGAACTCTTTATGTGTATCATACACAGCAGATAAGACTCATTTTGATTTCACAAAAGAAAGTACCGCTTTTATGTAATTAGGGCCAACTATTAAATGCTAATATGCCTACAAATAAACGTTGCGATTTCTTAAAAGTATCATCATTAACCGCACTCCCCCCTTATTGCGTCGGTTGCTACTTCATTAAATGTATTTGCAGCAGAGAAATTAAAACCGTCAGTGGATAGTGAGGCCGTTTATTTATATACGATGGGATTTTTAACCGAGCGGAAGACCTTATTAATCAGCTACCAGAAATCAATACTGCAAATGCTGTAGAAAGGGCTATTTATGTTGAAGGTGGATCAATGGAGAAGCTTTTAAAAAAGTTCATAGAAAAAATTGACTTTACAAATGTGAAAGGAATGTGCGCAGATATGGGTTTTCAATTAAAGTTTCCAATCCTCAATTTTTGCATCATATAGTTTTACTGAACCATTTTGGTATGGTTAATGGGCGCATAGGTACTGGTTTCAGGGAAAGTTCAAGTCTTATTTAACTGAATTATCATTCAAA
>Ga0247813_10002869_pt1 | contig 11465 bp, 12 predicted proteins | sample UWRJL169409C1_FD_180719 | JGI IMG/M metagenome (GOLD analysis project Ga0247813, IMG submission 180719) | Plant litter microbial communities from Arlington Agricultural Research Station in Wisconsin, United States - UWRJ-L169-409C-1 | ecosystem: Environmental > Terrestrial > Plant litter >... | reverse complement strand
GCCGGCTGCCGCGCGAGTTCGATCGCGATGCAGGTGCCCACGACGGCCGACACCGTGCCCGCCGCCAGCCCCAGCAGCAGCGTGTTGCGCAGCGCACCGAGGAACAGCGGCTGGCCGAACAGCCGCCCGAAGGCGCTGCCGCCGTCCGAGAAAGCCTCGGGCAGCAGGGCCGCCAGCGGCGCCGCGAAGAACAGCGCCATGAAGGCCCAGGCGGGCCAGGCACCGAAACGCCGCATGGCCTACTTGCCCACCGTGGCCTGCGCCCAGAGCTGGTCGAGCTCGGCCTTGCGCTCGGACGCCTTCACCACGTCGAGCGGCCGGACCTGCGGCGCGGGCGGCATCTTGGCGGCCACGTCGGCCGACAGCGCGATGCCGGGCACGGCCGGCCGCACGAAGCCCTGCGCGAACAGCGACTGGCCGGCCTCGCTCATGATGAAGTTGAGCCACAGCTCGCCGGCATTCGGGTTGGGGCCGTTCTTCACCAGGCTGATGGCATAGGGCGCCGCGACGCTCGCCTCCTTGGGGATCACCACCTCGACCGCGTCGCCCATGCCGTCGACGTGCTTGGCCTTGAGGCCGTCGTTCTCGTAGCTGATCCACACGGGGATTTCGCCCTTGAGGAACTTGGCGTACGGCGTGGTGCCTTCCACGCGCAGCACGTTGCCGGCCGCGTGCAGCTTGCCCAGGTAGTCGGTGCCCGGTTTGACGTTGTCGACGTCGCCGCCGTTGGCGTAGGCGGCGGCGAAGGTCAGCACCTGGCCGATGCCGGTGGAGCGCGGGTCGAGGTACACCACCGAGCTCTTGAACTCCGGCTTGAGCAGGTCGGCCCAGCCGGTGGGCGTGTTCTTCACCAGCTTCTTGTTGACCAGGAAGGCGATGTTGAGTGTGTGGATGGTGAACCAGCGGCCTTCGGCCTCGCGGAACACCGGCGGCAGCTTGTCGAAGTTGACCGGCTTGAAGGGCGCGACCACGTCCTTCTTGACCGCGTCGACCGCGGAGGCGGCGAAGTAGTAGGCCGTGTCGGCCTGCGGACGGCGGCGCGTCTTGTCCAGCGCCACCACGGTGGCGGCCGAGCCGATGTCGTTGTAGGTGAGTTCGATCTCCGGGTAGCGCTTCTTGAAGTCGCGGAACAGCGACTTCCAGTTGGCCCATTCGGGGCCGGTGTCGAAGGAGACGCAGAGGCCTTCCTTCTGCGCCTCGGCATAGAGCGCCTTCTCGCCGGCATAGAGCTCGGGGCCGTCGAAGGCGAAGGCGGTGCGTGCTGCGAGCGTGGCCAGCGACAGTGCGGGCAAGGCGCCGGCGGCCTGGATCAGATGTCTGCGTTGCATGGAGAAGCTCCTTGGGTGCGATGAGTGGGAAAAGGATCGATGCGGGGGGGCGGATCAGTCGTCGAGCAGCCGCACGTGCGCAGGCGATACGCCGATCGCCTCGCGCGCCGGCCAGGCGGATTCGGCGAGGAAGGGCACGCTGGCGCCCGCCACCTCGAAGTCGTAGCGCGTCAGCGCGCCGAGGTAGCGCTGCGCACCGGTGCGGCCCGTGAGGCGATTGGCGCTGCCCGGCGGCGGGTCGGCCTCGATGTGTTCGGGGCGGATCAGCACATGCACGGCCGTGCCTGGCGTGCGCGCGCCGGTCGGTGCGGCCAGCTCCGCGAAGCCGACGTTCACACGGTCGCTGGCGGACACGGTGCCCGGCAGCAAGGTCGAGAGACCGACGAACTTGGCTACCGCACGGCTGGCCGGATGCTCGTAGAGATCGCGCGGGGCAGCGATCTGCAGCAGCCGCCCGTCCTGCATCACGGCCACGCGATCGGCCATGGTGAGCGCCTCTTCCTGGTCGTGCGTGACCAGCAGCGTGGTGGCATTGAAGCGCCGCTGGATCGCGCGGATCTGGTCGCGCAGGTGGCCACGCACGCTGGCGTCGAGGGCGGACAGCGGCTCGTCGAGCAGCAGCGCGCGCGGGTCGATGGCCAGCGCCCGGGCCAGGGCGACGCGCTGCTGCTGCCCGCCCGAGAGCTGGGCGACGGCACGCCGCGCGTATTCGCCCAGGCCCACCACGTCGAGCAGTTCCTGCGCGCGCCGGTGCCGCTCGCCCGTCGGCACCTTGCGCAGCTTGAGGCCGTAGGCCACGTTGTCCAGCACGTTCAGGTGCGGGAAGAGCGCGTAGCTCTGGAACACCATGCCGATGTGGCGCTGGTGCACCGGCTTCTTCGACAGGTCTTCGCCGTCGAGCGCGATGCGCCCGCTGTGGCCGGTCTCCAGGCCCGAGACCAGCTTGAGCAGGGTCGACTTGCCCGAGCCGCTCGGCCCGATCACCGCGACCAGTTCGCCGGTGCGCACATCCAGCGAGATGTCGTGCAGGCCCTGCGTGGTGCCGGGGTAGCTGTAGCTGACGTGATCGAGAACAAGGCTCATGAACGTGGCTTGACGAGAGAGGAAGACAAAAAGGCCGAAGCCCCGGCGAGCAGCAGCAGGATCACGGTGGCCGCGCAGGCGAAGCCTGTCGCGCCGTAGAAGGCCTGCAGCAGCACCACGGGATAGGTCCGGTTCTGGAAGCTGGTCAACAGGTTCGACAGGCCGAACTCGCCAACCGACAGCGCCGCGACCATCACCAGCCCGCTGATCAGGCTCTGGCGCAGGCTGGGCAGCACGACGCTGGTGAACTGCTGCCAGTTCGACGCACCCAGCGTCGCGGCGGCTTGCTCCAGCCGTTCAAGGCCCAGGTGGCGCAGGTCGGTCAGCAGTGTGTTCGTGAGGTAGGGCAGCGTGTAGATGGCGTGCGCGGCGATCAGCAGCGGCATCGAGCCGAGCCAGGGCAGCCAATCGCTGTTGAAGACGATGATGTAGCCGAAGCCCAGCGTGATGGTCGGCACCGCGATCGGCATGGCGCTCACGATGCGCGCGGTGAGGCTGCCGCCGCGGCGCGCCCCGTGGTACAGCGCATAGGCCAGCGGCATGGCCAGCACGGTGTTGATGACGCAGGCGGCCAGCGCCACCACCAGGCTGTTGACGAAAGCCTTGCGGAACGACGGGTCCTGCCACAGCTCGAGATACCAGCGGCCGGTCAGGCCGGTCGGCAGCAGCGTGTTGGTCCAGCTGTCGCCGACGCTGCCCACCATCAGCAGGGCGATCGGCAGCAACAGGTAGAGCCCGTAGAACAAGGCGACGCCGCGTATCAATTGAATGTCTCCATATGTCTTTGAAGGCGGGCATACTTTCCGGCTGCGCCAGTGTTCGCCCAGTCGGCAACACCGACAGCGCGAATTCTAGGAAGAGAGGCGCTTGTGATGGGTGAATATTGGGCGACGTCTGTTGAGCGATCGGAAAGTGTTTGTCACCGTGCTTTCATGCGCGCCTGGGTGGCAAGCCCATGAAGCGCGACTGCCCCACGATCCAGGAGCTGCTGGCCTTCGATGCGGTCGCCCGGCACGAGAGCGTCACGTTGGCGGCCGGCGCGCTGTGCATCACCGTGAGCGCGGTCAGCAAGCAGATTGCGGGGCTGGAGGCTTTTCTCGGCGGACGCGCGCTGGTGCAGCGCAACGGGCGCGGCGTGCAGCTCACGCCGCAGGGCCGGGTGTACTGGCAGAAGATCGCTGGTGGCCTGCGCGCCATCGAGACCGCGACCTTCGAGGCGCGTTCGGGCGATGCCGGCGCGGGCCTGATCACGCTCGCGAGCGTGCCGACCTTCCTCACCAAGTGGCTGATTCCGCGGCTGCCGGCATTCAGCCAGCAGAGCCGGCAGGTCACGCTGAGTTTCAGCCGACACCTGGAACCCACGGACGGCATTCCGGCCGGTGTGGATGCGGCCATCCGCTACGGCACCGACGGCTGGCCCGGCGTGGTGTCCGAATACATCGCCGGCCGAGAGTTCGTGCTCATCGCCGCGCGATCGCTGGTGCAGGAACGCCACCGCATTGCGCAGCCGGCCGACCTGATCGGCCACACGCTGCTGCATCACGAAGGCGCGCCCGCCGCCTGGCGCCAGTGGGCATCGCAGCACGACGTGGCCGAGACGCACACCGTGGCGGGGCCGCGCTTCGCGCAGTACGCCTCGCTGATCCAGGCGGCCGTCAACGGCCTGGGCATCGGGCTGGTGCCGCGCATCCTGGTGCAGGACGAGCTGGCCGAAGGCGTGCTCGTCGTGCCCTGCGGCACGCCGGTCAGGGTCGACCAGGGCCACTACCTGTGCTACCGACCCGACCGGCTGACGCTGCCGGGCTTTGCCGCGTTCCGGTCGTGGCTGCTCGAAGAGGGAGGCCGCTCAAGGGGCGCGGAGGCGCAAGGCTGAGCGTGCCGGACGATGCCGAAGGCAGCCGCGCCGATCAGCTCGGAACGAATCCCACCTTGAGGCCGAAGATGGACGCCACCTTGTTGAGCGTATCGATGGTCGGGTTCCCCTTGTCGGCCTCGATCTGGCGCAGTGCCTGCACGCTGATGCCGCGGTGTCTGGCGAACTCCGGCTGGGTGAGCTTGCTGATGCGGCGCATGGTGGCCACGGCCTCGCCGACGGACATCGATCCATTGGCGACGGCTTCGTAGAAGTCGTCTCGCAACTGCCGTTCGACTTCGGGGTCGACGTGTTTGCGGCGCCTATCCACGGCGGCGTTTTCCCGAGGATCGACGCGGAGACGGGGTTGCGGCCGGCGCGAGCTGGGCAAGCGCCGCAAGCTGTTCGGCCTGGCGTTCGATGGTCGCTCGGCATGCTTCGAGCACCGGCCCCTCGATGCCACAGTCGAGCGCGCGCCGGGGAATGTCCGCGACGATCGGCGCGAAGGCCGCAAGCGCATGCGCGAGCCGTCCGCGTTCGACGTCATCGACCTCCAGCGTTTCGAGCACCTCGGTCCAGTTCCGCTGCGTCCGCCCTTCGGCGTCACGCCATTGGCAACCGCGCACGATCATCTCGCTGTCCAGGAACATGGGGGCGAAGTCGAACACGGGCGTCAACTGGATGCGGCCATCGCGCAAGCGCTGCACTGCCGTGTTGCGCGCGTGGTTGTCGGTGTTGCGCATCGCCAGGTTGAGCACGTCGCGCTGCATGAATTCAAGCGTCTCTGCAAAAGGGTCGTCCACGACGTCGCGCAGGCCCGCGAGCAGCGTCTGCTGGCGCAGGGGAATGCCGAAACCGCGAAGCCCGCACACGCTCGCGAGGCTCTCCTGATGCAGCCGATGCACCTTGCCGTCGATCACCTGGCGATCGAAGCGGCGCACGAACAGTATTTCGCCATGCAGATACGGTGCGGCGTCGGTTCGCAAGCCACAGGCCTGCGCGAGCCTCAGGTAGCCGGCCTCGTTGCGCAGCACCGCGCGATCGTCGTCGCTCTTGCCCCGCGGCAGTTTCAGCAGCCAGTGCGCCGACGCGCACGCATCGGACAGCGCCATGTCGGCGAACCACCGGCCCTCATGGTTGGTCGTGAGAAGGAACTTGGGCGCGACGCCCTGGACACCGGTGGTGCCCGATGCCAGCATCGCATGAAGCGACAGGTGATCGAGGAAGTCCTGACTGCGCTGGAGAACGTCGTCGAGTGCGAATCCTTCGGCTGTCGCAGGGTCTGGATTCGCGGCTGCTTCCTTTTCGAAGAACGCCAGCGCGCTGGTCAGGCGCAGGCAGCCGATGGGGTTGAAGGCGCCGGCCATGACCAGCGGCAGCACGAGGTTGTCGCTGTCGTTCACCTGCATGCGTTCGAGCAGGTGCTTGCGCCCCTTTCCCTGCGGCACGAGATCGTAGAGAAAGGCAGGTGCACGCCGATCGTACGTTCGCCCTGCCGGTCCCTCGATCCACCGGTCGGGCAACAGACCGATCGGCAACCCCAATGCCACCGGCCACGGATCGTCGCTGAAGACGTAGGCGGTTTCGTAGTCGAACCGGCAGGTGTCGGCCCCCAGCGGCTCCAGCCGGGCGGCAGGCTGCCACGCGCCGTCCCGGTGGATTTCGATGAAGGTGCTCTTGTTCATGATTTGATCATCATGATACGCAAACATTCGATGTACTCAAATGAAAATATCCATCAAGATAGTTAAATACCCAACGCTCAGGTCGATGCGCCATCGCGGGCAGATCGGCGCGCCACGCCCTCCTCTCGACGTCGCTGCAGCAAACGCGTGCGCAGATCGTCGATGAGGGTGCGGGCCGGCAGCGACAGCGCGCGGTCCTTGCGCCACACCAGGTGCCATTGCCGACGCAGCGGAAAACCCGTGACGGGCAGCACGGTGAGGCCATCGGTGGCGGGGTCGGCAGACAGGGTGTGGCGCGACAGCACGGCCAGGCCGAGGCCGGCGCGCACCGCATGCTTGATCGCTTCGTTGCTGCCCAGCGCCATGCGCGGCAGCCAGGTCACGCCCTGCTGCGCGAACGCTTCTTCGGCCACCGCGCGCGTGCCGGAACCGTACTCGCGCACCAGCAAGGGCTCGCCCGTCAGGTCGGCCAATTTCAGGCGGCGCCGGCTCGCCAGCGGATGGTCGACCGGCGCGATGAGGACGAGCGGGTTCTCCAGGAACGGCCAACGCTCCAGCGGCAGGTGCGGTGGCGGGCGCATCATCGCCGCCAACTCGTCATTGCCGCGCTCCAGGCGCGCCACGACGGCATCGCGGTTCTCCACCGCCAGCTCGATCTCGATGCCCGGGTAGGCGCGCGCAAACGGGCCCAGCAGGTCGGGCAGGAAGTATTCGGTCGTCGTCACTGCCGCAATGCGCAGGCGGCCGCGTCGCAGGCCCTGCAACGCAGCGGCATCTTCTTCGAACTGCTGCCAGCAGGCGCCCATGGCGCGTGCCGCGTCGGCCAGCCGGAGCGCCACGGCGGTCGGCGCCAGGTTGCGCCCGTGCTGCTCGAACAGCACCAGCCCGAGCGCCGCCGACAGTTCCTTGATCTGCGTCGACACGGTCGGCTGCGCCAGATGAAGCGCCTTGGCCGCGCGACCCACGCCACCGAGCCGCACCACCGCCTCGAGGCTGCGCAACTGCACCAGGCTGGCGCGCCACGCCTTGTCCAGCCCGGGAGGAGAAGCTTGTTTCATTGGGATATCCGATGTGTTGGATCGGAACATATCACTTGTTCGTATTGGCGTCAGCAACGACCATCGGCGCCCATCATGCAGAACTTCCTCGACCCCGCCATCCTCTTCTTCGTCTTCGGCCTGTTGGCCGGTGCCTTGCGTTCCAACCTCGAGATTCCGCCGCAGATCGCGCGCTTCCTGTCGCTGTACCTGCTCATGGCGCTGGGCCTGAAAGGCGGCTTCGCGCTGGCCAAGTCGGGCCTCACGACCGAAGTGGCCGTGAGCCTGGGCTGCGCCGTGGCACTGGCCGTGGCCGTGCCGGCGATCGGCTACGTGCTGCTGCAGCGGCGGCTGTCGCGCTACGACGCCGCGGCCATCGCTGCGACCTATGGCTCGGTGAGCGCCGTCACCTTCATCACCGCATCGCAGTATCTGGAGTCGCGCGGCCTGCCCTTCGGCGGGCACATGGCGGCAAGCATGGCGCTGATGGAATCGCCGGCCATCGTGATGGCCGTGGTGCTGGCCAGCATGGCACGGCGGCGCGACCCGACGGCGGTGACCGCTACCGCCCCCCAACCGCACGGGCTCGGCAAGGTGCTCCATGAATCGTTCACCGACGGCGCGCAGTTGCTGCTGCTGGGCGCGATGGTGGTCGGCATCGTGACCGGCGAGACCGGGCACAAGGCGATGCAGCCTTTCTCCGGCGACCTGTTCCAGGGCATGCTCGCCTTCTTCCTGCTCGACATGGGGCTGGTCGCGGCACGCAACTTCGGCTCGCTGCGCAAGGCGTCGCCGTGGCCGCTGGCCTACGCGGTGTGCGGGCCACTGGTGCACGCCAGCATCGCCCTGGCACTGGCTGCGGCCTGCGGCTTGTCGGTCGGCAACGGTGCACTGCTGATGGTGCTGGCCGCGAGCGCGTCGTACATCGCCGTGCCAGCCGTGCTGCGCGTCGCCATCCCGGAAGCCAATCCGTCGCTGTACTTCGGCATGTCGCTGGGGCTGACGTTTCCGTTCAACATCCTGCTGGGGATTCCGCTGTATGTGGGGGTGGCGCAGCGGGTGTTGTAGGCGTCGGATTTACTTTGCTGGAGCGCAGCAATTCCCAGAAGACCAAATTCGATCCATAATCAGTCCCCTCCATACTCAAGACCGATCATGAAATTCTCGACACAGGTCAAACCGATCAGTTATCTCAAGAGCCACGCGGCAGAGATCGTCAGAGACATATCGGAGAGCCGGGAACCCATGCTCATTACGCAGAATGGCGAGGCCAAGCTGGTGGTGATGGATGTCCGGTCTTATGAGGAGCACGAAGAAACGCTGGCGCTCTTGAAACTGCTCGCGCTTGGCAACCGCGAGATCGAGCAAGGGGCTTTCAGATCCGCGGAGGACGTATTTGCTGAAATGGACAAGGACGACCTTCCATGAAGGTTGTCTTTCTCCAGTCTGCCGAAGCGGACTTGAAAGACTTGAGGCGCTACATTGCCTGGAATTTTGGCCACGAGGTCTGGCTTGCGAGCTACAGCAAGATCAAGCACGCCGTTGCCATGATTCAAGCGCATCCCCAGTCAGGCAGGATCCCGCCTGAACTGGAGAAACTCAACATCGCGCAGTACAGGCAGGTCCTTTCAGGCATGAACCGCATCGTTTACGAGTTGAGAGACGATGTCGCTTACATCCACATCGTCTGCGACACCCGGCGGGACCTGCAAGGCATTCTCATGAAAAGAATCGTCAACCCTGCTGCTCCGCCTCACTGAAACCGCAGGTCGGTGGAGCGCCCGATCAACGTGCGCGCACTGCGTCGCCTGGCGTGTCGCGCGATTCGACCATTGCAGCCAGCGCCCGCTCGGTGACTTCGCGCAGGTTGTCGATGGCGCGACCCAGGCCTTCGTTAAGGACAGCTACCATGCCTTCGAGTTGCGGGCGTTGAAGCATCAGATGGCGAGGATCCATGCTCCCGCCTTGCCACATCAGCAGATCGCGCAGGCCATCGTAGGCGTGACGAACGTGATCGACCGCGGCAATCGCATCTGCCGTGTCGATGACCGCGCTGTGCAGCGCTCTGTGGCGAGGTGGCGTCGCCGGCGCGGCGGCCGATGAGGTGCGTGAAGACTTGCTGTTGACTGCGTCTGCAGACTTGTGTGCGCGGCGGCTGTCGGTGTGTGCGACGGACTTTGATTTCGCCATGTGTGGCTCCCTGCGGTTCTGGTTTGCTGAAACCGCCGCACCCACTTCCACATGAATGGCGGCAGCTCGAACGGGTGTGGAAGACCGGGAACCGCTGGTGCGAACCGGCAGGCCCTTGCGGGCCTCCCGTCCGAGCCGCCATAAAGGAGGCGCGAACAGAGAAGCCGCAGAGGTCTGCGATGCAGGGGCTGCGGCTCTCGTCGCAGCGGTTACGCGGGCTTCCACACCCGGTCATGCTTTCTGCATGACGGGCGCAGTTTAGCGTCGATGAGGTCGGAGCGACTTTCGCAAGTTGTCCGAGTCGATTAAACTTCAATATCGACTCATGAATTGAGTCGATTAAAGCCAACAATCGCCTCACGCCACTCTCATGGACCCCGAAGCAACCTACATCTGGCAGCACGCAGCATGGCCGTCCATGCGCTACGACCCCGTCGAAGTCGGCGGCGTGCTGGCGCGCGCCCGTCGCGCCCAAGGGGTGGTGGAAGGAAAGCTGGCGGCGCTGGGCTTTGAACAGAAGTTGGCGCTCGAGGCGGAAGCCTGGAGCCAGGAAGCCGTGGCCACCGCCGCCATCGAGGGGGAACAACTGGATCTGCTGGCCGTACGCAGTTCGGTGGCGCGTCGCCTGGGCGTCGGCGGCCAGGATGGACCCGCCGCGCCGCGCAACGTCGAAGGACTGCTGGACATCATGGACGACGCCGTGATTCGCAGCGCCGACGACATGACGCACGAACGCCTGCATGCCTGGCAGGCCGCGCTGTTCCCGACCGGTTATTCCGGCATGACCAAGGTTCGTGTGGGCGCCTACCGGGCGCATGCGGAGCCGATGCAGATCGTCAGCGGGCGGGCGGGACGGGAGAAGGTGCACTACGAAGCGCCCTCATCCGCCAGTGTGCCGGAAGAAATGCGTCAGTTGCTGCAATGGTTCAACGCCGCCACCGAGCCAGACATCCTCATTCGCAGCGCGTTGACGCATCTCTGGTTCGAGACCATCCACCCGTTCGAAGACGGCAACGGCCGGGTCGGCCGCGTCTGGGTGGACCTGGCCCTGGCCAGAGACAGCCGCGAAGCCAGCCGGCTGATCCGAACGTCGCAGCGCCTTCTCGAACGCCGAAGCGATTACTACGCCCAGTTGGAGCGCGCTCAACACGGTGGCCTGGACGTCACGGCGTGGGTGACCTGGTTCGTCGCGCAGGTCGAGGTGGCATGCGCCGAAGCGTCTACGGTGATCGACGATACCCTCGCAAAGGGCAAGTTCTGGATTGCGCACTGCGACAAGACGCTCAACGACCGGCAGCGCAAGGTCTTGAACGTGCTGCTCGACGCAGGGCCTGGCGGGTTCGAAGGCGGCATGAGCACGAAGAAGTACCAGAGCATCGCCGACACCTCGCGCGCGACGGCGTCGCGTGAACTGATCGAACTGGAAGCACTTGGGCTGTTGCAGCAGACGGGTGCGGGTCGGTCGACGCGGTATTACGTGAAGCTGGACGGGTGGGTGGGTGGTGAAGCGACGTAGGATGGGGGCCGTGCAGGAACTCGCGGGCGAGTTGATTGCGATGGGTCGATCCGACAGCCCGTTTGCCGCCGTTGCTCGAACACGCCTGATTGCCAACCGTCTAAGCAGTTTCGTAGTGGCCGACGAGCTATTACCACTCGCGAATGGCGAATAGAGACATTCCATGAGCGACATCAAACTCTTCCGCCTCCAATCCGGCCACGCCGTTGAGTTGCAAGGCGACGCCTCCGACCTGGAGAAGCCACTCCAGAACCTGCTCGAAGCCAACCTCGACACCCTGCTCGGCATCCGCTTCCTAGCAACCGAGTACTCCACCGGCAAGACCCACGCGGGCCGCATCGACTCGCTGGGCCTGGATGAGAACAACTGCCCGGTGATCCTGGAATACAAGCGATCGGTTGGCGAAAACGTCATCAACCAAGGCCTTTTCTACCTGGACTGGCTGATGGACCACCAGGCCGAGTTCAAGCTGCTGGTGATGGACAAGCTGGGCAAGCCCGCGGCCGATGCCATCGACTGGTCGGCGCCGCGCCTGGTGTGCATCGCGGCCGACTTCACCAAGTACGACGGGCATGCGGTGCAGCAGATCAACCGCAACATCGAGCTGATCCGCTATCGGCGATTTGGCGAAGAGCTGCTTCTGCTGGAGCTGGCCAATGCCACCAGTGCGAACGGCGGCCGTGCGTCGGCGACCAAGACGGCGAAAGTGCCGAAATCTCCGCCCGCCGAGGCCGGTGCTGCGAAGCCGGTGATGGGCGACCGGTCGTTTGCCGA
>Ga0247813_10002867_pt1 | contig 11468 bp, 7 predicted proteins | sample UWRJL169409C1_FD_180719 | JGI IMG/M metagenome (GOLD analysis project Ga0247813, IMG submission 180719) | Plant litter microbial communities from Arlington Agricultural Research Station in Wisconsin, United States - UWRJ-L169-409C-1 | ecosystem: Environmental > Terrestrial > Plant litter >... | reverse complement strand
GGGCCGGGTTACGAGGCGGCGGATGATTGGGCGGCGTTGCTGGCGTGCGTGGTGATCACGATTAATGGTGTGGGGATTTTTAACCGGGCGTTGCGCGACGTGATGGATACGGCGGTGCCGTTGGAGATGGAGAATCAGGTGCGGGCCGTCGCGCTGGCGGTGGTGGGCGTGCGCGGACTCGACAAGTGCCGCGTGCGCAAGAGCGGGCTGAGTCACTTGGTGGACATCCATGTCGAGGTGGACCCGATGCTGACGGTGTATGCGGGGCACGAGATCGCGCACGCGGTGAAGGATGCGCTGGTGCAGTCGCCGCTGCATATTTCGGATGTGTCGGTGCACATCGAGCCGGCGGATGATTTATGATTGGGGGAGGGAGCGGGGCGGCGTGATGGGAATTTTATAGCGAGGCGTGCGATTGGTAATAATCCGAGGCGGCGGCTTTGCCATTTGCGGCGCGGCACGGGACTTGCCTAGTCTGGCCCGATGAAGTCCCGCAATTTGAACAACCCGCTCAGTAAAAATCCCAACCTGCTCAAGTGGGTGGCCAAAATGGCGGATCTCCTGCAACCGGCTGCGATCCACTGGGTCGACGGTTCGCAGGAGGAATACGACGCGTTGTGCGGGCAGATGGTGGAGGCGGGGACGTTTACGAAGCTCAATGAAAAGCTCTGGCCTGGTTGTTATTACGCGCGTTCGGATGCGACGGACGTGGCGCGGGTCGAGGACCGCACGTTCATCTGTTCACTTTCAAAGGACAACGCGGGGCCGACCAACAACTGGGTCGATCCGTTCGCGATGCGCAAAACGCTGAAGGGGCTGTTCAAGGGCGCGATGGCGGGACGCACGATGTATGTGCTGCCGTTCAGCATGGGGCCGGTGGGCTCGCCGTTGTCGCAGCTCGGGGTGGAGTTGACCGACTCGCCGTATGTGGTGGTCAACATGCGCATCATGGCGCGCATCGGTCTGCCGGTGTTTAAGGAAATCGATAAAAACGAAAAGCGCGTGGTGCCGTGCGTGCATTCCGTAGGCGCGCCGCTGGCCGAGGGGCAGGCGGATGTCGCGTGGCCGTGCAACAAGGAGAAGTATATCGTTCACTTCCCCGAGACGCGCGAGATCTGGTCGTTCGGTTCGGGCTACGGCGGCAACGCGCTGCTGGGCAAAAAGTGTTTCGCGCTGCGCATCGCGTCCAACATGGCGCGCGACGAAGGCTGGATGGCCGAGCACATGCTGATCCTCGGCGTCGAGGATCCGAAGGGCGAAAAAACCTATGTGGCGGCGGCGTTTCCGTCGGCGTGCGGCAAGACGAACTTCGCGATGTTGATCCCGCCTGCGCCGTTGAAGGAGAAGGGCTGGAAGGTGTGGACGGTGGGCGACGACATCGCGTGGATCAAACCGGACGCGGCGGGGCGTTTGCACGCGATCAACCCCGAGGCGGGGTTCTTTGGCGTCGCGCCGGGCACCTCGGAGAAGACGAATCCCAACGCGATGGCGGCGTTATCGAAAAACACGATTTTCACGAACGTGGCACTTACGCCCGAAGGCGGCGTGTGGTGGGAAGGGATGACGGACGAGGCGCCGGCGGCCTGCACGGATTGGCAGGGAAAGCCCTGGACGCCGGAAATCGCGTTGGCGACCGGTGCGAAAGCGGCGCATGCGAACTCGCGGTTCACGGCGCCCGCCTCGCAGTGCCCGACGATTGATCCGGCCTGGGAGGCGCCCGAAGGCGTGCCGATCAGCGCGATCATTTTTGGCGGACGCCGCGCGACCACGGTGCCGCTCATTTACCAGGCGTTCAACTGGAGTGCGGGCGTTTATCTGGGGGCGACGATGGGCTCCGAGATGACGGCGGCGGCGGCCGGCACGATTGGCAAAGTGCGCCGTGATCCGTTCGCGATGCTGCCGTTCTGCGGCTACCACATGGGCGATTATTTCCGTCACTGGATCTCGATGCAGAAGAAGCTGAGCGAGACGCCGCGCATTTTCAGTGTGAACTGGTTCCGGAAGGATGCGTCGGGGAAATTCATCTGGCCGGGCTTCAGCGAAAACATGCGCATCCTCAAGTGGATCGTCGAACGCGCCCGCGGCCGCGCGCTGGCGAAGGAGACGCCCATCGGCTGGCAGCCGCGTTACGACGAGATCGACTGGACGGGCAGCACGTTTACACGCGAACAGTTTACGGAGTTGCAGACGGTTGACCGCGCGGCGTGGCGCACGGAGGTGATCGGCCACGAGGAGCTGTTTATCGACCTGCACTCGCACCTGCCGAAGGAGATGGTTTACGAACGCGAGCTGTTGATCTGCCGGATGTGAGGTTGCGAGTGGTTGCGAGTCGCGCGTTTCAGAGCGCGTGACTCTGCCACACGGCGAGGGCGAAGAGGGCGATCATGGCGAAGGCGCACGCCAGCCGGCCTACCGTGGAGACGATGAACCCTGCAGCCGCGCCCACGCCGGCGAGCAGGGATTCGCGGCCGGTTTTTTTGGCCACGAACTTTTCCGCCGCCGCCGCGCCGAGAAAGGTGCCGAGCAACAAAGCGGGCAGCGAAAAGAACATGCCGATCAACGCGCCGCCGCCGGCCCCGGCCATGCCCCACTTGCTGCCGCCGAAGAGACGAGTGCCCAGGAGCACGCCGGCAAAGTCGATGACGACCGAGACCAGCCAGAGCACGCCGATCCAGGCGACCACCGCCCAAGAGAGGTCGCCCGGCAGCAGGAGCTTGTGAACGACCATCGCGATCAAAATTAAGGTCGTGCCGGGGAGGAGCGGGACCACGACACCCGCCAATCCGATCACCGTGAGGGTGACAGTCAGCGTCCAGATGGCATAAATTTCCATGATTCCGCCACGACAGCACACCAAGCCGGTAAGTTGCACGAAATCGTTGGGGTAGAAATATTACTTGGGGCCCGGAAGTGATCGTTTTTGACCGAAAACCGAGGTCGGAAATCTCGCATGAAAATTTTTTCGCGCAAAAAAACGGTCGTCTCAATGACTGGCATTTGGGCTGCTATATGAATCCCGTTCATTCATGGGCTTCATGCATCTCATCCTAAATCGGCCGCTTTGGAGCGTCGAATAAGAGGGGTTGTTGAGTTCAAAAACCTAGACACCAACATGTTAAAATCGCTGCACTCACTTAAAACCTTCGTTCTCGGAGCAGTCCTCCTGGCTGTTCTGACGTGTGCCTCCGGTCTGCGCGCTCAGGAAGCCGCAGCTGCACCGGCGGCCAAGCCCGAGCCGACGACGGAACAGCGCCTCGCCGACCTCGAAGCTTACGTTAACAACACCGCGCGCACCGCGGATGTCGCCTCGAAGATCCCGGGTCCCGGCCCCGGTCACAATGCGTGGCAGATGGTCAGCACCGCGCTGGTCATTTTCATGACGCTCCCCGGTCTCGCGCTTTTCTACGGCGGTCTCGTTCGCAAAAAGAACGTCCTTTCCGTGCTCGCGCAGTGCATGGGTATCGCCGGTCTGGTCACCATCCTGTGGTGGGCGATCGGATACAGCCTGGCCTTCGGTGGCGGCAACGCGTTCATCGGTGACGGCACCTACGCCTTCTTGAACGGCGTGGAGCCGGGCAACGTGGGCGCCGGCTACTACTGGATCAGCGATGCGATGTGGGCGATGTTCCAGCTCTCGTTCGCGATCATCACCCCGGCGCTCATCGTCGGTGCGATCGCCGAGCGCATGAAGTTCATCTCCGTCCTCGTGTTCGTGACCCTGTGGATGTTCGCCGTTTACTTCCCCTTCGCCCACATGGTGTGGAGCGGCACCGGCTTCATGTCCGGCATTCTGAATGCCAACGCCGGTATCAAGGCGATCGACTTCGCCGGTGGCACCGTGGTTCACATGACCTCCGGTTGGTCCGCCTTGGTGCTCTGCATCATCCTCGGCAAGCGCAACGGTTTCGGCAAAGTCCCGATGCCCCCGCACTCGCTGGTGCTCTGCACCGTCGGCACCGGTATGCTCTGGGTCGGCTGGTATGGCTTCAACGCCGGTTCCGCGCTCGGCGCCGATGCGATCGCCTCCAACGCCTTCGCGACCACCACGCTGGCCGCCGCCATCGCCGGTTTTGTCTGGGGTATGGCTGAATGGGTCCTCAAGGGCCATCCGTCCGTCCTCGGTTTCTGCTCGGGTATCGTCGCCGGTCTCGTGGTTATCACCCCTGGCGCCGGTTTCGTCTCGATGAACTCCGCGGTGATCATCGGCGTTCTCGCCGGTTTCGTTCCCTTCCTGGCGGTGTCCTACCTCAAGAAGATCCTCGGCTACGATGACGCGCTCGACACCTTCGGCGTGCACGGCGTCGGCGGCACCATGGGTGCGATCCTCACGGGCGTGTTTGCCGACGAGAAGATCAACTCGGTGGTCGGTCCTTTGAAGGCCGGTCTCGTGGTTGAGCAGCTCAAGGCCTGCGCCGTGACCATCGTCTGGAGCGTGGTGGCCACCGCCATCATCGCCTACATCGTCAAGGCCGTCGTGGGTCTCCGTCCGAGCCCCGAAGCCGAGTCCGCCGGTCTCGACACCGCCGAACACGGCGAAGAAGGCTACATCGGCTAAGTCTCGCGTCCCCGCCTGAGGGCGGACGGACAAAACAAAACCGCCGGTCCCGAAAGGGCCGGCGGTTTTGTTTTGGGCGGGAATTGAAGGGAACGATCCGGCGTCCTTACGCCGGTTGCGCGTTGCCCGGTCCTCAGCGCAGGTTGCGCTCGATCAGATCGTAGAGGGCCTTGGAGTTCTTTTTGTCGCCCGTGGTGCTCCAGCGGATTTTCAGCATCGTCTGGCGGCTGTTCACCTCGGTGATGTCCACATGCACGTTTTCGTCTTTGCGGGAGCGGGCGTTCAACTCGGCGGCAAAGGTGTCGAGTTTGCTCTTGGTCTCGAACAGATCCATTTCCTTGAACGCTTTCTGCGTGGCGGCGTAGGCGCGGGGCGCGGTGGTGTTCAGCAACATGCTGAATTCGTTGAACTGATACACGGCGGCGGTATCGCCGGAGGAATCGAGGCTTACGGTGCTGCAACCGGTGAAGGCGAGCGATGCGAGCAAGGCGGAAGCGAGGAGGAGGGTGGAGCGAGAGCGTGTCATACGAGAGTGTGGGATGGAGGCGAAGACCGCACGTTAGCGCGGAGGTTCGCACTGTCACCGTGAAAACCGGTTTGCGGAGAGAGGCGAAGGTGGTTTATCGCTCGTGTCTATGGCCAAGCCAATTGTCGGCATTATCATGGGTAGCACTTCGGACTGGAGCACGATGGAGCACGCGGCGCAGACGCTCAAAGCGTTGGGCATCACCGCCGAGCATCACGTCGTCAGCGCGCACCGGACGCCCGATAAAATGTATGACTACGCCAAGACCGCTGAAAAACGCGGCTTGAAGGTCATCATCGCCGGTGCCGGCGGCGCCGCGCACCTGCCCGGCATGACGGCCGCGCTCACCCCGCTCCCCGTGCTCGGCGTGCCCGTCGAGTCACATACGCTCAAGGGCGTCGATTCGCTTTACTCCATTGTGCAGATGCCCGGCGGCGTGCCGGTTGCGACCTTCGCCATCGGCAAGGCCGGTGCGATCAATGCCGCGCTCTTCGCCGCCGCCATCCTCGCCACCGGCGGAGACAAAAAAGTGAAGAAGGCCCTCGATGCCTTCCGCGCCGACCAGACCGCCAAGGTGCTGGAAGCGAAGCTGCCGTAAACCGAGCCAAGTCGATAGTATAGAGCTGAGAGGCTGGAGACGAGCATCCTAGCCCCAGACTCTCTATCCCTTTGCTCTTCACTCTGGACTCACTGGCATCAGCTCTTAGCTCTCAGCTCTCTTCATGATTCCTCCCGGCAAAACGATTGGTGTTCTCGGTGGCGGCCAACTCGGCCGCATGTTCGCCCATGCGGCGGAACGCCTCGGCTATCGCGTGCATATCTACGAGCCTGACGCCAACGGTCCGGCCGGCGAGGTGTCCGCTCTTGAAACCAACCGCCCCTACACCGACCTCGACGCGCTCACGGCGTTTGCGAAGAGCGTCGATGTGGTCACCTACGAGTTCGAAAACATCCCGTCCGAGCCGCTCTGGAAGATCGAGACGCTCGTGCCGCTGTATCCGTCGTCGAGTGTGCTGGAGATCTGCCAGAACCGCATGCGCGAGAAAAACTGGCTGCGTAAAAACAACTTTCCCCACGTGCCGTTCGCCGAGGTGGAGGCGGGCGATGATCTCGGTGCCGCGATCCGTAAGATCGGCCTGCCGTGCGTCGTGAAGACCGCGGACTTCGGCTACGACGGCAAAGGCCAGATCAAGGTCTCCGACGACGCCACGCTTTCCAAGGCGGTCGCCTCGTTCGCGAAGCAGCGCTGCGTGATCGAAAAATTCATCGATTTTAAATGCGAGCTGTCGGTCCTCGTGGCTCGCGGCAGCACGGGCGAAGTGAAGGTGTTTCCCGTCGCGGAAAACATCCACACCCGCCACATCCTCGACTTCTCCATCGTGCCGGCCCGCGTGAGCGAGGCGGTGCGCGCCGACGCGGAGAAACTCGCGCTGGCCATCGTGGAAAAGCTCAACGTCGTCGGCCTGCTGGCGATCGAGCTGTTCCTGACGGATCGCGGCGAGATCCTCGTGAACGAACTCGCGCCGCGTCCGCATAACTCCGGCCACTGGACGCTCGATGCGTGCGTGACCTCTCAGTTCGAGCAGCACGTGCGCGCGGTGTGCGGATTGCCGCTCGGCGACGTGTCGGTCGTCGCGCCCGTCGTGATGGTGAACATCCTCGGCGACGCATGGAAGTGGGACAACGGCGCGCTGGTTGGCGACGCGAACTGGGCGGCGATCCTGGCCGAGCCGCGCGCAAAGCTGCACCTTTACGGAAAGAAGGAACCGCGCATCGGCCGCAAGATGGGACACTTCACGGTGACCGCGAAGACGGCGGATGCCGCGCTGGAAGCGGCGCGGGCGCTGAAGTCGAAGCTCTGAGAGTAGCGCAGGCGTCCCAGCCTGCTTCGCGTGTTCGGATGCAGGCTGGAAGCCTGCGCTACTTTTCAAACACCAGATTCACCGCGCTCCGATTGACGGTGAGGTGAAGGTCGGGGAAGCCGGACGCCGGCGCAGGCGTGCCCAGGGCGCGGCGTTCGCGCAGCGTCCAGCCGGACGGACGGCGGGTGGTCACGCCGTCGGTCAGCGTGACGTGGCTCACGGCGACTTCGCCTACGCCACGCAGCGCGATGCGCAACGGTCGCACCGAGGTAGCGGACTCCGCTTCTACGGCGACGGATAACTCGCGTTTGATTGTCGCGTTGGGCCGCGCGGCCTTCGCGCGGAACTCGATGGTGAAACGCGCGGCGAGGGTCGTCCAGGTGCCGTCGGCGGCTTGTTGTTCGACGAGGATTTTTTGCAGGGCCGGCTTCGTGTTGTGGACGATGAACGAGAGTTGCCAGCGTCCGAACACGGGTGACGGGTCGAAGGCGCGGGCCGGTTTTTTGGCGACCGCGGAGAGCCATTTTTTCCAGGCGGCGAGGCGGGCGGCGTCGGCGTCGAGGATGTCTTCGTGCGGCGAACGGGCGCGCGGGTTGCGCGTGCGTTCCCACATGAGGCGCGCGGCGGTGTGGGCGGAGGCGAGGGTGGCCGAAAATTCGTCGGAACGCGCGAGGGCCAAAGTAACCCAATCCGTTATTTTGGCTTCGGGTGCCTTGCGCAGTTTGGCGACGAGGCGGACGGCGTGGCGGATGAACGCTTCGCGCCCGGCGAGGTAGGCGTTGAGCGTCGCGCTGGCGGCGAAGGGCGAGGGAGTCTTTGGATTCGCCGCGATGCGGGTGAAGACTTTGGCGGCGCGCTCGGAGCGGGCGGGGCCTTCGGGGCCGGCGAGGCCGTCCCAGCGGTCGTTGATCTCCCATTTCGCGTAGCCGGCGAAGGCGTGTTCGTCGCAGCGGAGCGCGGCGCGGGCGGCTTCACGGGCGCCGGATTTCCCGAACACGCGCTCGAAGCCTTTGGCGAGCAGGCCGGCGTGGTCGTCGATCTCGGGGTTGAGCCAGAGGCTGGCGGCGGCGGCGTCCACGACCATCGGGAGTTCGAAGGCGAGGCGTTGCGGTTCCCAGCCGGTCATGAGGAAGCCGCCGGCGGACGTCTGGCGGCAGCGGCGCCACCAGGATTGGGCGTTGGCGAGGCGGTCGCCGAAGACCGGAAGCGGCTCGTGGCGGAAGCCGCCGTTCATCGGGCAGCCCCAGTATTCGATGCCTTGTTTGGCGAGCGCGGGGGCGAGGTCGTAGTCGGCGAAGTTGTGCAGCTCCATGCGCGGGGAGCGCGGGAACGGATAATAATACCAGTCGTAGGCGATGAGGCCGCGCGGGAGTTGCGGGATGGCGTCGGGGAGGAGCGCGAGCATGTCGGCCCACAGGCCCATGCGCAGGCCGGTCGGCTGCACGAGCGTGTGGAGACGGTTGACGTATCCGGAAAAATGCGACGCGAGACCGATGCGTTCGACCTCGGCGCGGGAGAGCGGGTGTTTGCCGAGGTGGAAGGATTCGTCGAGGCCGACGTGGATTTTGCCGGCGGTGCAGAACGGCGACATGTCGCGGAGGAGCTTGGCGGCGATGTCGAGCGTGCGCGGATGGAGCGGGCAAATCTGACCGCGTTCGAGCGGAGAGCCGTCGGGGGCGCGGAGTTCGTTCAGGTCGCGCAGGTCGGGGGTTTTTATCAGGTATTGAGTGTGCCCGAGGAGGTTGACGATGGGCACGACCTTGATGCCGGTGCGGGTGGCGGTGCGGACGAGTTTTTCAAAGTCGCGCGTGCTGTAGGCGTCGGCGCGGGCGATGCCGGGCAGGCTGGGGTAGGCGACGGCGTCCTCGAGGTGGAGGTAGAGTTCCTGGTAACCCCAGTCGGCGTAGCGCGGGAGCTGGGCGAGGAGGAAATCGAGGCGCTCGACCTGGCGGGCGAGGTCCCATTGGAAGGCGCGGATCATGGAAGCAAGGTGAGCTTAACCGACGGGGAACGGCGGGGTCGTTTCGCCGCCGCCGCGGAGCCAGCGGCGGAAGTCGCGGAGCTCGTCGAGCGTGCCGACCACAAGCAGGCCGTCACCGGCTTCGACGTTTTGTCCGCCACCCGGGTTGATGATCTGCGTATCCCCGCGCTTGATGCCGACGACGCGCACGCCGGTTTCGCGGGCAATGGGGAGCTGCGCGAGGGTTTTGCCGGAGTGCGGGCCGGGGGGGAGCGTGTGGGTTTGCAGGATGGAACCGCTGAACTCCTCGGAGCTTTCTTCGACGGCTTTTTTCTCGCCTTGGAGAAAGGCGCGCGCGGCGGTGAGTCCGTCGTCTTTGCCGAGGAGGAGGAGTTTGTCACCGGGATAAATGCGCAGGTCGGGACCGGTGCGGGTGATGACGTAGCCGTTGCGTTCGACCTCGATGACCGAGCAACCGAAACGTGTCGGGATGGCGAGTTGCGCGAGGTCCTGGCCGGCGTAGGCGGCGTCGTCGGGCGCGTGGATATCTTCGAGGCGCATGCCCCAGCCTTCGAGCCCCTGGCCGAGCGCGGAACGGGCGTGGGCGCGGGCGCCGGCCGGGCCTTCGGGGTCCTCGTTGAGGACGTCCTGCACGGAGGATTGCCAGCTGCTGTGCCAGTAAATGAGGCGGCGGGAGAACACGATGGCCACGACGAGCGCGGCGGCGGCGATGACGATCCAGCCCCAGGCGGGCAGGGCGTCGATGGGCAGGAGAGCGTAGATCCAGTAACCGAGGCCCAGGAGGGCGAGGCCGCGCAGGCTTTTTTCAATCACGGGCGCGGGCAGGCGGGTGTTGGCGGCGAGGCTTTCGGAGAGGATCATGATGATCGCGCTGACGTTGCGCCAGAGGGCGACCAGCAGCACGAGCACGACGAGCCCGATGAGGCTCCAGAAAACGTAGTCGAGCATCACGCCTTTGATCCAGTTGGAGGCGAGGGTGTCGCGGAGCATCGCGAGGATCGGCGTGGAAAAGATGAGCAGGCCGGTGACGAGCAGCATCTCGACGGCGACCTGCGGAATGCGGCTGCGGATGAGTTTCCAGGCGATGGGCGCGGAGCGTCCGTTTTGCGCCTGCTGGAGCCAGCCGTGGTAGGCGTCGAAGGCGCGCGTGAGCCAGCGAGGTTCGAGGCGGTCGCCGAGACGGAGGATCGGCGCGGAATAGCGGTTGATGAGGGGAGTCGCGAGCACCGTGAGAATGGAAGTGCCGACGGCGAGCGGGTAGTATTCGGGCGGGAGGATTTTGGTGCTCACGCCGAGCTGCGCGATGATGAAGGTGAATTCGCCGAGGGGCGTGAGGAGCAGGCCGGCGCGGCGGGCTTCGCGCGGAGGCGTGCCGGTGATGACCATCGCGAGGCCGATGGCGAGGGGGCGGGCGATCATCGAGAAGATAAAAAGGCCGATGATCCAGTGCCACACTTTGGCGAGCAGCGTGATGTCGATCATCATGCCGATGGCCACGAAGAAGACGCTGCTGAAGATGTCCTTCATGCCGACGAAGGATTTTTCCACGGCGTGTTTTTGCGGCATCTCGGCGACGATGGCGCCGAGGAGAAACGCGCCGAGGGCGAGCGAGTAGCCGGCTTTGGCGGCGGCGATGGCGAGGAGGAAAAGGACGCCGGCGACAATGATGGTTTGCAGCTCGGGATCGGCGCGCGCTTCGAGGCGGCGGAGCAGGCGGGGAACGAAGAGCAGGCCCGCGCCGACGAGCAGCACGACGAAGGCGCTGAGGCTGGCGAGCATGCTGCCGATGTGCGCGCCGTCGCCGGAGTCACCGGCCTGAGCGCGGCTGGCGAGGACCGTGAGCATGATCACGGCGAGCACGTCTTCGACGATGGTGATGGCGAGCGAGCGCTGGGCGAAGCCCTCGTGGGTGAGCTTCAGCTCGGTGATGGTCTTGGCGGTGACCGCGGAGCTGGAGACGAGGAGAATGCTGGCGATGAAGAGCGTTTGGAGGGAATTCCAGCCGGTGAACGTGCCGAGCAGCTGCGTGAGGTTGAGGATGAAAAATGCGCCGAGGATGGTCGTGATCAGCAACGGCAGGCCGAGCCGGCCGAGTTTGCTGAGGCTCAGTTCCAGGCCGATCGCAAACATGAGGAAGACGAGGCCGACCTGGGAGAGCGTTTCGATGCTGTCGGCGTCGCTGATGAGTGAGAACGACGGGCCGATGAGCGAGATGAGGGGGGTGTGCGGGCCGACGAGAATGCCGGCGAGGAGGTAGCCGACGATCACGGAGAGGCCGAGGCGTTTGCAGAGGGAGCCCGCGAGACCGGCGGCGAGCAGCACGATGGCGAGGTCTTGGATGAAATGGATGCCGTGCATGGGTGGGAAATCTCCTCTCGTTTTAGTGGTGGTGAGTGGCGCGGACGCGGGGGACGGCTGAAGGCACGACCGCGCGCGGAGCTTGTCAACGGGCGTCTGGCACGGGCGCAAAAAAAGCCCGGCGCCGGTGAGGGCGTCGGGCTTTGCGGGACAGGATGAACGGACCGGGAGGTCCGTTCTCCGGGG
>Ga0247813_10002866_pt1 | contig 11473 bp, 10 predicted proteins | sample UWRJL169409C1_FD_180719 | JGI IMG/M metagenome (GOLD analysis project Ga0247813, IMG submission 180719) | Plant litter microbial communities from Arlington Agricultural Research Station in Wisconsin, United States - UWRJ-L169-409C-1 | ecosystem: Environmental > Terrestrial > Plant litter >... | reverse complement strand
CTTCTACAATCAGCGCCGGCGCCAGCTGGCCGAGGTCGCCCCCAACGCCGCCCACCATGCCCTGGCCCGCGTCGCCGCCGACTGGGCCGGCGACTTCCTGCTGGTGACCCAGAACGTCGACGACCTGCACGATCGCGCCCATGTGGAGACGCCGCCCGCCATGGGGTTCGAGCTGATCCACATGCACGGCGAACTGCTGAAGGCGCGCTGCACCCGCTCGGGCGTCGTCAGCGACTGGACCGACGACATGGCGGCCGACGAGCCTTCGCCCGACCACCCCGACGGCCGGATGCGTCCCCACATCGTCTGGTTCGGCGAAATGCCCCTGCGGATGGAGCGGATCGAGGCGGCGCTGGCGGCGTGCGACCTGTTCGTCTCCATCGGCACCTCGGGCGCGGTCTACCCCGCCGCCGGCTTCGTCCAGCTGGCCCGCATGGCCGGCGCGCGGACCGTCGAGATCAATCTGGAGCCGACCATGGGCCGCTCCCTGTTCGACGAAGGCGTCTACGGCCCGGCGACCGAGACCGTGCCGGCGTTCTTCGACAGCCTGAGAGCCTAGCCCCTCGGCGCGAACAGGATCACCGCCGCCCCGGCCAGACACACCGCCCCGCCGATCAGGTCCCAACGATCCGGCGCCGTCTTCTCGACCAGCGCCATCCACGCCAGCGACGCCACGATATAGATCCCGCCGTAGGCCGCGAACGCACGCCCCGCCGCCTCGCTGGGAACGAGGGTCAGCAGCCAGGCGAAGGCGATCAGCGACGCCAGACCGGGAACCAGCCACACCGGCGACCGGTCCAGCTTCAGCCACGCCCAGAAGGCGAAACACCCGCCGATCTCGCACAGCGCCGCCAACGGATAGACCCACAGGGCCTTCACGACCCCTTCGCCGCCTTCTCCCGCGCCAACCTTTCCAGCACCCGGCCCCGGCCCTTCGACAGCGCCGTGATCACGCCCCGGAACGTCGCCACCTCCTGCGCCGAGAAGGCCGCGCGCCCCAGCATCACCCGCAGGTTCTGGCTCATCGACCGGAACTTCTCGGGCGGATGGAAGAAGCCGGCCGCGTCCAGCTCCCTCTCCAGATGTTCGTACATCCCCAAGGCCAGCGCCCCGTCCGCCGGCGGCTCGCCCTCGCGGAAGTTCGGCGGCGGCGCATCCAGCACCAGCGTCCGCCATTCATAGGCGTTGATGGCCACGGCCTGGGCCAGGTTCAGGCTCTGGTGACGCGGATCGATAGGGATGGTGACGATGCCCTGACACAGGGCGATGTCGGTGGTCTCCAGCCCTGCCCGCTCGGCCCCGAACAACAGGCCGATGTTCAGGCCCGAGGCCCGGTCGTCGTACAGGATCCGCGACGCCTCGCGCGGGGTGCGAACTGGCTGGCGCGTCTCGCGCGGGCGGGCGGTGGTGGCGAAGACGGTGTTCAGATCGGCCACCGCCGCCGCCACGCTGTCGAACACCTGGACCCCGTCCAGCACCCAGTCGGCGCCGGACGCCATCGCCACGGCCCGCTCCTGCGGCCAGCCGTCGCGCGGACTGACGAGGCGCAGCTGGTCGAGTCCGAAGTTGGCCATGACCCGCGCCACCGCGCCGATGTTCTCGGCCATCTGCGGCCGGTCGAGGATGACGACGGGGGGGATCATGCGCGTCTCCTACCCCTTCTCCCCTCGGGGGAGAAGGTGGGCGGCGGAGCCGGCCGGATGAGGGGGCTGTGTCATCAGACCCGGTCTCACCGTCACGCACCGGGTCTGCACCCGGCAGCCCCCTCATCCGTCTCGCTCCGCGAGCCACCTTCTCCCCCAAGGGGAGAAGGAAAGCCCTTTAGTCCTCGCCGATCATCGAGACCCACGGATCCACCGCGCCCGCCTCGACTTCGGCCACCTTGACCGCGGGCCAGCCGATGCTGGCCGTGCCCGAGGCGCGCCAGGCCAGGATGGTCAGGTCGCGCAGTTCGGCCGCCCCCGCCGCCAGCCGTTCGGTGGCGAAGGCCGCGCCGCGCGCATCCTCGTCGCGGAACGCCCCGGCCTTTTCCAGACGATAGAAGGGCGTCACCGTCGCCAGCGTCGTCTTCAGATAGGCCGCCGTCCGGGTCCGCAGGTTGAAACCGTCCAGAACCGGGGCCGGCATCGCCACCTCGACCGCATCCAGCCGCGCCGTGCGTCGCACGAACCCGCCCTCGAAGGTGCTGTGGGTGCCGCGCGAGTTGGTGAAACCTTCCGGGTTCGGATAGTCGCCCCAGCCGTTATAGTGGACCGACGTATGATGCGGCTGCGAGCCGTCGCCGATGTAGTGGGACAGAACCCCCATGTCGCGCAGGATCAGGGCCTCGCGACGCAGCCGGTCCTCGCGATACCAGGCTCGTTTGGCCGGATCGATCTCGCGCGCCTCGACCGCGTTCAGCACGCGCCAGTAGGCGAAGTCGCGCCCCAGCTGCTGCCAGGCGTCCATGATCGCATAGGGCAGGTAACCGGCGTCATTGACCTTGATCCCCGCCGCCTGAAGCTGGGCGTCGTACTCGGACTTCAGCTCGGGCAGGGCGTCGATCGACATGCCTTCGGGCTCCAGCACCCGGCCGTCGTCGGTCAGGTCGACGAAGTGGGCGGTGTCCCGCTCGCGGTCGTGCGGTTGACCGGCCCCCTTCCAGCGATCGGGTTCGCGCGACAGTTCGCCGACCTCGGACGCGGCGCCCGGGCTGCGCAGGAAGGCGGGCAGTTCGTCGGGCAGGGCGCGCACGGCGGCGACCCCAACCATCCGGTGACCGGTATTGCCCCATGCGGAGACGGTGGCGGCCGGCGCGGCGGCCAGCAGCATGGCGACGGCGGCGATGGCGATGCGTTTCATGGGACGACCGTTCTGGCTGAGGATGTCGTCTGCGCGGTTAAAACCCCGCCGCCATCGCGTCTATCGCTTTCTTCGTCACACGGGGTTCGCCCTCGGGCCGACGACGCACCTTGACGGGTTCGGATCCGGACCTCTAACCGGGCTGCACCATCATTCGGGGACCGGTCATGCTGAAACGTCACGCCCTTCTCGCCGTCGGCCTTCTCAGCCTGACAGTCGCCACCGCCAGCCAGGCCCAAGACGCCTGGACGGTGAAGCCGGCCTGGGTCAGCGCGCACGAGAATTTCCTCGCCGCCCCCGCCCTGCGTGGCCGTGGCGGCGCGACCAACGACGAACTGGTCGCCGCCACCTATGTCGCCTCGGTGTTCGAGCGCTACGGCCTGACGCCCGCGCCGGGCATGAATGGCTATCTGCAGACCGCGCCCCTGGTCATGACCACGCCCGTCGGCGGGGCCAGCCTGACCATCGGCGGCGTGACGATCGATCAGGCCGCAGGGCTGGCCGTCCTGTCGTCCTCGGGCGCGACCGTCTCGGGTTCGGTCGCGGTGGCCGAGGATGAAGACCCCGCCGCCATCCCGACCGCCGACATCGTCCTGGTCGCCCCGCCCGAAGGGCCCGCGATGCGCGCCTGGATCCGGGGCGCCATGCAGAAGGGCGCCAAGGTCGTGGTCCTGCGCGAGACCCAGGCGCTGAAATCCGCCGCCGCCCGCGCCGGCCGCCCCTCCTACGCCGTCGCCGGCGAGGCCGGAGAGGACGCGGGCGAGGCCAGCCCCGACTTTCTGGTTCTGGCGCCCGAAGCCTTCGACAGGCTGAAGACCGCCGCGACCGCCGGCGTGACCGGCGCCCTCTCACCCGCCGCGTCCACGAAGTCCGAGGCGACGACCACCAACGCCATCGGCTGGCTGGAAGGCAGCGATCCGGACGCCGGCGTCATCATGCTGTCGGCCCACCTCGACCACCTCGGCATGGTCGACGGCGTCATGATGCCCGGCGCCAATGACGACGCCTCAGGCACGGCGGCGGTTCTGGAGCTGGCTCACGCCCTCGCCGCCGGCGAACAGCCGAAACGCAGCGTCATGTTCGTCGCCTATGGATCCGAGGAACTGGGCCTGCTCGGCTCGCAGTATTTCGCCGAACATCCGCCCATCCCGCTGGAGCGGATCGTGGCCAATCTGGAGATCGAGATGATCGGCCAGCAGGATCCGAACATGCCTGCCGGCGTGATGATGATGACCGGTTTCGACCGCTCGGACTTCGGTCCCCTGTTGAAGTCGCGCGGCGCCCTGGTCGCCCCCGATCCGTATCCGGAGCAGAACTTCTTCCAGCGGTCGGACAACTACTCGCTCGCGCTTCAGGGCATCGTCGCCCACACCGTCTCGGGCTGGGCCACCATCCCGACCTATCACTCGGCCGAAGACACGATCGCCAACCTGGACATCCCGTTCATGACCGCCGCGATCCAGTCGCTGGTCGAGCCGCTGCGCGCCCTGGTCGACGGCGACTTCACCCCCGCCTGGACCGCGACCGGCCGCCCGACGCGGACTCCTCGCTAGACGTAGGGCTCAAGACCCAGCGCCGCCTCGACCCCGGCGATCCAGCGTCGGACGTGCGGTCGGCCTTGCAGGTCGAACCCGCCGTCCGCCGCCATCCGCGTGTAGGCGACCAGCGCGATGTCGGCGAGCGTCATGGCCTCGCCGACCAGCCACGCCCGCCCCTCGAGCGCGCCTTCCAGCCTGTCCAGCGCGGCGTCGCCCCGTTGCATCAGACGCGGCTCGACCTCAGCCTGCGCCCGGCCCTGATAGACCCGCTGGAAGCGCGCCACCGCGACATAGGGTTCGTGGCTGTACTGTTCCCAGAACAGCCACTCCGCCATCCGCGCCCTGTTATACGCGTCGGTCGGAACCAGCTCCGTTCCTTCGCCCAGATACATCAGGATCGCATTGGACTGGCCCAGCGGCCGGCCATCCTCCAGCACCAGGGTCGGGACCTGTCCCGCCGGGTTGATGGCCAGGAATTCCGGGCCCCGGCTCCCCCCGTTCATGATATCGACTTCGACCCAGCGATAATCACGCCTCAGCCATTCCAGCAACCACTTGACCTTCAAGCAGTTGCCGGACCGAATATCGCCATGGACAGTAAGCATCGTTTTCCACCGAAGGTCTCGTTATCGCTCTATACTGATATCGCAACCTGACGATATGCCCAAGCTGACCGCGACATCACTCAACCGAAGGTGGACTGATCCATCCGGCTTGTGGACAGACGGTCGCACAAAGGCGGTTCGCCACATTCTGGTCACAGGAAAAAACGAGACAGGCCGGGCCGACATGGTCTGGAGTCGGTGCTTCACGAGCCGAATTCATGCGTTTCGCAGCCGCTGCCATCGCCGCGTCATGCTTCCTCGCCTACCCTGCCATGGGTGAGCCGGTCGCTTACGATGCAGTCGTCGCTATCGAGCGCACTGTTTCGGAAACCCCTGATGCGACGAACGGTTCCAGCGGCGACCAAGCGCCTGCTCTCGCGAACCTGACGGCCGAACAAGCCGAGCTGATGGCCTCGGATCCTGACTGGCGCGCCTCGGCCCGCCTTTATCACGCTGGCGGCGGCGGGGCGACGGGCAACGATTCCCTGGGTTGCCGTCCGGTCGCCATGCGCACCGTGGCCACCGATCCCCGCGTCATTCCCCGCCGCACCCGCCTGTTCATCCGCGAGACCGTGGGCCTGCGTCTGGCCGACGGCTCGATCCATGACGGATACTGGTACGCCTCGGACACCGGCGGCGCGATCAAGGGCCAGAAGATCGACCTCTACACCGGCAACGGTCGCGGCTCGATGCACCAGGCCCGTCGCCTGAACATGCAGACCCTGACCATCGCCGACGCCGGCCGTTTCGACGGCTGTCCCCCGGCCTGGGACGCCCCGCGCCCCGCCCAGATGGCCTCGATAGACTAACTCAAATCCGCTCATCCCGGCGGATGCCGGGATCCAGATCCCGTCGCGCTGTATTGTCGTGAACGGCGATCGCTTGCGGCATCCTGAATCTGGACCCGTGCGCCCGCGTCTGACATCCGATTTGCGTCTGGATCCCGGCATTCGCCGGGATGAGGGGAGAAGGCGGAAGGCGAACGGCGGTCTAAAATTTCCGCTTGCCGCTGACGGTCTCGAAGAACAGCTGGAAGTCGCCTCTCAGGCTCCACAGCGGATATTTGAACGTCGCTGGCCGGTTCTTCTCGAAGAAGAAATGCCCGACCCAGGCGAAGCCATAGCCGATCAACGGCATGGCCAGCAGCCACCACGGGTTCAACGTCGCCACGGCGGCCACGAAGGCCGCGATCACCAGCGCCGTCCCGACGACGTGGATGCGTCGGCAGACCCGGTTCGCGTGCTGGTGGATGTAGAACGGATAGAAGGCCTCGAACGAGGCGTAGCGTTCACCGGGCGCGGGCTGATTGCTCATGCCCGAAACCTGTTCCCGACCCCGCCCGCCGTCAAGCCCGAAGCTCCTGCAGCCGTTCACCACGTCAGTGCGCGGCCGGTTAAGGGCGATGGGGCAAGATCGCCGTCATGCGCATCTCGCCCGTCTCTTCCCCCGTCTCTCCCTATGTCACGGCCGTCACGGGCATCCAGGCCGCGATGAACCGTTTCGACGCCAGCGCCCGGCGCACGGCCGAGGCCCCGCTCGACAATCTCGCCGAAGAGACCGTCGAGCGGATCGGCGCCAAGCTGGACCTTCAGGCCAACGCCGCCGTCCTGCGCACGGCCGACGAGATGACCGGAACCCTGCTCGACATCCTGGCCTGAGATCAGACCTCGAGGCGATCAGGCCTCCAGCGGCCTCGTCAGTCCGGCTGCGTCCCGCTCGACCCGATACGTCTTCACCACCGCCGTCGTGAAGGGCTTGGCCGTGATGGTCGAGACCGCCGCCAGCTCGGCCTTCGCCGCCTCGGGCGTCAGGGTCAGCAGCAGATAGCCCTTCGACGTCTGGTCGCAGAACACGACCTCCTCGTTGCGCGCCGCCAGGGCCGCGCCCAGCGGGAAGCCGCCGATCGCATCCGCCGGCGACGGGCTGGAGATGGAGGTGGTCCCGAACTCGACCGCCCGCCGCTCGCCCGCCGCGTCCTTGAGGTCGTTGACCCAGAAGGAATGGCTGTCGCCGGCCAGGACGATGGGCTGGACGTCCGCCGCCTTGAAGGTCTCGAACAGCCGCTCACGCCCGGCTGGATAGCCGTCCCAGCTGTCCAGATTGAACGGCAGGCCCATGCGGAACAGGGCGACCGAATGCTGCACCTCGGCCCGCACCGCCTCGGGCAGGGACGCCAGCAGGCCGGCGACCTGTTCGGGCGTCATCATGGCCGAGATGTCCGGCCCGGCGACCCGCGCCATCACCACCTGATTGCCCAGCACCTGCCACGGACGACCGGCCGCCTTCGACGCCGCCAGTTCACGCCCCAGCCATTCCCGTTGCGCCACGCCCAGCAGGTCGCGGCCCGCCGCATTGCGCTTCGCCTCGAACGCAGCCGCGTCGGGCATGGGCTTGCCGTCCGGTCCCGCCTTGAAGGTCAGGTCCCCGGCATAGGTCAGCTGCTGGTCCCGCCCCTGCAGCCGCGTCTCGACCATCATCAGACTGGCCAGATCGCCGAAGTGGAAGGTCCGCTGGATCGCCTCGGCCATGGCGCCGGCCTTGGGCTCGCGGATCGGCATCCATTCGAAATAGGCCTTCAGCGCCGCCGCCTTGCGGGCGGAGAAATCGCCTTCGGTGTCGGGCTGGTGGTTCTCGGCCCCGGTCGTCCAGGTGTCGTTGGCGACCTCGTGGTCGTCCCACACGCAGATGAAAGCCGCGCGGGCGTGGGCCGCCTGCAGGTCGGGGTCGGTCTTGTACTGGGCGTGACGGCGGCGATAATCGTCCAGGCTGACGATCTCGTGCGCCGGTTCGGGCACACGGTTCAGCGCCGCCCCCGTCGTCATGCCATAGGCGTCGGCCTCGGCGCCGTACTCATAGATGTAGTCGCCCAGGTGGACGACGGCATCCAGCCGCTCCAGCTTCGAGATGGCGTCATAGGCGTTGAACAGACCGCCCGGATGCAGTTGGCACGACACCACGGCCAGGGCGACGTCCGGCGTCGCCCCCTCAGGCAGGGTCCGCACCCGACCGACCGGCGAGGTCACGCCCTGGGCGACGAAGCGATAGAAATAGCTCTCTCCCGGCTCCAGACCCTGACCGTCCAGATCGTGCTTGACCGTGAAGTCGCGGGCCGCCTCGGCCGACAGGCCGGTCGAACGCCTCGCCATGTCGGCGAAGGCCGCATCGCGCGCGACCTCCAGCACCACGGGGATGGCCGCGGCGTTCGGCTCGGACGGCGTGACCCGGGTCCAGAACACGGCGGACCGCGCATCCGGATCGCCCGAGGCGACCCCGTGCAGGAAGGCGACGGTCCCTTGGGAAGACGCTTCGGCGGCGACGGAGGAGGCGCTTGCCGCCCCCGCCCCGATCAGGCCCAGAAAGCCGCGACGGTCGATGCTCATCCTAGTACCTCAGGCTCAGGTTGACGCCGTACATGCGTGGCTCGCCGGCGATGAAGGTCGGCATCCCCAGGGCGTCGCCGGTGTTGCCGGCGTCCTTGATGAACTCTTCCTCCAGCAGGTTGTCGCCGAAGGCCTCGACCGACCAGTTGGCGCCGTCCGCCGTGTAGCGGACCCGCAGGTTCAGCAGGCCGTAGCTGTCCTGGACCTCGTCCACGATCAAGTCGCGGACCAGGTTGCGGGCCTGCAGATCGGTGCGGTCGTTGTCGTCGTCGAAGAAGACCTCCGACTGCCAGGTGTAGGTCGGCTGAACCTGGAACGCGCCGCCGGCGACCGGCAGGGTCCAGATCAGGCCGACCGAGGCCCGGTGGTCCGGTGACAGACGCAGGTGGTTGCCGTTATAGATGCCGGCCTTGAACCGCGAATGGTTGAAACCATAGGTCCCGAACAGGTCCAGCTGGTCGCTGACGGCCCAGTTGGCCTGACCTTCGAAGCCGTAGGCCTCGGCCTTGCCGGCGTTGGTGACCACGAACTGGACGCCGTCCTGCACCGTGGTCTGGAAGTTTTCGTAGGTGTAGACATAGACCGCGCCCTCGATCCGCAGGCGGTGGTCCATCAGGGCGGCCTTGGCGCCGATCTCGTAGCTGTCGACGGTTTCGGCGTCGATTTCGCCGAACCTCACGACGCCGAGCGGGGCGGACGGCGCGATCGGGCCATAGACCTTGGGCCGGCGACCGCGCGCATAGTTGGCGTACAGGCTGGAGTCGTCCGACAGGGCGTAACGGGCGGTCAGACGCCAGGTCAGGCCGTCGTCTTCCAGATCGCCGTAGGTGAAGTCGCCGTTGTTGGCCGTCGGCTGGGCCGTCAGGCCGAACAGCGGCAACAGGGTCGCCGGCAGATTGACCGCGTTCGGGTTGGCCAGGCCGCCCAGCAGGGCCGGGATCTGGGCCGGCGGCACGGCGCCGGTCTGGATCGCCAGCAGACCGCCCAGGATGGACCGGCCGTTGTTGACGCTGGACGCATAGCCCGTGGTCTTCTCGTCGCGGGTGTACCGCACGCCGCCCGAGATCTCGAGCTGGTCGGTTAGGGCGTAGGTGACGTCGGCGAAGACGTCGAAGGAGTCCAGCTCGCTGGTGTTGATCGGCGTCTCGATATGCGCCGCCTTCAGATTGGCCGCGATCGGCGCGGCCAGGGCGCCGGCGCCCAGCGGGGTCAGCAGCTGGGCGATGACCGACTGGGTCACGGCTCCATAGGCGGCGGCCGGCAGGGCGTTGGGCAACACCGCCAGCGGCGTCCCGTCCAGCACGCCCGACAGCTGGGCCAGGGCCATCCGCTCGTCGAACTGGGTCGGGGTGCGCTGATAGCCTTCCTCGTGGAAATAACCGACGCCGGCGAAGCCGCTCAGACGCCCGCCGCCGTCATAGTTCAGGCGGAACTCTTGGCTGGTCTGCTTGCCGTGCGCGTCTTCGGCGGCCGTCAGGATCGGCAGGGAGACGCCGTCGGCGTCGAAGGTCTCGTAGCTGTCGAACTCGCGGTAGGCGGTGGTCGAGTTCAGGATCAGGCTGTCGGAAAGCGCCAACGACACGATGCCCGTCACGCCCCAGACCTCGCGCTCCAGGCCCAGCGACTTGCCGCCGTCGAAGGCCGCGCCTGGCGTCAGGGCCGCGCCCTCCCAAGGCTCGCGGCTGCCCAGCACCGCGCCCGTCGTCGGGTTCTGCGGATTGTAGGCCAGAGACTTGAACGAGGTCCCGGCCGCGTCGTCGGTCTGATAGTTGCCGATGATGTCCACGCGCAGGGCGTCCGACGGCTCGAAGGCGCCCGACAGGCGGAAGGCCCGGGTGTCGACGCTGTTGTAGTCCTGACCGTCCAGCAGGTTCTCGACATAGCCGTCGCGCGTCTTCATCCGCGTGGCGAAGCGGATCGCCGCGCCGTCGCCCAGCGGGGCGTTCAGCATCAGCTCGACCATCCGGTAATCATAGTTGCCGATGCCGGCGCGGGCGGCGGCGTCGAAGCCGTCCACATTGGCCTTGTTCTGGATCACGTTCACCGCACCGATCAGGGCGCCGCGGCCGTACAGGGTCGATTGCGGCCCCTTGGCCACCTCGACCCGCTCGACGTCGAACAGCTCGACATACGAACCGCGTGACTTGGAGATCGACACCCCGTCCTGGAACACGGACACGCGAGGCTCGGAAGTCGCGGCGCCCGAATCGGAGGTGATGCCGCGCATCACGAAGCCGGCGTTGTTGGGCGACTGGTTCTGAACCAGGAAGCCGGGGGTGAAGGCCGACAGTTCCTCGAAGTCCTGGATGCCCAGGTTCTGCATCGTCTGGCCGGTATAGGCGGTCAGGGCGAAGGGCACCTCGATCGGGTCCTGGGCGCGCAGCTGGGCGGTCACGACGATGTCCTCCACCGTGCTGACCTCGGCCTGTTGTGCGAAGGCGGCCGATGCGGCCGACCAGCCGGCCATCAGGGCCGTGGCGCCCAGCAGTCCGGTCTTGAATGTGTTGCGAGCCGTCATTGTCGTTCCCCGTTGCGTGTGACGGGACTAGCGCCCGGGGACGTCCGCACCGCGACAGCCCGGCCACGACACGGTGAAGCTCCGCGTTCGGTTCGGTGACGCATTCTCCGTGCACGGCGCGCACGACACGAAAGACACATCCGTAGACTCCGTCGCTATCGCTATTGCGTCTAATAATCGTTCGCAGTAAGAGCCCCTCCTCTCTCAAGCGGGGCAATAAGCATGCGCAATCTCCTGATGATCACGGCCGGTCTGGCCGCCCTCTCCGCCGGCTCGGCACTGGCCGCCGACGCCGCGCCGACCGTCGAAGAACAGGCGCATCAGTTGCCGCCGGTCACCGTCGTCGCCACCCGCACCGCGACCCCGGTCGACGAAGTCGCCGCCACCGTCAGCGTCTTCACCGCCGAACAGATCGAGCGTCAGCTGTTCACCGACATCAAGGATCTGGTGAAGTATGAGCCGGGCATCAGCGTCGTCAGCCAGCCCGCCCGTTTCGGCGCGGCCCTGGGCACCGCCGGACGCGCCGGCAATGAAGGCTTCACCATCCGCGGTCTCGGCGGCGACCGGGTCCTGATGGTCGTCGACGGCGTG
>Ga0247813_10002863_pt1 | contig 11481 bp, 13 predicted proteins | sample UWRJL169409C1_FD_180719 | JGI IMG/M metagenome (GOLD analysis project Ga0247813, IMG submission 180719) | Plant litter microbial communities from Arlington Agricultural Research Station in Wisconsin, United States - UWRJ-L169-409C-1 | ecosystem: Environmental > Terrestrial > Plant litter >... | reverse complement strand
CTAGATTAAAAGCATGGGCCGGGGCAGCTTTTAGCACACCTAAAGCCATCATTGCGGGATAACTTGCCGCCAATAAGGTTGTTTTATTTAAAAAATCTCTTCTGGATATTGATTTCAAAATCTTTTTTAGTCTTGATTGGTTAATTTATCATAAATATAAGGCATTTTGTAAGTTTATTATTTATAATAAAACCTTATGAGACAATTATCCTGATAAAAAGGATCAATAAGAAGATAAAATGTATTTATTTTCGGAGTACAACGGGATTATTACAGAGGAAAGGAGAGATACTTACGCATAATTAACTAAATATTATTAATAGTAATTTTTTAAGCTTGATTTCTTACCGAAAGATCCTTACAGGCAAGGCAAATTCAAATATAATTGCAGCTCACCAAACATCATAGACTAGTTTTATGCACAACGATGCAGATGAAGCACTTGACACTGTGATCAACTTTCAGGGACAAAATATTTTAATTTTTCATTCGTCGTTTTACAAGTGCGACTTTACACCTTATAAAAGTAGCATGATAAACAGTTTTAAGCACAAAGGGCTAAAATTGCTATGGGAGGAAGAAAAAACAAATAAACTCCCTGCCGATCATATCAGGCACATAGAAATGATGTTAGCAGTTATCGATAGCGCCCAAGAAGTACCAGAGGATTTGGTGCTTTTCAAAACTGGAATATCCATAAGATTTCAGGCGATTTAAAAGATTATCGGAGAATCATGGTAAGATCAGTTGAGATTAGGATACGGAAATGGCAGAAATTACCACATTTACCCTTCATTTATTGCTAAAGACCACAGTAGGCAGTCCATCATTACCCTGGCACAATCACTACTTAACCACTGCAGTTCATCCCCCTGATCCTGCCACTCGTCAGGATTAACATTTTTTTTACTCAATAACCTTTCATATTCGGTCTATAATTAAACTATAGAACGGATATGAAATTTCTGCAATTAACGCTTCTCCTCCTTTTTAATTTTGCACTGGTACAGGCGCAGACAAAAATAACCGGTGTCCTTAAATCCACAAAAGGCACACCGATAGCAAACGCAAACATCTTATTAAAGAATACTTACGACGGAACATCTACAGACAGCATAGGAAGGTTTGCCTTCTCCACTACTGAAACAGGCTTGAAGACATTACTGTTCTCAGCATTAAACTTTGAAACAGATTCTGTAGCGGTAGATCTTAAAAACAATGGTCTTACCCTCAACTTAATCATTAAACCATCCATCAATTTACTGGAAACGGTTTCGATCAGCGCAGGATATTTCATAGCTGGCGAAGGGAAAAAAGGTGCTGTTTTGACCGCTCTTGATATCGCAACTACGGCAGGGAGTAATGCGGATGTTTTTGCTGCACTACAAACATTGCCGGGTGCTCAAACATCTTTTTCCGAGAGTGGATTATTTGTAAGGGGTGGGGCAGCATCAGAAACTAAAACCTATTTTGACGGCATGCTGCTGAAAAGTCCGTTTAACCCAACGGTTCCTGATCAGGCATCAAGGGGGCGCTTGTCGGCATTTTTATTTAAAGGCACATCATTCTCTGCAGGCGGATATTCTGCGCAATACGGTCAGGCTTTATCTTCTGCCCTTATCCTTGAAAGCACTGATTTGCCAGAGAAAACCACCACAGGAATATCTGTTTTAAGCGTAGGTGCCGGTGTAGATCAGAACATCCGTTTTAAAAACAGTGCATTGACCATCGGAGGTTCATATTATAACTTACGCCCTACTTTCAACCTGATTAAACAACAGAACAATTATATAAAAGCACCGGAACAGCTAAGTGGCAGTATCCAGTACAAACATAAAATAGCCGAAAACGGAATGTTTAAGTTTTATGCTACGTACGGCAAAACAGAACTGGCTCTTTATCAGGATAATATTGACCAGCCGATGCTTCCAAACTATTTTAGCAATAGTAATAAAAATATATACATCAACTCTACTTATAAAGAATATCTGAACACCCAATGGAAACTGGATGCTGGTTTTTCGTATAACAAGGATAGCAATAACGGTCTCATGTCGGCGGACAACTATACACGGACAGATCAGCTGACGAATGGGAAGCTAACTTTAACAAACTACTTTGGTACACTTTCTAATCTCAAGTTTGGTGCGGAAACCTTCCATACCGGCCGGACCGAAGGTCTAAACAACCTGGAGCATGGTTATACTGACCAGATCAGCTCGGGCTTTGCAGAGTCGGACCTGTTTTTAACGAACAAGCTGGTATTGAGAGTGGGTGTAAGAGCAGAATATTCTTCTTATCTGGCTAAATATAACCTTGCGCCAAGAACATCACTTGGCTTAAAAACTGGCATTAATTCTCAAGTATCGTTTGCTTACGGACGGTTCTATCAAAATCCGGAAGATGAATACCTGATTGTTAAAAGGTTAAATTTTGAGCTGGCCGACCACTATATTTTAAAATACGAGATCAATACTTCTGACAGGAATTTCAGAATTGAGGGTTATTATAAAGACTATAGTCACCTTACGAAAGAAAACCCTGGCAGCCTTGATAATTCGGGCAATGGTTACGCAAAAGGTTTAGAGCTTTTTTGGAGGGACAAAAAAACGATCAATAATGGCGACTACTACATTTCTTACTCTTACCTGGATACGAAAAGAAACTTCAGGGACTTCCCCGCTATAGCTACCCCGTCTTTTGCGGCCAGACATACTGTTTCAGCGGTCTACAAACATTTTATTGAAACTATAAAGACACAAGTTGGCGCAACTTATACCTTCGCATCCGGCAGGCCTTATGTAAATCCAAATAACAGTGTTTACCTGGGCGACCGGACGAAGAGTTTTAACAATTTAAGTCTTACAGTAAGTCACCTCACGCATATTTTCAAACAATTCACGGTGCTGTACCTGAATGCCAATAACGTCACCGGATTTAATAACGTCTATGGTTATGCGTATAGCCGCGACGGTTTAAGCAGAAGAGCTATCCTTCCCTCGTCAAAAAGGAACCTCATTGTAGGTATTTTAATGACAATCGGCGACAACACATTTGTAAGATAAATCAATAATTAAAAACCATAAAAACTATAATCATGAAAAATTTAACAAAATCAATTATTTTATTGCTGGTCCTTATAAGTTTCAGCAGTTATGCTCAAACCGGTAATGAAAAATTCAGAACAGGGGTTAAAAAAGGCCTGGAAATGATAAGTACTGCGAGATCCTCCGAAGATTTTCTAAAAATGTCAAATTACTTTGAAAGGATAGCACAGGCGGAAACCAAAGAATGGCTTCCCCCTTATTACGCTGCTTACGGAAACCTGTTTGCTGGTTTAAGTATTAGTGATAAAACGTTGCAGGACCAGTATTTTGATAAAGCAATGGTACAAATTGAGCAGGCGGATGCACGCAATGCTGAGAATAGCGAGGTGAACGCATTAAAAGGTTATATACAGTTTATGAAAATGAGTATAGACCCGCAAGCCAGGTTATCACTGATGGGCGCAGCTGCTACATCATTGGGGAAGGCCAAAGCTTTAAACCCTGAAAATCCGCGCATCTATTTGATCACCGGGCAAAATACGTTTTATACTCCCGAAGCATTTGGCGGTGGAAAGGCCAAAGCAAAACCTATCCTTGAAAACGCAGTAGCAAAATTTGCTATATTTAAACCGGCCAGTGATATTGCGCCAATGTGGGGAGCAGAGAGAGCAAAATTTTTATTGACACAGTGTAATTAAAAGGATATGTCTGTAAACTACAATCAGCATCAGGAAAAAAAAGGGATCAGATACTTCTACTCCAGCTGGCTTAGAGCTAACCTCTATAACCTGATGCTGGGTGTAGTTATCGGGTTAGTACTTACATTGCTTATCAGCGCCTTTACAGGGCATTGGATTGGAGGGAGAAAAATGTTTTTCCAGCTATTATACAGCATAGTTATCAGCCTGTGTATTACAAATGTGATCTACCTCAATCAAAGATTTTTACGCTTTAATAAGGAAAACATATGGCTCTTTTTAGGCGTATACTATATTTCAGGTATTATAGGAATGGTAATCGCAATAGAGCTGATTTATTTAATCCAGGCGTGGTTATTTAATGATGAATATCATTTCTTCCACTGGGAAGACACGCGTTTCAGCGCAATTATAGTTGTGATTATCTGTACAATTATTTATGCGTATTTCTCACAAAAAAGGGCATTACAATCAAAAATCCAGACTCGGGATCTCGACCTGATGCGTTTAAGAGAAATGAAAACACAGGCCGAACTAGCCACATTGCAATCAAAAATTAACCCCCATTTTTTATACAATTCTTTAAACGCCATAGCAAGTTTGATTCATGAGGATCCGGATAAAGCGGAGCGTATGACATTGCAGCTTTCGAAGTTATTCCGGTACAGTATTAACCAGAATCAGGAAGATCTGGTCACGGTTCAAGAGGAGATGGAAATTGTAAGTACCTACCTGGAAATTGAAAAAATCAGGTTTGAAGAACGGATAAATTTTACGGTTACTATAGATGATGAACTGAACTTTGCGAAGATACCACGATTCCTGATCCAGCCTTTGGTAGAAAACGCATTGAAACATGGATTAAAGGATGTGACGGAAAACGCAGAACTGTCCATAGAAATTAGAAAAACAGACGTAATTGCAATCAGTATCGCTGATAACGGTATACCCTTCCCTGAGGAATTAGAAATCGGATATGGCCTGCAAAGTACTTATGATAAACTCAAACTCCTTTACGACACCCAATACGAAGTCCAGATTACCAATCAACCTAAAAAACAAATCACTATTTTAATTCCGCTCAGCTATGGATAAAATCTGGAATACACTAATTATTGATGATGAAACATTGGCCCGTCAGCGTTTGAAGAGGTTGCTATCTGTCCATGAAAATATTAATATTACGGGTGAGGCCAGCAATGGATTGGAAGGGCTGGAAAAGATTGAGATGTTAAAACCGGATTTAGTTTTTCTGGATATTGAGATGCCGGCATTAAATGGTTTTGAACTACTGAGCAGATTAAACCATCCTCCAAAAGTAATTTTCACAACGGCCTATGACCAGTACGCCGTCAAAGCGTTTGAGGAAGAATCTATCGACTATCTTTTAAAACCTGTTGAGAAAGAGCGATTGGAAAAAGCGGTGAACAAATTAAAGAACTTCCAACAATCTCCCGGTTACAGCATTCCCCTGGAATTGCTAATGAGTCAGTTGAAAATTAAAAAGGAAATTAAAACGTTAACTGTTAAGATCGGCGACAGGATCCTGCTGGTGAAACTACAGGATCTTGCATTTATTGAAGCGGAAGACAAGTATGTTTTTTTAAATACTGTTGATGGTAAAAAAAACCTGACAGATTTTACGATCTCAGCGCTGGAAGAAAAACTGCCTGATCAATTTGTAAAGATTAACCGTAGCACTATTATCAACTCAGACCTGATAAAAGAGATAAGAAAGGGATTTAATGGTGCCTTCTTTTTTATCCTAAACGATCTGAATCATACCAGGCTGAGCTCCAGCAGAAGCCGTGGCCCCGCTTTAAAAGACCTATTTGATCTATAGCCCGATTACAAAAGATTTCCTCCTGACAGTGTTATACAAGTGCTTTGATCTCTGCTATTGAAAGCCCGGTCATATCCCGTATGGTTTCAATAGCAAAACCGCTGTTTTTCATTTGTGCGGCAATCTTTTTTTTAGCTTCTGAATGACCTATTTCAATTCCTTTCTCTATACCCTTTTCTATACCCTTTTCTATACCTTCGTTAAGGGCATAATCAAGAACATTCTCATTATCCCATTTGTATTTCATGCTATGATCGTACATCCTTTTTTCGTTTTTAGTTAAGTTGCTATATTCAGCTACAGCAAAAAGCTTTTCAAAAATTGGTTTATTAAATAATTCGGGCATTGCAGTGAATTGTTGTAAATGCTTGAGGAGATATAGCCACTTATCAAGATCTGTCTCCAACTCTTCTTCCTTTTTAACAAAAGTACTTAATTCAATAATAATATATCCTAATTCTTCATAAAATATTTTTTTTGTATTTCTATCTATTAAACATACGTCGTGGAGATACTGACCAGATGTATGCCCAGTCAGCGGGTTTTCGAGCAGGGCGATCAAATAGATCGCTGTCAGCGCATATCCCCATTTACTCCGCCTGCCCTTTGGTACCTGACTGGTGACGAGCCTTGATGTATAAAATATCGCCCGTTGTTTAAAATATTTCTGGCGTCCGCGCTGAACTTCTATCAGGAACTGATTCCCGCCCTCATCAGTACAGGTTAAATCAAAAATAGCCCCGCCTTCCTGCGCAGTCTCCCCGGGATATTCATTTTTGTCGAACACAAGGTCCGTAATCACCCTGCGTCCCCTGAATATTTCATTCAGAAACGCAATCAGTAAGTCTTTGTTCATCTCTGTTCCAAAGATTCTTTTAAAGGCCGCATCAACCATAGGATCTATGTAACGTGTATGTTTAACTTGCATATCAATGAATATGTTGCCAACGTACACCATGAAAATAACATAAAGGTAATTTTTATTCTTTAAAAGAATTTTAAAGAAAAGTATTCTGATGAACTCACTGAAAATCAAATGCTAATTAGTTGTTATGTTTTCACAAACAAATTCTTTAGTTTTAAACATTTTCCATAATTCAACTGTTTTTATCAGATTAATTCGAGAAACCATTAAACCTATTCCTATGAGCGAGCAGCAACTTTGTTCTCATTTACAAGCTATAAAGCAGGTAAAAACAACTGATACACATGTTTGTGAAGATTGTATCAAAGAAAATAGTGAATGGGTGCATTTGCGGGTATGCCAGACCTGTGGTGTAACGCTTTGCTGTGATGATTCTCCCCGAAAACACATGACTAAACATTATCATAAGGTACAGCATCCGGTGATTTCTTCTGCAGAGCCGGGAGAACGCTGGCTATGGTGTTACCCTGATGAACAGTTTGTAGAATACTAGCTTGACAGCGCCTGCAATCACTGCCTTACTTAAAATCTGATAGTTATTCTCTTTTGTTACAATCCAAATGTTAATTTGGATGTTAACCAATAAATATAAATTATGTGGATAGTATGGGCGATATTGGCTGCGGTCTCAGCAGCACTGGTAATTGTACTGACAAAAGCTGGATTAAAAAATGTAGATTCTAACCTGGCATTCGCTATACAAGCGGTCTTGATCTTCTGTATAACATGGAGTATTGTCACGGTTCAGGGTAACCTGGGGAATTTAAAGGAGATCGAAAATAAAGCATGGGTACTGCTGATTCTAGCCGGAGTTGCAACCACCCTGTCCACTCTTTTTTCGTATAAGGCGTTATCGCTGGGCCCTGCGGCATATGTGGCGACTATAGAACGTTCATCTCTGGTTATTGCAATCATTTTATCGGTAATTTTTTTAAAAGAAAAAATTACCTGGCAACTGGTTGCCGGGGCGGTTTTAATCATTTCTGGTGCCATTCTGATCACTTTGTCTGAACAGGGAAAATAAGCTGAAATGGAATAGCATGTTGAACTCCCTTACAGCATATGTGTGAATACTTACTTTTAATAAACTCTTACCAATGACATCAAAAACTTACGTATTTGCGGGAGCATCAAGTAAAACAGCTATTGAAACTGCTAAACTTCTACAGGAGTCCGGCCACCGCGTTATCGGTATTTCAACTAAAAACGAGAGCCTTAACTATGACAGCTTTTACACTGTTGAACGTTATACTTTTTCTGTTTTTCCGGAAATTACCGAGCCTGTTGATGGTCTGGTCTATTTCCCTGGAACAATCAATCTTAAACCTTTCAACAGGTTGTCGGAAAGTGATTTTGTGAACGACTATCAGGTAAACTGCCTGGGTGCCGCCGCATTTATACAGGCTTACCTTCCAAATATTAAAAAAGCTCCTGATCCTTCAATTGTCCTGATCAGTACTGTTGCGGTAGCAGTAGGTATGCCTTTCCATTCATCAATAGCGATGGCAAAGGCTGCTGTAGAGGGGCTCACAAGGTCGCTTGCCGCAGAGCTTGCTCCTGCTATCCGTGTAAACTGTATTGCACCATCGCTGACAGCTACACCTATTTCAGAAAAATTTCTGAATACACCTGAAAAACTGGAAGCTGCCGAAAAAAGAAACCCGCTCCGAAAAGTAGGACAGGCAGCTGACCTTGCCAATGCGATATCGTTCCTGCTGAGTGACCAGTCTGGCTGGATCACTGGTCAGGTGCTCGCTGTAGACGGCGGAATGAATACCCTAAAAATTTAAGTGCGTAATTATGAAAACAAAATATAAGCTCTCCCGCAAGACCATAGTTGTGATTGTTTGTATGATGCATTTGCTGGTTTCTTCAGTCAAGGCGGCACCTGCCAGACAATTTTATCATTTACTGATTTATCACGTAAAAGATAATACACAGGAGAAAAGTACGGATAAGTTTTTAGCAGAAGCCTGGTTACCGGCACTGCACAGGGCGGGATTGAAGCAGGTAGGCGTATTTAAAACGCTAAACATCGATACCGCAGCTGATAAAAAAATATATGTACTGACCGCATATCAGTCGCTCGCACAATTTCATAAAATTTCAAAGCTGCTGGCTGCAGATCAGGAACTGAACGTGAAAGGAGCCGCCTACGCCGATGCAAAATATGACGCTCCTCCATTTATCCGGAAAGAGGTGATCCTGATGGAAGCATTTGCCGGCATGCCAATCTGGAAAGCCCCGGTATTTACTACACCCAGAAGCGAGCGGATATATGAACTGCGCAGCTATGAAAGCGCAACGGAGAAACTGTATCAAAACAAAGTACATATGTTCAATGAAGGCAATGAAATGAAAATATTTGAACGAATTGGCGCTCAACCCGTGTTTTATGGTGAGGTATTGGCAGGCAGCCGTATGCCTAACCTGATGTATATGACTACCTACAGCGATAAAAAGTCTAGGGATGAACACTGGAAAATATTTGGTAATGACCCTGAATGGAAGAGATTGTCTGCTTTACCCGAATATCAGCACAATATGCAAAAAGCCGAAGTTATTTTTTTGACTCCAACAGAATATTCTGATTTTTAAACATAATTACTAAAAATAATATTCTAACTTTAAAGAGACAAATTTTTAACTTCATTATGAAAAAATTATCGCTACTTGTATTTTTAGTCATCATTACTTTTGCTTCCTGCAAAAAATCTGTCCCTGAATCTACATCGCTCAATGGCAAATGGCTGAGTGTTGCTTCATTCACAGGGATTGGAAGTGCTGATACTAAATGGATGACAATTCCACTCAACGAAAGAACAATACTTACATTGCATGAAAATGGAACCGTTTCCGGTGACAAGGTTTATGCTAACTATACGATTACAGATGAGCGCATACTCACTTTTAAATCAGCTGACAATACGGAATATGAAACTTTTTATACAGTAAATAATAACGAACTGACTTTAAACAGCACCCGTTGTATTGAAGGTTGCGCAATTAAGTATAAGCGGATAGAATAACTGGAAAAAAAATAAGAATTCAGCAATAACCAGGGTTAGATTTAGTTAATTTACTCAGCTCAGCATTGCTTCGTATACTACCTTAGCCAGCGAATCACAAATTCTCTGGCTTTTTTGTTAAACAGTGGTCTTCATCAGCATTTATTTTACTAAAGGGTATTTTCACCCTTATTTCATTCCTATTGATATCGTTTATTTGAAATAAAAGAAATATCAATATGAATACTGTAATGGCCCATCAAGAAACCTCTACTTTTCCGATTTCTCTGGCAATTTTGAAAACAGATACTCATTCCCCCATCCTGTTTATACATCTTGAAATTGACCGGGAAACCAGGCAGGTCAATGGAAAATGTGAATTGATTAAAACAGCTATCAAAACGTTTCATTCTACCAAATGTGAAGTTACCGGTGATTATAAATTACTGAACATTGTACCTGAAGGGAATCAGCACCTCGTTACCTTACTGGGATATCCGATATATGACCAGGTATGCCCGACTATCAGGATTATGCTGATTACTGATTCAGAATGGAAAAAAGGAAAAGTATTTTATGAATACCTTGAAAATAACGAGTGGAAAAAAGTGAGGGACGTACACATCAAAATACGTTAGGCACAATTACAATATGACTGTCAAATAGCCATAATCTGGTAAGCGGCATTATTTTTATACTAACTTTATGTAAAAGAGTATATCCGTAATTTAGCTTTTAAAACATGAGCACTACACACGAAAATAACCCATATTATTCCAGAACTGATGATACCATCCTGCATGTTGAAAATGCGGAATGGAAAAAAATATTGAGCCCCGATTTGTATGAAGTAGGCAGAGAGCAAGGTACTGAACGTGCTTTTACCGGCCAGTATTGGGATAGCGATGCCATTGGCACCTATTACTGCGCAGTATGTGGCAATAAACTTTTTAAATCGGACGCGAAATTCGCAAGCAGCTGCGGCTGGCCAAGTTTCTTTGAAACTGTAAAACCAAATAGTGTACTGTACAAAGAAGATAATAAATACGGCATGCGCAGGATTGAAGTTACCTGCGGACGTTGTAATTCACACCTTGGACATATCTTTAACGATGGCCCTGCCCCTACCTATAAAAGGTTCTGTATGAACTCTGTATCTCTGGAATTTGAACCGGATAACCAGTAAATGTTATCATACCGGGTTTTGACTGTTCAATTCCCGGTATGCATAATTCCTACCCGAAGGGCTTTCAGACCATATACACCTTGAAGGTCTTCGATGTCCAAACGTTCTACAATGCTATCTAGAACCTGCTCCTCTTGCAAGGTTTTAATATAACGGAGATATTCGCCTTCTTCGCTATCACTGGAATACACGATCGTCACTTTACCCGCAACGGTAATTCTTTCTGTCGTACCTCTGACGTAGGCTTTATCAATACGTTTCTTTACAATCTCAAACCTCGCATTGTAAGTTCCGTCAACATCAAAACGCTTTTCATCCATCCTGAACCTGATCGAAATAGGTGTACTGTATACCAGGATCAGCGTGGCTACATCGAGATGATAAGGAAGTGATGGTTTTAAATGATGATGAGCATTCTCCATCTGACAAAGCACTCTGAGCTGCCATAAGCGCAAACGATAGAGCTCGTTGGCATCAAAATCCCGGGCCGGCGCAATAGAAGGGCCTATATACAAGTTATGTTCTACTCCATCAGTCTTAAACCTTTCATAATAATGCGGAAAAGTGGCTTGTGCATGCTCTTGTGCTTTATCGATAACTCCGGCCAGTTTCTGGTTGATCTTCGCTACGGTTGTCTCATATTTTTTACGGTAAATATGGAAGTGTCCTGTCTCTTTATCCGTATCCTTATAATACCTTGTGAGTAAGGGTAAAACATTAGGATTGGTTAACTCATTTAACCGTGTATGGATCAGGTTATTGATATAATTGTTG
>Ga0247813_10002862_pt1 | contig 11485 bp, 5 predicted proteins | sample UWRJL169409C1_FD_180719 | JGI IMG/M metagenome (GOLD analysis project Ga0247813, IMG submission 180719) | Plant litter microbial communities from Arlington Agricultural Research Station in Wisconsin, United States - UWRJ-L169-409C-1 | ecosystem: Environmental > Terrestrial > Plant litter >... | reverse complement strand
ATCGTCCGTAACCGTTCCACTAACATTAAACAAAACTGACAATGGCACGCTATTAACAGGTATGGGCTTTCTTTTTAGTACTATAGTTTTTCTAACGATCTTATAGCTGATGGGCAAATCCTTAAAACATTGCGCTAGGGCTTCCTCCAGGGTTACTTTAGTTAGCGTTACGCTAATCTTTTTCTCCAAAGGAATATCTTTGGCGTTGTAAAGAAAATAAAGCCCACTTTGGACCTCAATAGCCTTTAAGACTTTTTCAATGGAAGCATTGTTGTCTTTGAGCGTAATGGTTTGACTATAGCTTGAAGCGCTTACCTGGGTGAGCAGGGCAATCATTATAAAGGCAAAAGTTTTCATAGCCAACATCCAATAATAAGGCAATGGCCCAAAAGCCAAAGTTACCTTATGAATAAATTTCATATCTTTGAGTGGTTGAGTTAATAAATAGACTGTTAACAGGTTGTTTAGAAAAATTCAATTTAAGACTGGGAATGTGGGCAAAACGCTTCCCAGTTTTTTATCGAGCTTTGTGTTAAATTTAGGCACCTAAACGTAGCACGTCATTGAGATTAGAACTTGGTCATATTTTGTTTCATTTTTAAGTTTATAGTTGGTTCTTGGTTTAGCTTTGAGCTATTGTGTTATTCTATAATATGGTAATGGTGTTATTGGCAACTTTAAAATGCAGTCCAGTATATTCAAGCATGCTAAATACTTCAGACACATTTACTGATCTAGCTATTTTTCCGGTAATTTCGATATCGGGTATCCCATTTTTGTAGGCGACATCCAAATCATACCACCTCGACAACTGCCTCATCACAACTTCTATAGGTGTATTCTTAAAAGAGAACAGGCCCTCTTTCCACGCTACAATTTGATCGATATCTATATTAGAGACTACCTCAACATCACCTTTTTTAGGTAATTTGGCCTGCTCTCCGGGTCTTAAAAAATTTGTAGAACTACTATTAAATACTTTAACTTTTCCTTCGAGCAAAGTAACTTCACTATTGCCCTCATTATCATAAGCCATGATATTGAAATGGGTACCAAGTACCTCAACCACTCCTTTTGTTGACTTGACAAAGAAAGGGGTCTTAAGTTTTGCGACTTCAAAATAGACCTCTCCAGTTACGCTAACTTCTCGTTTCTGATTATTAAACGCACTTGGAAATGAGATGGAAGAAGACGCATTTAACCAAGCCTTGCTTCCGTCGGGTAATTCGACTTGAAAGTGGCCTCCCCTAGGTGTACTTAGCGTATTGGATGCAGTTGTATTTGATTTTCTAGAACTTGGTTTTACAGCATACAACAATCGGTTATCGGTAGTTTTGCGAACTATAAAACCTTGTTGATCGGTCAGAACTCCATCTTTTGCGGTGTCAAGTACAATAGTAGTTCCATTTGCCAAGGTGAGCGTCGCTTTATCAATTGCGGGACCAGCATCTTGACTTAATTCCTTTTTTTGCTGAATTGCCACTACTTCGCTTTTTGGTGCTTTATGGACGAAGATTGACCAGTAGCCCAACACCAATAGAACAGCAGCTGCAGCGATTTTTAAATAAAAGCTAGTATTGTTTTTTTTAATCACGCCATGTTTACGACCGGTAGATAAAATGCGATTTACTTCTTGATGTACCTTATTGGTATCTTGTGGCAGCTGATTGGAGCTATGCTGATTATAAACCCTTTCTATCAAAGCAGATACCTCACTGTCGCTGAGGGCATCCAAAGCCAAGAACAGTTCTTTCTTCTCCTTCTCTGTAATAACACCTAAGTAATACTCATTAAATAGGTTAACTAATCTTTCCCCTTTATTGTTCATTAAAGCTTCATTCTTGGTTTACTATTTGGTCAATTATTAGGTAGACGAAGTCGTCAAAAAAAAGGGGGTATTGGTTTAAAAAAAATTTAAAAAGAAGATCCCAATAAGTTTACTATTCTTCTTCAAATAATTGGAAATAGAAGATGTCGCCAATTGCAAGTAGCTTTTCACAGTTTCTTTCGAAATGTTCATTTCTTTGGCAATTTCAGCATATTTTAAGTGCTGATGTCGGCTGAGGATATATGCCTTTTGTTGTTGTGCCGGCAGCCGATCAATGGCTTCATCCAATAACATATAGTAATTTTTCTCTTCTTCTGCAGAACGCTCCTCACTTTGGGGAGATTTGCTCTGTTCATCTTCCCACTGCTTAATCAAAATCGTTTGACGAACATGCTTGCGAAGCAAATCAATGCTTAAGTTTTTGGAAAGTACAAAAAGGTACCCGCCAAAATTTTGGATTTTTTCTAAATTTTCTCTATTGTTCCATACTTTCAAAAACACGTCCTGAACCACTTCATCAGCTAAAGCTGTAGATTCTGTAAGCCTAAAAATATGGCTACGAAGCAACCGAGCGTATAGTAAGTAAAGCTTGCCGAAAGCTTTTTCGTCGCCGCCTGCTACACGTATTTGCAAGTCATTTTCGTCAATAAATTCGGACATTTAAAGTAGGATAACTAAAATTAACATTTTTCTACAAATAACGTGAAGCAATCGGCAAAAGATAAGACTTAAAATGTGAAGGATTTTAGTTTACTATTTTACCTAGTCTGTTTTCGTTCAAAAGTAATTGAATTAATGGTGTCGCTATTGAAGATAAGGTAATAATAATGAGCGCACCTAAATTCTTGCTCAAGTTTGCGCTTAAAGGCAATAAATGTGGACTGAACGTGCATTCAGCGTTGCTTCTCCTAACAATAAATATCATACGTTTACGGCTATATTTGGTTTACCAAATCATAGACGAAATACACAGCAAAAAAGGGGGTATTCAAAAATAGAATATTGACTTTTTTAATCACGACCCAAGCAAGTTGGGCAAACGTAAAAATAATGGAGACGCCGCTTCTATCGCAATCGTTCGACTTTTAATATTAATGGATTAAGAAATAACTATCTAGAAGTTAAAAACTATGCTAAAAGATTCACCGTCAGACCTTCATTTGACATCAGTCCAGAACGTAATTACCGAGTCTTAAAAATCCTTAAAATCAGCCGGTTGACCACTTTTTGCCCCCCCAGTGCGGCAGTAACATAATCCAATTTAAAAGAATTGGCAGAAACCGAATTGTTAAAAGATGCCTCTAAAACATACCAAAATAATGAAACTAGTTATATTCGATATTAGGATTATATTAAAAAATCTTCTTCAATTCTTGAAATTCTAGTCAAATCGTCAAGCAAAATTCTAGAAAAGCACACAGCAGAGGTACAGGTCACGGGTAAAAATGATCATTCTTCCCGGACCTGACACCAATAGCAGCAAATCCGGGAGAGGGACGATCAATCCTTTATTTATAAGCTGGGATCGTTGAAATGTCCAAATCAGTTATCTTTTGCTTTCCTGTTCCTGATATTTTCAACCTATTTATAACCTCCTCGGGGAAAAAAATGTCAGTCATTACCGTTAAACCATCATCCGCAAAAAGTTCCACTGAGGCCACATCAAGTATCAGGCTAATTTTAACATTTGCGGATCTGCCAATTCTGGGCGCAATATGTTTTCTGGCAAAGCCTTTTTCGAAGTCGGCGATACCAGAATTGCTCCGGTCAATGTAGTACCTTTTTTCTTTACTGTCGTAACCGACCAGCAGCTGATTCCCTTTTTTATTGCTCAGCACAATCTCCGTGCTATTCATCGCGTTAAAGGTCAGCTCCAGTTTTAACCTGCCATCCAGATCTCTAACATACGCCGACAGGTCCGTTTCGCGATTAAACGTCAAAGATTTCTTCTTGAAAACCGGCTTCAGCTGTACATCCGTTTCTTTTACAGGCAAGGAGCGGACATACATCTCACCGGCCACCTGTTCCAGCGACAAATCTCTGGCGATGGTTGTTGCCCCTCTCCAAGCCTTTGTTGGCACCTGGTTCGCATACTGCCAGTTATTCATCCAACCGATAAATATTTTTCTATTTCCCGTGTTAGACCAGGTAACCCCTGCATAGTTATCCGTACCATAATCTAGCCACTTTTCTGCGGTGGATCCGGGCATAAATTTACTACCATCAAAGTCCCCCGTAAAATACTGGGTTGCGGATCCCCCGTTTGGTCCTCCCGGATTGATGCTGACCAGCAGCACCCAAACAGTCTTTCCACCGTGTTTCAGCGGAAAAAGGTCAGGACATTCCCATACACCCCCATGAGCACCTAGATCCCTCCCAAACTCGCTTTCTTTCTTCCAGTCCTTTAAATCTTTAGAGGAATAAAAGGTAATGCGGTCTTTAGTGGCCAAGGTCATTATCCACTTCTTTCCGGCTTCGTACCACATCACTTTCGGATCCCTAAAATCCGTAATTCCCGGATTTGGCAATATAGGATTCCCGGCAAACTTGGTCCATGTACTTCCTTCATCCAAACTGTAGGCAATACTCTGGCTTTGAAAATTATTTACCTTTTTCTCTTCCAGCTTAGGATCATGGTGCGTAAAGATCGCGACCATAGGTATTTTACCGTCTTTTCCCAACCCCGAGGTATTGTCTTTATCTATTACAATACTTCCCGAAAAAATATAGCCCAGGCTGTCAGGGTAAAGGGCGACGGGCTGCTCCTGCCAGTGGAAAAGATCCCTGCTTGTCGCATGCCCCCAATGCATTGGTCCCCAGACGGTAGCACCAGGAAAATACTGATAAAAAAGGTGATAAACACCGTTGTAATAAACCATGCCATTGGGATCATTCATCCAGTGTTCTTTTGGCGAAAAGTGGAATTGCGGGCGGTGTTGTTCCGCCTGCCCGACTGTTTGCGCCTGAGCAGTCACAATATTTAAGTTCGAAGCACATAGTGCCACTACACTTAAAAAAGCAATTTTCAAAAGTTTAATATTCATATTCATGTGTGTTAATCCTTAACGAGCTGAATACATTCCAGCCCAGCTATATATCTTTCCCCAAGCACCTTTTTATTCGCTCCTTTAATCATAATGCTCAAATTGAGCTTACCCTGTCCAGCAAAAAGCTGCCCAGATTGAAATAGAACTGCGGATGGTAGCGCTTTGAATGAGTGGTCCTAGACATTTGGCCTAAAGCAGTTCGCCAATAAAGCAGCAACAACGCATCCGACGAAAAAGGCCATGCACACCTCTTTATCATTTCTTTCATCTTTTCATCTGATTAAAAATCTGTCTTCATGACCGCTGGCCTGATCGTCCATATTTGCGCTTTAACCCTGATGCCGTCTCCTTCGGAAAAAATCTCCGCAAGGTCACTCCTCTGCTGGGAAGGAAAAATCCGGGTAGTCAGTGCATGCTGATCATTGACGAATAACTCAACTACTGAACCATCGACAAAGATATGGAACTTGGCGGGTTTACTGGTGTCCAGCGTAAGGGCATCCTTTTTGACGCGCAAGGGTATTCCCTTCTTTCTGCTTGAATGAAGCTGATCGACTACAAACTCCTTAGTGTCCTCGTCATAATATAGCTTTGTATATTCTGAGCCATCAGGGTTTTTATGTAGTATGAAGCCAAATTGCTTCGCATTATTTGGCGTAATCTCAGCCAAAATCTCATATTGCTGACCGGAAAAGATTTCAGCCGACTGGTGGTCACCTATAGTGAAGTTCAGTACCTTAGGCGAAGGTGCTCTCAATGCCTGAAGTGCAGGATGTGGCGACTGGATTAATTTTCCACCTGATAAATTCCATATCCTTGGAATGCTGTAAAGGTGTGACCATCCCTGAAGATACGCCGCCTCACCGCTAATCTCATCGGGAATGATCGCAATCGCAGTGATCCGGCCGTCTTTATCCTCAGTTACAGAAGGCGAAAGCAGCCTGTTGATCACCTCTAGATTCTCCGGAACCGGATTGTCGGGAACAAAACGTTCATTGACAAAATCGCCCACCCAATAAAGTGCCCTGGCCGGCACACCTTTATAAGGTATTTTATTGACCAGCAACACATATTTATCGCCTATTTTTTTAAATACAGGCATCTCCCAGAATATCCCGGAATTGTCCGCCTGGGGATTTCCCTCAAACAGGGTATGCACAAAATCCCAGCTTTTCAGATCCGCCGAACGGTATAAAAGTAAAGCCCCCTTTTCTACTTCATCCTTTTTGACACCGAATCCGACAACCATATACCATTTATCGCCATCCTTCCACACATAGGTATCCCGGAGATCAGTTCTGCTGAAGCCCTCAGGCTGGCCGGCAATAACCGGATTCTGTTTGTACTTCATCCATTCTTTGAGCGTACTGTCTTTGGGAAAGGCAAGTCCGATTCCCATTTTCGCCCCTCCGGCGGTGTAGCTGATCATTGGAATCCCTTTTTCATCCAGAATCACATGACCTGACCAGATTCCGTTTTCATCATATCCCTTTTCGGGGCTCAATGCGGGCTTGTGTTCCGTCCAGTTTACCAGATCCGGACTGCTGAAATGCCCCCAATTGATCTGGCTAAGGGCAAGGTTAGACGCATTTTTCTGGTTAAAGATATGGTACCTGCCCTTATAAAAAATCAAACCATGTGTTTCATTGGTCCAGTTCGCGGCAGGCATCAAATGATACTTCGGACGGCTGAAATCTGCTGCAAAGCGTTCCGAAGGGATAGCCAGTACAGGATTTTTTTTAACCAAAACAGCTATCCCTTTTCGTAGTTCTTTCACAGCAAAAGGTTTGTCCCAAAGCTCCAGTTCATCGATTATACCATTGATTGCAGTCAGGTCCATCTTACCTAAAAAGTTTTCCCGGTAGTCTTTTCCCACTAACAGTTCATCAGGTTTTTGCGGAAAATCGACTTGTGTCAGATCGATTTTGAGTTTTTCCCCATTGATCCAGACACCATGGTTCGCAGCGCCAGTCCCCAGCATCACATTCAACCACTTGAACTTTTCAACAAAATGGCCCGTAGGAAGGTAAGAAAAACCCTGTCTGGTTCCTTTGCCGATGATCAGCTCTCCGAACCTGTTTAATCCAACAGATACGAACCGTCCGGAGCTACGGTCTTTTAAAGCGAAAAAAGCAGCGGTATCGGTTGGGAACGATTCAAGTGCAAACCAACCGGAAAAGCCCGAAACCTGCTGGTCCGCACCGATTGCTGTCCGTAATGAGGTACTATAGCCATCTGTCCTTAGACCCTTGCCAACAATCCCGGCGGTTAATTCAGTGCTGCTCCTCACATTTTTCAACAGAAGTTCCTTGTTTTTGTAATCTGACTTCAGCGGATCTTTTCCGTCAAAACTCCAATGTTGCGCAGCTACCTGTAAACAGGTCCAGAGTAAAACTGTCAGCGTGAGAATTGGTCTTGACAGGCGATGCAAGTTGAATTCCATATCAATTTAATTTTAGACATAAAACCATACAAGTATCAAATTGATACCTGTATGGCCTTGAAATATTACTGGGCTGGGTAGCCTGGATTTTGTTTATAAAGTCCACCTGAAAAATTGATCTGAGGCTGTGGTATCGGAAAATATTCATCCTGACCTTTGGTGAATTTTGCGTTCTGAAGATAAGTCCGCAACAGTTTTTCCTTCGCGAAATACTCGGTATTTAACACCTGGTCCGCGTTACCCCAGCGTACCAAGTCGAAGAAGCGCTCACCTTCCAGCGCAAGTTCCAGTTTACGCTCAAAGCGCAAAGCGGTACGTGCATAGGTATTTGTCCAAATGCAATTCTCGCCTGGTTTATAAGTGTCTATATTGTATTTAGCGGCGTAATCAGTTGGATTGGCTGAACCAAAAGTAGTTACATATTTGCTGTTCTTAGCCCTGGTTCTTACCCTGTTGATCAATGGCAAGGCTTCATCCTGCCGGTTCAGTTCAATCAGCGCTTCGGCTTTCCACAGCAATACATCAGCAAACCTAATGATGTGAAAATTGAGTGATGAACCTCCCCATGGAAATCCTTTGACCATATACGGGGACTCTGGCGAGACAATCGCTTTTTTATTGGAATAATAACCATAGGTCGCAGGCTCACGTGCCCAGTCCGTACCGTAAGGGGCCGCGGTATAGTTTTTCCAGCGAATGCCCAGACGTCCCACGGAAAAATCCAGTCTTGGATCCACATTGGTGGCCAGCCCATCCGCAACGGTCATGAGGTTAGTATTGTTGTAAGTATCAGGAACCGGCACTCCCTTACTGTCTGTCTTGAAAGAATTCACCAGGTTCTGGCTCGGCTGAAAGAAGCCGTCACCTCCGTATGCTGGACCCCGCGGGGCGTTCAGCAAATTACTCCAGTTGATGCGGCCGAGATCCGTGCCGTCGGCGATGGAATATTGAACGGCGAACACAGATTCCACACTGTTGTCAAATTCACCCATAGACAACTGCTGAAAGTCCTGAAGCAAATCATACCCTCCATTTGCAATGACCTCATCACATTGGCTAACCACCTGATTTAAAAGATTCTGATCAATAGTAGAGAAAGTATTGTCCTGATTTTGCTTATATGCTCTGTACAGGTTTACTTTGGCTTGGTAAGCCTTTGCCGCATATTTTGTGGCCCGGCCGGCTTCCGGTTGTTTAGGAGGCAACAAGGCCGCTGCTGCACCAAACTCGGCCGCTATTTTCTCCAGGATTTGGTCTCTGGTGAATTGTACATTGGATACTTTCGGGTAATCCGCGATGTCTACATTTTCATCAAAATAAGGAATCTTATTGAACAGACGACTCAGTTCAAAGAAAAAATGTGCCCGCAAAAAACGCATCTCACCCAGCCGGACGTTCTTCAGTGGAACATCTGCTTCAGTCACCGCGTTTAACCTGCGAATCGCGTTGTTGGCACGCTGCACACTCCTGTACATACTGAACCATTTACGGTCCAGTAAACCGTTGGAAGCATACACCGCTGTAAAGGTTTCAAACTGATTGAACTCACCGAGATCGCCGATGCCGCCCCCACCTTTATAAGCTGTCTCGGCACGCACGTCCCCGTACACCCAGTTTGTGGTTGGTGAAAGGAATGTTCCGTCGCTTCCCTCAGGACCCGCCAGCGCAGCATAGGCAGAAATGCACAGGGCTTCAATGCCGTCGGGTGAATTGAGTAATTCGTCACTTAATTTTCCTTTTGGTTTACTGTCCAGAAAGTCTTTTTTGCAGGAGGTCAATACAACCAGTACCGCAAATATTATGTATTTAAATTTCATGATTTTTATGGTTAAGTTGATCGGTTAAAATCCAAAGTTCAGTCCAAAAGTAAAGGTCCTTGGCAGTGGATACGGATAACCCAGACCCTCAGGATCCGCGCCCGTATATTTAGTAATCGTGAACAGGTCCTGTCCCTGAACGTATACACGGAGGTTTCTGAGTTTAACTTTATCAGCCAGTGCTCTAGGAAGCGTATAACCTAGTTGAACATTTTTTAGTTTCAGATAAGAACCGTTCTCTATAAAATACTCAGAGGTTCTGGCCTCATCATTGGAATTCACAGCCGTTAAAGCAGGAATATCTGAGTTAAAATTAGTGGTCGGATTCCAGGCATCCAGTAGCCTGGTGCTGTGGTTACCCGTCCATAACTGGAAAAAATCAGTGTAGAATTTTGAATTGTTGTAAGCGTCCCTCACCATTCCGTTGACAAAGAAAGAAAAATCAAATGCTTTGTACCCTAGGGCCACATTTAGTCCCCCGATAAACTTAGGCTGGTCTGAACCCAGCCACTCCATGTCCCTGTCGTTGATCTGATGGTCACCGTTGACATCTACGTAACGTATCCGTCCGAGGCCTTTTCCCGGTTTGTTAATACCATCGTTAAGTTCTTCTGCAGTACGGTAAATGCCGTTTGTCCTGAAACCGAGCCAGGATCCAAGCGGTTGCCCCACAATCGTTTTATCCTGCCCGTTCCCGCCTCCATACGTATAAAAGATATCATCAGGCACAGCGGTTACCTTATTTTTATAAGCTGTTGCTGTGAAGGTCAGACTGTAGTTGAAATCTTTTCCGATCTCATCTCTCCAGTTTAAAATAGCCTCAAAGCCCTTATTGCTTAAAGAAGCGCCGTTATAGGCCATGGCACCACCCTCTCCGATTATGCCGATATAAGGCCGGTCGATCAGCATATCATCGGTTTTTTTAATATAATAATCCAATGTAAGGTTCAGCCTGCTTTTTAACATCGCCAGATCAAGACCGAAATTGGTTTGGGTAGTGACCTCCCATTTGATGTTCGGGTTCCCGGTTCTGTCCTTGATGATCCCGTTGGGAATCGTACCTCTGTTAATTCCCGATATATCATACCCTCCCATGTTCAGGTTAGTTGAATATTTAATATAGGTAGCTTCATTATCCAACAGATCGTTGCCGTTCTGGCCCCAACTAGCTCTCAGTTTGAGGTCGGATATCAAGCTTTGATCTTTCAAAAAATCTTCCTGACTTACCCGCCATCCTGCTGATACAGCCGGAAAAACAGCAGCGTTGTTGTTCTTACCGAACCTTGAGGAAGCATCTCTTCTTACCGTACCTGAAAGTAAATAACGATCGTTGTAAGCATAATTCAGTTTTCCAAAAACCGAATTGGTCGCTGTGCGTGAGGCGATGCCAGCATTCGTCTGCGCTCCGTCACCGGCACTGATGTAACGATAATCCAGGGCTTCAATAATAAAGTTCTCTCTCCTGGCACCCAGTGATTCAATGAAACTTTCTTTGGACTCTATACCTGCCAGCACATTAATGTTGTGTTTGTCAACAACAAGCGTATAATTTACGGTATTTGACCAAATCCAATCCTGGTTATAGTCTGATGAGGTATTGAGTATATTCTTATCAACCGAGCGGTCGCCTTCCCTCCATTTTGGTTCAAAAGCGGAGCCAAAGCCGTTCCGGTAATTGATACTGTAATTCGATCTCAATACCAGGTTTTTAACAGGTTCAGCCTCTACATACATATTTCCGAAAATACGCCACTGCTGATTCCTGTTGTCCCTGATCTGGTCCAGCAGTCTTATCGGATTGGGTTTGTCCCCTATGCCCTGGGTTGGACCGGCATAGCCTCCGTTGATGTCATACACCGGAATAATCGGGTGTTGTGCAATAGTAAGCTCTTCAATACCAGCTGGTTTAAGTTTCTCATCCCATTTACTAAGGTTCAGGTTCTGTCCGATTCTCAGGCGGTTATCTAAAAAGTTATAGTCCGAATTCAGGCGCCCGTTAATCCGGGTAAAATTTGTGTATTTGATTAGGCCATCTTGATCGAAGTAATTAAGGGAAAATGCTGAGGCACCGTTTTTAGCACCTTTCGCCACCGTTAAATTGTAGCTTTGTAAAACTGCTGTCTTATACACCTGATCAGCCCAGTCTGTATCACCGGAGCGGATGGTTTTCTTTTGATCAATAAACTCGGGAATAACTGGAACATTTCCGTTTCCGTATAAGTCATGGTTGGGTTTAACACCGTCATTTTTATAGGCCGTCCAATAGGTTTCGCCCCATTGCTGTGCGTTCAGCATCTCGATCCCTGAATGGTAGGACTGTGTAGTCAGCTGAGCATCAAAATCAACCGTC
>Ga0247813_10002860_pt1 | contig 11491 bp, 8 predicted proteins | sample UWRJL169409C1_FD_180719 | JGI IMG/M metagenome (GOLD analysis project Ga0247813, IMG submission 180719) | Plant litter microbial communities from Arlington Agricultural Research Station in Wisconsin, United States - UWRJ-L169-409C-1 | ecosystem: Environmental > Terrestrial > Plant litter >... | reverse complement strand
TGTCGCCCAGCTCCAGCAGCAGCGCGGCCAGCCGGTCGGCGCCGAGGGCTTCGAGATTGCCCTGGGTCAGGCGCTTGGACGCGCTTTTCGGCCGCTTGCTCATGTCCTGCCCCGCGCCGCCGTCGATTCCATGACCGGCAGCCTAGGGCGCCTTGGCTCAGTTGGCGTCGACTTGATAGTTCGCGCTTCTGGAATGTCACAAACCCCTTACAGCAAGCGTGAATGAATCATTTTTGAAGATCGGGTTTGTTGACGCCTCCGCCCGACTTCCTATGATCAAGCGACAGGGGGACTCGCATGGCCAAGGTTCTGGATGGAAAGATCGCGGTGATCACGGGCGCGGCGTCGGGCATCGGCCGGGCGACCGTGGAGCGGTTTGTCGCCGAGGGCGCGAAGGTGCTGGCCTGCGACATCCAGGACGAGGCGGGCCGTTCGCTGGAGGACGCTTACCCCGGTCTGGTCCGCTACCAGCGCTGCGATGTCCTGGAGGAGGATGACATCGCGGTGGCCATGGAGATCGCCAGCCAGACCTTCGGCGGCATCGATATCCTGTTCAACAACGCCGGCGCCGGCGGCTCGCCCAACACCATCGAGACCATGACCGGCGAGGCCTGGGACTTCAGCCAGAACCTGCTGCTGCGGTCGGTGGCGCTGGGCATCCGCTACGCCGTGCCGTTCATGAAGGCGCGCGGCGGCGGCGCGATCGTCAACACCGCCTCGATCGCCGGGCTGCAGGCGGGCGCCTCGTCGATCGCCTACGCGGTGGCCAAGGCGGGGGTGATCCAGCTGACCAAGGTCGCGGCCGCCGCGCTCGCCCGCTACGACATCCGCGTCAACGCCATCTGCCCGGGCCTGATCCTGACCAACATCTTCACCGCCTCGGACCTGATCCCCGACGCGATGAAGGACAACATCCGCGCCTCGATGCGCTCGACGGCGCCCGCCGCCCAGCCGGTGCGCAAGGCGGGCGAGGGCTCGGACATCGCCGAGGCCTGCCTGTTCTTCGCGAGCCCCGCCTCGGCCTTCATCACCGGCACCCACCTGCTGGTCGACGGCGGCCTGCATGTGGGCCCGCGCCACAGCTGGGATCCGGAGGAGCAGCAGCGTCGGATCCAGGCGATGGAAGCGCGCCGCATGGCCGCGCCCGCCGACGCTTGACCTGCCCCACCGTCAACACCGCAAGCTCAAAAGAAAATACCGGGAAACGAACCATGGCCGACACCGCCGAACCCATCGCCGAAGCGCCCGCCATCGACGTCGAGGCCCTGCGCGCCCGCTACCGCGCCGAGCGCGACAAGCGCCTCAAGACCGAGGGCAACGAGCAGTATGTCGAGGTCACGGGCGATTTCAGCCACTACCTCGAAGACCCCTATGTCGAGGCCGGCTTCAGCCGCGAGCCGCTGACCGACGAGGTCGAGGTGGCGGTGATCGGCGGCGGCTTCGGCGGCCTGCTGGCCGGCGCGCGGCTGCGCGAAGCGGGCGTCGAGAGCGTGCGGATGATCGAGAAGGGCGGCGACTTCGGCGGCACCTGGTACTGGAATCGCTACCCCGGCGCGGCCTGCGACATAGAGAGCTACGTCTACCTGCCGCTGCTCGAGGAAGTCGGCTACATGCCGGTCGAGAAGTACACGCGGGCCCCGGAAATCCTGAAGTACTGCCGCATGATCGGCGAGCACTTCGACCTCTACCGCGACGCCTGCTTCCAGACCGAGGTCACGGACATGACCTGGGACGAGGCGTCCAGCCGCTGGATCATCAAGACCAACCGCGGCGACGCCATGAAGGCCCGCTTCGTGATGATGGCCAACGGCCCGCTGCATCGGCCCAAGCTGCCCGGCATCCCGGGCGTGGACAGCTTCAAGGGCCACACCTTCCACACCAGCCGCTGGGACTACGACTACACCGGGGGCAGCCCGCTGGGCGACCTGACGGGTCTGGCCGGCAAGCGCGTCGGCATCATCGGCACGGGCGCGACGGCGGTGCAGTGCGTGCCGCATCTGGGCGCCGGCGCGGGCGAGCTGTTCGTGTTCCAGCGCACGCCCTCGTCGATCGACGTGCGAAACAACACCCCGACCGATCCGCAGTGGGTCGAAAGCCTGCAGCCCGGCTGGCAGCAGCACCGGATGGACAACTTCAACGTCCTGGTCTCGGGCGGCTGGCAGAAGGAAGACCTGGTCGCCGACGGCTGGACCGACATCATCCGCAACCTCGGCCTCGCCGCCGCCCGCCGCGCCGCCAAGGGCGAGATGGGTCCGGGCGATCCGGCCGAGCTGCTGCAGATCGCCGACTTCGAGAAGATGAACTCCATCCGCGCCCGCGTGGACCAGGTCGTCGCCGACCGCCAGAAGGCCGAGGCGCTGAAGCCCTGGTACAACCAGTTCTGCAAACGCCCCTGCTTCCACGACGAATATCTGGACACGTTCAACCGCCCCAACGTCCACCTGATCGACACCGACGGCCGGGGTGTCCAGCAGATCACCGAAAAGGGCGTGGTGGTGAACGGGGTCGAGTACGAGCTCGACTGCCTGATCTTCGCCACCGGCTTCGAGGTCGGCACCTCCTACGTCCGCCGCTCGGGCTACGACGTCACCGGCCGCGACGGCCTGACGCTGAGCCAGAAGTGGGCCGACGGCGTCACGACGCTGCACGGCATGCACGCCAACGGCTTCCCCAACTGCTTTATCTTCTCCAACAGCCAGTCGGGCTTCACGGCCAACTACCCGCACATGCTCAACGAGCAGAGCAAGCACGCCGCCTACATCGTGGCCCAGTGTGAAGCGGATGGCGTCGCCGTGGTCGAGGCGACGCGCGAGGCCGAGGACGCCTGGGTGAAAGAGGTCATGGACAGCGCCATCCAGCGCCAGAAGTTCGCCGAGGAATGCACGCCCGGCTACTACAACAACGAGGGCAAGCCCTCGCCGCTGGCCGCCCGCAACGGGCCCTACGGCAAGGGCCCGATCGCCTTCATCCAGTTGATCAAGGACTGGCGCGAAGAGGGCTCGATGCAGGGCCTGCAACGCCTGGACGCCTGATCCGCCCTCATCCGCTCATCCCCGCGAAGGCGGGGACCCTGGCTTTTTGGTGTTCGAGGCGGTTCTGACGAGCTCAGGCGGCTGAGCGGCGGCAACGAAAAACACCGGGTCCCCGCCTTCGCGGGGATGACCGGGGTTTCGGTTGGCGCGCCGGGCGCCCATCTCCCGCGTGGGCCACGCACGGAGAGACGACATGACCGACAAGCCAATCCGGATCCCCGGCCCCGACCACCCGATCACCCTCACGCCCAACCCGGCGCGGGTGGTCGTGAAGCTCGGCGGCAAGGTCGTGGCCGACACCCGCCGAGCCCTGACGCTGCAGGAGGCGAACTATCCGCCGGTGCAGTACATCCCGCGCGAGGACGCCGACCTGACGCTGCTGGCGCGGACGGAGCATTCGACTTACTGCCCGTACAAGGGCGATGCGTCCTACTTCAGCATCCCGGCCGGCGGCGATCGCTCGGTGAACGCGATCTGGACCTACGAGACACCCTACGACGCGGTGGCCGCGATCAGGGATCACCTGGCGTTTTACCCGGACCGGGTGGACTCGATCGAGATCGGGTGACGGCATTCCTCTCCCTCTGGGAGAAGGGGACCACCCGAAGGGGGGTGGAGCAGGTCAAAAGCGTTGGAATGAGCTGCCAAAGCGAGGGAACGCCTGACCGCGTTGGGCCCTCTCCCCCGGTGAGGGAGGATTACCGGTCTAGCCCCCACGCCACCCGCGCCGCCCCGATCCGGTCGAGCTTGGCATGAAGAGGCCCCCAGTCGTCGCGTTCGTCGATGGCGCTCCACAGGGCCTCGACCTCGTCGATCAGCATCTCCTCGGGCTCCGCGCCCGCGAAGTAGGGATGGGCCAACCGCTCGGGGTGGTCCGCCTCGAACGTCGCCAGCCGGGCGCGGAAGTCGGCGAAGCCCGCTTCGGCGTAGAGCTCTGCGCGCGGACCGGACAGCGCCCTCGCCTCGCCGCCGCTGAACCAGTCGAAGAAGAACGGCTCCCAGCGCAGGCGCTCGCCCCCCGCCGACAGGGCGCGGAAGGCGGCGTTGACCAGCTCGACATCGGCCTCGTCGCCCTGGCGCTGCACCCCGAGCCGGCCGAGCATCGCCGCCAGCAGGTTGTCGCGATAGGCGCCGGCGAAGCCGTTCAGCGCCGTCACCAGCGCGTCCTGTTCGGACACCAGCGACAGGCACCCGCCCAGCTGCTGCAGGTTCCAGAACGCGGCCTCGGGCTGGCGGCCGAAGCTGTAGAGGCCGGTGCTATCGAAATAGGCGGCGGTGAAGTTGGGGTCGTTGTGCGGCAGGAACCGCCACGGGCCGTAGTCGAAGCTCTCGCCGGTCACGACCATGTTGTCGGTGTTCAGCACCCCGTGCACGAAGCCCGCCGACATCCAGCGCGCCGCCAGCTTCGCCGTGCGCGCCACGACCTCGGCCAGCAGCGCCGTGCCGCGATCCTCGGCGTCGGCGAGGTGGGGGAAGTAGGTCTCGATGCTGTGGTCGACGAGCCGGCCGATGTTGGCCGCGTTCTCGGCATAGGCCTGCCGCTGGAAGGTGCCGAAGCGGATGTGGCTGTGCGACAGCCGCACCAGCACGGCCGAGCGCGTGGGGCTTGGCTCGTCGTTGCGGACCAGGTCCTCGCCGGTCTCGATCAGCGAGAAGGCGCGGCTGGTCGGCACGCCCAGCGCCTCCAGCATCCCGGCCGCCAGGATCTCGCGCATCCCGCCCTTCAGCGTCAGCCGGCCGTCGCCGTTGCGCGACCAGGGCGTCCTGCCCGTGCCCTTGGTCGCCAGGTCGAGCAGGCGGTCGCTCCCCGCCTCGCGCAGCTGCGCGAACAGGAAGCCGCGCCCGTCGCCGAGGTCGGGATTGTACGACCGGAACTGATGGCCGTGGTAGCGCATGGCCAGCGGGCCGGGCTGGTTGTCCGGTAGCGCTTCGAACCGTCCGAAATGCCTGACCCATTCCTCGTCGGTCAGGGTGTCGAGCCCGACCGTCGCAGCCGCCCGGTCGTTGCGGCGGCGCAGGACAGTCTTCGGGAAGCCGGCCGGCGCGACCGGATCGGAGAACTCCGGGCCGAGCTGCATGAAGCGGGGGTCGGGGCGGTAAAGGGGCGATACGGGCATGGCGCTACATGAACGGTCGGACGCCGCGGGAGGCAACCGGTTTCGAACTGGAAAGGCCCGCCCGCTGCCGGGGCCATGTACCCTCTCCGGTACGCGTCCCCATCCGCTTCGAGGCTGACGGGGATACGCACTGAAGTGCATGTCCCCGGTGGAGGACGCCGCCGGTTTCGATTGGGCGCCCCGCCGTCGCATGCTAGCCAACGGCATGGCTCGCAAGTTCACGCTCGACTTCCTGAAGACCGAAGCCGCCGCCGGCCTGATCCTGGCGGCGGCGGCGCTGATCGCGGTGGCCATCGCCAATTCGCCCTGGCGCGAGGCCTATTTCGCCTTCGTGAAGTCGCCCTTCACCCTGCAGCTGGGCGGCTTCGAGGAGACCAAGTCGGTCCTGAAGTGGACCAAGGACGGGCTGATGGCCGTGTTCTTCTTCGTGGTCGGTCTGGAGATCAAGTACGAGGTCCTGAAGGGCGAGCTGAGCAACCCGCGCAAGCTGGCCATGCCGGTGTTCGCGGCGGTCGGCGGCATGCTGGCCCCGGCGCTGGTGTTCCTGGCCTTAAACCTCGGCGAGGGCGGGCATCCGAACGGCTGGCCGATCCCCACCGCCACCGACATCGCGTTCGCCCTGGCCGCCCTGGCCATCGCCGCGCCCCGGCTGCCGCCTTCGCTGCGCGTGTTCCTGCTGACCCTGGCCATCGCCGACGACCTCGGCGCCGTGGCCCTGATCGCGGTGCTGTTCACCAGCGACCTGAACCTGGCCGCCCTGGCCGGCGCCGGCGTCGGCATCGCGGTCATGGTCTGGATGGGCCGCTGGAAGCAGGTCCCGGCCCTGCTGTTCGCGGCGGTGTTCCTGGTGGTCTGGGCCTTCACCCTGAAGTCGGGGGTCAACACCTCGCTGGCCGGGGTGGCGGCCGCCCTGACCGTGCCGATCGCCGCCGGCGGCGCGGGCGAGGAGGGCCGCCTCAAGCGCTACATGCACGCGCTGCACCCCTACGTCGCCTACGGCATCCTGCCGTTCTTCGCCTTCGTCGCGGCGGGCTTCGCGTTCGACGCCTTCCCGGCCGCCGGGATCCTGGCGCCGCTGCCGCTGGGCATCGCAGCGGGCCTGGTGCTGGGCAAGCCGATCGGCGTGTTCGGGGCCGCCGCCCTCGCCTCCGCCCTGAAGCTGGGCCAGCGCCCGAGCGGGTCGAGCTGGCTGGAACTACTGGGCGTGGCGATGCTCTGCGGCGTCGGTTTCACCATGAGCCTGTTCATCGGCGGCCTCGCCTTCCACGACGACACGACCGCCGCCGAGGTGCAGCTGGGCGTGGTCGCGGGCTCGATTCTGTCTGTTATCGCGGCAGTTCTGACGCTCAAGCTCGCCCAGTTTCTGCGCAACCGTCAGTGACCGATGTTTTTTGACGTCAGTGCTGTCACATTCCCGCCACGAGGCCACTGTTTCCGTTGCGTCACAAGGGATTGACGCTTGCGCAGGTTTCGCTGCGCAACCTAGGGAGAGCCTCGTGAAGTTAGCGGGCGCCCGTGAGGTCCTGTTCCTTCCAAACAAAACCGCGCGGGCTCCCCACCAGCGCCAACAAATACGGGACAGGAAATGCGTTTTTCTCAACTGCTCAGCGCGTCGGCGTCCGCCGTCGTGCTCTCCTCGCTGATCGCTGGTGCGGCCTACGCCCAGGATCAGTCGGACGAAGCGTCCACGGTCGACGCGATCATCATCACCGCCACCAAGCGTGAGCAAAGCCTGCAGGACGTGCCGATCGTCGTCACCGCCGTCAGCGGCCAGCTGATGCAGGACGCCGGCGTGAAGGACATCAAGGATCTGACGATCCTGACGCCCGGCCTGACGGTCACCTCGACCTCGAACGAAACCGTCACCACCGCCCGCATCCGCGGCGTCGGCACCGTCGGCGACAACCCCGGCCTGGAAAGCTCGGTCGGCGTCGTGATCGACGGCGTCTACCGCCCCCGCAACGGCGTCTCGTTCGGCGACCTGGGCGAGCTGGAGCGCGTCGAAGTGCTGAAGGGCCCGCAGGGCACGCTGTTCGGCAAGAACACCTCGGCCGGCGTCATCAACATCATCTCCAAGGAGCCGGAATTCGAGTTCGGCGCCAACGCCGAGCTGACCGCCGGCAACTACGGCGCCCTCGGCGTCGCCGCCTCGATCACCGGCCCGATCGTCCAGGACGCCCTGGCCGGCCGCCTGTTCTTCGCCACCCGCGAGCGTGACGGCTACCTCGACGTCGTCACCAACGCCGGCCCGCGCGGCAAGCGCGACGACGTCAACCAGGACTTCTACACCTTCCGCGGCCAGCTGCTGGCCACCCCGACCGACACCCTGGAACTGCGCCTGATCGGCGACTTCACCCAGCGTGACGAGTCCTGCTGCCTGGCCACCCAGCTGCAGGTCGGCGACGCGGCCAACTCGCGCGCGAACTTCATCAATCAGGTCCGTCCGGGCTCGATCGATGTCAGCGAGAACCCGTTCGGCCGCACGGCCTACGCCAACCGCAACACGACCCAGAACATCCAAGACAAGGGCGTTTCGCTGCAGGCCGACTGGGACATCACCCCGGACATCGCGCTGACCTCGATCACCGCCGCCCGCAACTGGCGCGCCGAAACCGGTCAGGACTCGGACTTCAGCGCGGCTGACCTGGTCTATCGCCCCGACGACGGCACGAACTACGTCGAGTTCGGTCAGTTCTCGCAGGAGGTCCGCGTCGCCGGCACCTCGGGCGCGTTCGACTGGCTGGTCGGCGCCTTCTACGCGAAGGAAACCCTCGATAGCCGTTCGGTCCTGCTCTACGGCGAAGACTTCTACGACTACTTCGATCGTCGCGTGCTCGGCGGCGTCCCCGGCAACCCGGGCCTGCCCGGCCCCGGCCTCGCCGGCATCCGCGCGCTGACCGAAGGCACGATCCACCAGCCCGGCAACGGCTCGGACGACCGCTACGCCCAGGACGACACGACCTTCGCGCTGTTCACCGACAACACCTGGTCGATCACCGAAGCCCTGAAGCTCACCGTCGGCCTGCGCTACTCGAGCAGCGAGAAGGAGCTGAAGACCACCTACAGCACCACCGGTTCGTCGTGCGATCAGGCTGAGGCCGGCTTCCCGTCGCTGGTCGGCGTCCTCGGCGCCGCGACCGCGACCTCGATCGTCGGCGGCCTCTGCCTGAACGCCCAGAACGACGATTTCGACGCCCTGGGCACGACCACGCAGAAGTCCAAGGAAGAAGAAGTCACCGGCACGATCAAGCTGGCCTGGAACATCAACGACGACATCATGACCTATGCGTCGTACGCGCGTGGCTACAAGGGTGGCGGCTTCAACCTCGACCGCGTCTCGACCGCCTGCCCTCCGGGTGGACGCGCGGTGACCGGCCCGACCGGCATCGCCTGCGTCAACCCGCTCGGCACCATCGACTTCCAGGCCCGGTCGGACACCAGCTTCGCGCCGGAGTTCGCGGACTCCTATGAAATCGGCATCAAGACCAAGTGGTTCAACAACTCGCTGCTGCTGAACGGTACGATCTTCTACCAGGAGTTCACCGACTTCCAGCTGAACACCTTCGTCGGCACTGCCTTCATCGTCGAGTCGATCCCGGAGCTGATCTCCAAGGGCGTGGACGCCGATTTCGTCTGGTTCACCCCGTTTGACGGCCTCGCCATCCAGGGCGGCGTGACCTACGCCGAAACCCAGTTCGGCGACTTCGACGCCCTGGACCTGAGCGACCCGTCGCGCTGGAACGGCGTCTTCCGCCTGCCGGGCAGCCAGGCGGCCTTCGCGCCGCGCTGGTCGAGCTCGGTGTCGGCCACCTACGAGCGTAACCTCGGCGACACCTTCGTGCTCCGCACGAACGTCTCGGCCAAGTACAGCTCGCGCTACAACACCGGTTCCGACCTGCACCCGGTCAAGGAACAGGAAGGCTTCGCCCTGGTGAACGGCCGTGTTTCGATCGGCACCCAGGACGAGCGCTGGACCCTGGAACTGTGGGGCAACAACCTGTTCGACAAGGACTACCTGCAGGTCGCCTTCAACGGCCCGTTCCAGGTCGACACGACGAACCCCTACAGCCAGACCGCTGACAACAACATCAGCACCTACGACACCTTCCTGGGCGCCCCGCGTACCTACGGTGTCACGCTGCGCGCGAAGTTCTAGTCGCAAGAACTGGAAGACTGAAAATTGGGGCGGTCCGGATTTCCGGGCCGCCCTTTTTTCTTGCCCCGATCATGGCCGGGATTTCACTGGCGCGACCCCCGCGGGCGGCCGAGACTGAGACCATGGACGCCTTGACCGTTCCGCCTCCGGCTCGTCAGCATCTGGCGGGCGGGGCCGCCGCGCCCCGGCACCGCCACGCGCATCCCTATGCCGCGCTGGTCCTGGACGGCGGCTATGTCGAGGCCGGCGACAGCGGACGGCGAGCCGTTGCGCCCGGCGAGGTGATCCTGCACGGACCGTTCGAGGCCCACGCCAACCGCTTCGGCCGGTCGGGCGCCACGGTGCTGAACCTGCCCTTGCCGCCAGGCTGGCGCGCGACCTCGGCCTTCATGCGCATCCGCGATCCGGACACGGTGGTGCGGGAAGCGGAGCGGGACGCCGTCGAGGCCGCCGGCCTGCTCATCGGCCAGCTGGAGCCGACCCCTGCCCTCCCCACCGACTGGCGGGACGATCTGGCGGCCGTGCTGAGCGAAGACGTCCCGCCCGGCCTGACCGACTGGGCGCGAGCTGTGGGCCTCGCGCCGGCCACCGTCTCGCGCGGCTTCCGCGACGCGTTCGGCGTGACGCCTCACCGGTTTCGCGCCGAGGCCCGCGCCCGCGCGGCCTGGCAACGGCTGGCCGAGCCGACGCCGCTGGCGCTGCTGGCGGTCGACGCGGGCTTCGCCGACCAGGCCCACATGACCCGCGCCATCGTCGCCCTGACCGGCCGCGCGCCGGGCGCCTGGCGCAGGTCAAATGGCTTCAAGATCGCGGCGTCGGCCGGGCGCTAGCCTGGCGTCATGAACCGTCGCACCCTGCTTCTCGCCGCCGCCGGCCTCGCGCTGGCTTCCCCCGCTCTGGCCACCACCGCCGCGCCGATCCGCACCCAATGGACCGTGCGCACCTCGGAAGGCTTCGACGCCCTCTGCTTTCTCGGCCCGCTCTCCGGCAAGCCGTTCTACGCCGACTACTACCGCGACGAACTGGCCGCCTTCCTGCCGTTGCTGAACGCGGAGGCCAAGGCCGCGCTGGCGATCGTGGCGGCGGAGGCGGAGCGGACCAACGACCTGATCGGCGCCAATCTCTGCACCCGCCTGTCCGGCGGCCCGGACGGCACGCTGGACGCGGTCATCGCCGCGTTCGAAAACGTGGACACGGTGGTCAAGCCGCCGCTGCAGGCCGGTCCCTATGCGCTCGACGCGCAGGAATGGGCCGCCTTCATGCGGCAGCGGCCGCTCGTGCTGACGGTGCTCAAGGGTATGCGCGACGCCGGCTTCGCCACCTTCCGCCGGCGCTATGTCGACAGCCGCGCCGCTGCGCGCATTCCGGCCCTGACCAGCAAGCTCGCCGGCGTCGACGTCATCGCCGAGCAGGAGCGGCTGCTCGGCCGCCGGTTCCCCGACCCGTCGCTGGAGGTGATCCTGCTGTATTTCTCCAAGCCGCACGGCATCAAGATCCAGGGCCAGCGCTTCCTGACCCACCTCGACTATCCGGATCAGATCGTCATCCGCAACGCCGCGCACGAGATGCTGCACCCGCCGTTCGACATGGCCGGGCGGACCGCGACGGCGATGCTGGCGACGATGAACCGCGATCCGCTGCTGACGCGCATGCTGGCCGAGCACGACCCGTCGTTCGGCTACAACAGCATGGAGGGCATCCTGAACGAGGACACCGTCCAGGCGCTGGAGCAGATCGTCAGCGAGCGCGTCGGCGTCGGCGCGGTCCCGGCGGAGCGCTGGCGCAAGTCCGATGGCGGCATGCACATCTTCGCCGCCGCGCTCTACGGCATGCTGAAGGCGGACGGCTACGACCGGACGGGTGGGAACCTGGAAGCGTGGATGACCAAGGCGCTGACGGCGGGGCGGTTCACGCCGGTCAGCATCGCGAGCTCGGCGAGCGCGGTGCTCGGGCTGCCGACGGATCAGCTGTGGAGGACGCCCTAGACGATCCTCTCCCTTTGGGAGAGGGGGGCCGCCCGAAGGGTGGTGGAGCGGGTCAAAGGTCGCAAAACGATCTCGTACCGTCGAAGGGAGCCTGACGGCTTCACGCCCTCTCCACCATGCTTCGCATGGTCCCTCTCCCCCGACGGGGGAGGACTGTTCAGGCGAGCGCCGCCTTCAGCTTCTCAGCCGTTTCCTCGATCG
>Ga0247813_10002859_pt1 | contig 11496 bp, 6 predicted proteins | sample UWRJL169409C1_FD_180719 | JGI IMG/M metagenome (GOLD analysis project Ga0247813, IMG submission 180719) | Plant litter microbial communities from Arlington Agricultural Research Station in Wisconsin, United States - UWRJ-L169-409C-1 | ecosystem: Environmental > Terrestrial > Plant litter >... | reverse complement strand
GAACTTAAGCGGGAAGAAGATCGTATTGCGGCGATCGACCGGCGTCCCCGCCGGTGTCACCGACACTTCGTAGCGCGTCAGATAGGTGCCGTTCGCGTTGAGCAGGAACGTACCCAGAGTGGCGGTCGGCAAGGTGTAGTTCGCCGTGAAGTCGATGCCCTCGGTCTGCGATTTGCCGAGATTGTTGTTGCGACCATCGACGAACAGCGTGACCGGCGACGGCGGTACGCCCACCACGCCGACACCGGAGGCGATCAACTGTGCGACACGCGCCGCGGCGTCCGCACCGCGCAGGATGATGCCGGTGCCCGTGAACTGCGCCTCGCGCGAGAGGATCGCCAGGTCGGACAGGTAAGCGTCGACCTGGTTGCGGTAATTCACGTTGAAATAGGTCGCACTTAATTTCAGTCGGGGGAGGACATCCCAGTCGGCGCCGAGCGACCAGGTCGTCGCGGTCTCCGGCCCGAGATTGAGGTTGGGACCGGATAGCGCGACGCCGACGATCGGAGGGCCCGACGGGTTCTGGTAGGTCTGGGTAAACAGGCTGTTCGAATTGCCGTAGATCTGCGTGATCAGCGGCGCACGGAACGAGGTGCCGTAGCTGCCGCGTAGGACCAAGCGCTTGAACGGCGACCAATTGACGCCGAACTTCGGGTTGGTCGTGTTGCCGGAATCGCTGTATTTGTCGTAGCGCACGGCCGCGTCGAACTCGAGCCGCTGGAAACCGGGAATGGCGTTGGCCGACCCGAAGATCGGGACCAGCAGTTCGCCATAGACCGAATCCACGCGGCGATCGAAGTGGCGATAGACGATCGGTGTGCCGATCTGGCCGCGCGCATTGCCGAGGTTGACCTTGATCTCCTGGCCCTCGTAGCCCGCGGCGAGCTTCACGTCGCCGCCGGGCAGCGCGAACAAACTGCCGTTCAGTCGCGCTTCGTAGCCGGTGAAGCGACTGAGCGTCGGCGCCAGGAACACGCTGTTGTTGATCGACTGCAACGTGGCGGCGGACGTGCGGCCGAGCCCGTAAGGATCGAACGCAGTGGCGGGGTTGCTGCTGGCCAGCGCGGCGTTCAGGTTGGCGGCGGTCAGCCCGGTAAAGGTATTCGACTGATCGTTGCTGCGGCCATAGCTGTAGATGCCCTCGAACTGGAAATCGCCGAACAGCTTGACGCGTACGCCTGGCGAGATCTGCCAGTTCTCGGCCCGGCCCGGATTCATGTTGCGCGGCAGGATATCCCGAAAGTTGTAGCCGACCGTGTAGCTGCTGCCGGTGAAGCCCGCAGGACGGACGAAGAAGGCATTGGTCTGCGGTACGGTCAGCGTCGCCGTGCTGTCCGCGGCCGTGCGCAGAAACTTGCGGTACGAGTAGAAGCCGTCGGCGAAGACCGTGACACGGCTGCCGAGGTCCTGCGTGAACGTCATGTTGGCGGAATCATAGGTCTGTTCGGGGAACAGATCCTGGTTGGTGATGTCGTCGCAGCGGTTGGACGTGCCCGCAACCAGCGCGCCGGCGTTCGTCTGCGTGACCCCGCCCGCCGGAATGGCGTAGGAGGTGCCCCCCGCGGTGATGGTGCCGGGCGAGCACCGCGTGACGCTGTAGTCGTTGCCGCCGAACGCGGTCTGATTCGAGCGGAAATAATTGCGATCGTTGCCGCTCAATGCCGAGCGGTAGGTATGCTCGAACGCGACCATGAGCTGGCCCTGACTCCATTTGTGGCCGACGGCGATGCCCGTCTGCCATTCGTGGAAATCGTCGGCGGTGCCATAACGTGCCGATGCCTCGACGCCATCGAGCGAGCGGCGCGGGATGAGGTTGACCACGCCCGCGACGGCGTCCGACCCATAGATCGCCGAGGCGCCGTCGGCGATGACCTCGACCCGTTCCAGACCGAGCGTCGGGATGATCGACGGGTCGACCGCGCGGCTGTTGTTCACGACGCGGTGGCCGTCGACCAGGATCAAGGTCGCATAGGGGCCGATACCGCGCAGGTTGACGCTGTTGCCGTAGGTGACGTTGCCGTTGCCGCCCGACTGGCCACGCGAATTCTCGCTGACGCCCAGATCGAACACCTGCGGGATCTGCTTGATCAGGCGGTCGGTGGTGACCGCGCCACCCGCTACGGCATCCTCGCGTCCCAGCGATATCACCGTGGAGCCGACCGGCGCCGCACCGCGGACGCGGCTGCCCGTGACGATGATGTCGGCGTTGACGTCGTCGCTCGTGACCCGCACCGGGCCGGCTTCCGGCGGATTGGCCGGGGCTGGTTCCGGATCGGCCGGTCTCGCCTGCGCGAACGCCGGCTGTGCGATGATCAGCGTCATCAGCGCGGTCGATACAAGCGCCGCTGTGCGTATCCCTGTCATACGATCTCCCCCAGTTGTTTTGTGTTTATTGGAATGTTGCTGTGGTCGTGAACGGCAGGTCGACGCGCGACCCTTCCGGGCCGCCGGTCAGGATGCGAAACTCGGGCGGCGGCGTCTGGCGGATCTGCGCGAGATTGCGCTGGCGCGGATCGGCGCCCGCCAAGGTCACCCGGATGCGGTGGCCGCGCTGGAAGGTGTAGGCGCGGGGCGACAGGCTGAAGGCGAGTGTCGCCGGTGTCCCCGGCGTCATCGGTGCGACATCGGCCTGCAATCCCGAATGATAGGGAAGATCGAGCCGGGCATAGGGTGGACGCGACAGCTTGCGATGCGCGGCGTCCAGGCGGCCATGCGCGATCACCGTCGCCTGGCCATCGGGCGCAACGTCTTCGACATAGGCGAACAGCACCGCGTCCGGCTTGTCGATCGCGACGCGGATACGGGCGACGGGATAGCCGAGCATGCGCGCGTCGCTGGCGAGCGGTGCGGTCGTGAAGGTCGGGCCGAACTTGTCCATCGGCTTGGGCCAGAAGGCAAAATACTCAGGCCCGGGAACGTCGTAATCGACCTTGAAGCGTGTCTCGCTGGCCGCGGGTCTGGTAAGGCCGAGCGTCGCCGCGGCCGCGCCGAGATAGACCGGCGTGCGGACGATACCGACTCCGGGCAACGTGCTTGAGCGGACCAGTTCGCCGCCGGTGCCGTCCTCGCGCCACCAGGTGTAGCGCGGTTCGCGTTCGATGCCGTTATCGATCCCGCGCACATAATGATCGAAGAAGCGCCGCTGTTCGCCGGCGATATCGAACTGGCTCGGCGCGGCGCAGTGACCGCCTGGACCGACGATCAGCTTCCCCGGAATGTTGGCGGCGGCGAGGATCATTTGCTCGGTCGGCTCGTCGGACCAGTTGCTCCAGAAATACCAGGCGAGCCGCGGGTTGGTGAGGGCCTTGAGATGGGTATAGGGTCCGACCTCCTCCCAGAAGCGCGTGCCGGTGTAGGACGACATGCTGTCGCGATACGGCATGCCGGCCCATAAAGGCCCCATCGGCGTGTTGCCGGCATGCTGCGCCACCGCCTGTTTCAGCAGCGCGCCATTCGCGTCGGCATCGACCGGCATGCTGGCGGCATCGACGCTCAGCGGTTCGTCGGGCCGCGTGTTGAACTGCGCGGTGATGCCGCCGTTGCGGACGAAGCTGTATTTGTCGATGTCGGTCGCGGCGGTGAAGACAGCGCGGAGCGCCGGAGGCGACGCACCGGCGACGAGCATGGTCGTGCCGCCGAGGTACGAACAGCCGGTCATGCCGACCTTGCCGTTCGACCAGCGCTGCGCGGCGATCCACTGGATCAGGTCACGACCGTCTTTCGCTTCGGTCTGGTCGAGGAAGCCGCGCCGCGCGCCGAACGAGGCGCCCTTGCCGCGTATATCGGCGATCGCGACCGCGTAGCCGGCCGCGACCAGCGCGTGGAACCCGAAGATATCCTGGTCGAACGTCTCGACCAGCTTGCCCTTGTCGAGATAGCGCGCCCGGTATGGGGTGAAGGCGAAGATCGTCGGCAGCTTCGAGGCGATCGGTTTGCCGTCGACCGCCGGGCGATACACGTTGATCGCCAACCGCGTGCCATCGCGCACCGGCACGTAGATCGACGAACGCGCGACGCGGCCGGTGTCCTGCTGCGCGGTCGCCGGCGCAATGCCCGCCGCGAGCACGGCCACGATGGCGAGGCAACCGCCCGCCCGGATCGAGACTGTTCGCCTCATCATCACTCTCCAGCATGGTCTTATCGCCACGCCAGGAAGATGACCGATTTAGTACTGCGATACAACTGTAATGTTATACACCATTATCTTTTATCGAACCATGCGGGCGAGATCGAGCGGAGCGAGCCCGACGCGTTGTCCGACGGCATCGATATAGCGCGCTACCGTCGCGCCTTGGGCGTCCTGGGCAAGGATCGGGCGGCCGGGCGCCTCGAACCAGAGCGGCGTGAAACCGGCTTCGACCTTGCCGTCCGAATGCCAGCGCAACCGGCCGATCAGGCCGTGGCGCGCCTCTGGATGGAACGGCGCGAGCGTGTAGGCGGGGTCCGGCTCGAACCCGAACATCGTTTTGCGCCGCTCGGCCCATTCGCGGCGGGCAGGGTGGTCCTGCGCGGGGCTGAGCGCGTGGGTGACGACGACGCCGTTGCCGAGCCCGTGGAAGATAGGCCGGCCACGATGGAATTCGATACCTTGCGCGATATGCGCGTGATGGCCCGCGACGACGTCGGCACCCGCCTCGATCGCCGCCTGCGCCAGCGGCCGCTCATAAGGGGCAAGCGTCGCGGGCGAATGCGTCACGCCCTTGTGCAAGGCGACGACCACCAGCGTGTCCGGTCCGGTCTGCGCGCGGATCATCGCCTGCATGTCGGCGAGCGATGCGGGGTCGATCGCGTCGAGCCGCGCTTGCGGTCGCGTGGGGCCACCATCGGTGGCGGCGATGCGGACATAGGCGGAACCGGCGCGATCGGCGGTCGCCCAGGCGATCTCCGGTCCGACGCAGTTGAAGCTCAGCAGGACGATGCGGCGTCCGTCGACCGCCATTACCGCCGGACGCTGGGCAGCGATCAGGTTTGCGCCTGCACCGGCATGCGCGATCCCCAGTCGGTCGAGCTCCGCCACCGTGTCGGCGATCCCCACGGCGCCGCAATCGGCGATATGGTTGCCGGCCATCGATACCGCCGTCACCCCGGCTCGCGCGAGCGCAGCAAGGTGATCCGGATCGGCACCCGGCGCAGGCACGTCGCCGGCCAGTTCGACGCCGCGCCGCGTGTGCGGCACTTCGAGATGCGCGATCGTCACGTCGGCCGCGCGGGTGAGGGGGGCGATGCCCGACAGCCAGTGGTCCGGATCGGGCACGTCGAGGATGACGTCGCCAAGCAGCGCGATGTCGAGCACGCTCATACCGACGGTGCTTCGAGACCGAGTTCGGCAAGCACCTCGGCGGTATGCTGGCCGATGGTTGGAACCTGCAACGACTCGGACGGCGCGTCGACGGTGAAACCTGGCCCGACCACGGCGATGTCGCGATCGGCGCCGGGCACGTTGGCGCGGACGATCAGCCCACGATCGACGATGTGCGGATGCCGTGCGGCCTGACCGACGTCGCGCAGCATGGCGGCGGGAATGCCGGCCTGTGTGAGCCGCGCCTCGAGGTCCGCGGCATCCTCGCTGGACAGCAATTCGACGATGAGCGCGCGCAGGGCGTCGTAATGTTCGACCCGGGCGGGATGAGTCGCGAAGCGCGGGTCGTCGATCAGGTCGGCGCGACCAAGCACGTGCCACAGCGCCTGGACCTGATGCTGGTGGTTGGCACCGAGCGCGATCCACCCTTTGGCAGTCGGGTAATATTCCGCCGTCGCGACGAGGCGATAGCCACGGTTGCCGGTGCCCGCGGGCGCGACGCCGGTGAAGCTTTCGACCGCGAGGTTGGTGGCCATCAGCTTCAGCGCGGCGTCGAGCATCGCGATGTCGACCTCGCCGCCGATCCCCGTCGCGTCTCGCGTGCGCAGCGCCGCGAGGATGCCGATCACCGCGAGATAGCCGCTGAACGAGTCGATTACCGGGATGCCGATCTTGCGCGGCTCGCCGCTTCGGGCCTCCATCATCGCCATGCCCGACATCGCCTGGGCGATATGGTCATAGGCGCCCCAGTCGCGAAGCGGGCCCGACTGGCCGAACCCGCTGATCGCGGCGATGACCAGCCGCGGATTGAGCGCGCGCAAGCGGTCGTTGGAAAAGCCGAGACGGGCGAGCACGCCGGGGCGGAAATTCTCGACCAGCACGTCGCCGCGCATGACGAGTGCATCGAGCGCCGCACGACCTTCGTCGGATTTGAGGTCGAGCGCGACCGACTGCTTGCCCGCGTTGATGGCGGCGAACGGGATGCTCATCTTCGCCAGGCCGCCATGTTCGGTATAGTCGCGGAAATCGTCGCCGCGCTCGGGTGGCTCGATCTTGACGACGTCGGCGCCCAGCTGTGCGAGCATCAACGTGCAGGTCGGGCCGGATACCGCGTGCGTCAGATCGACCACGCGGATGCCCTCGAGCGGCCGCATCATCCACGCTCCGTCGAAGTGAACAGTCCGGATGTCTGCAATCCAGCGGTTTCACTCGGCGAGAAGCCGAGGTTCGCAAGGATCGCGTCGGTATCGCTGCCGGCCGGTGTGCCGACACGAAGGTCGGGCGCGTCGTCGCCGAGCCGAAACGGCGTGCCGACCTGCGTTACCGGGCCATCGGGCGTGTCGAGCGTGACGGCCATGCCGCGCGTGCGCATCAGGGCACTGTCCAGCGCCTCGGCGGGCGACAACACGGGTGTCGCCTGCGTGTCTGCAGCGTCGAAGATCGCAAGCCAAGCGGCACGCGGGCGTGCGGCCAGCGTGTCGGCGATCTCGCGCTCGAGGTCAGGCCAGCGTGCCGGTGTCTCGCGCCAGGAGGTCAGGTCCTCGCGTCCGATCGCCGCGCAGAACCGGCGCCAATAGGGCAGTTCCATGTCGGTGGTGCATAGGAAAGCGCCGTCGGCGCATTCCCACACGCCGCCCTTGGGATGAAACGCGCCGTCCGACGGTCCGAGGCTCGCAGGATCGTCGGTGCGGCCTAGCGCGACCATCGCGAGCGGCAGGCAGGCATCGCTCATCGCGATGTCGATCCTCGTGCCGCGGCCCGTGCGGTCGCGTGCTCGTAGCGCCGCGAGTACGGCGATCGTCGCATGGGCGCCGGCCAGCACGTCGGCCACCTGCACGCCGGGCAGCGTCGGTCGCGCCGTGCCGTTGAGGCGCGAGAGTGCGCCGGCCAGCGCCAGCGCACCGGGGTCATGCCCGGCCTTGCCCGCCAGCGGCCCGTCCTGCCCGGCAAACGAGACCGAGCAGTAAATGAGATGCGGGTGCCGTTCCGCGACATCCGCGTACCCCAGGCCCATCGCCGCCATCGTGCCGGGACGGTAATCCTCGACGAGAATGTCCGCACGCGCCAGCAGCGCGTTGAGCACCGTTCGTGCCTGTGGATGCGTGGGGTTGAGCGTGATGCTGCGCTTGTTGCGCTGGTAGCTCGGTCGCGCGCGGCGACGTCGCTCGGCGGCCGGATCGGCGAGCGCGGCCTTGGCCACTTCGCGCGGATGCTCGACGCGGATCACGTCGGCGCCAAGATCGCCGGCGATCCAGCCGGGATAGGCACCCGGCAGAAACCGCGAGAAATCGAGGATCGTCACGCCGTCCAGTGCGCCGCTCATGCTGCCCGCGCTCCACTGCGCCGGGCGGCCCGTTCGGCGGCGGGGCCATCGAGGAAGGCGCGCATCGCCGCGTCGATCGCGCCATCGTCTGCCGCGTCCGGACTGTAATTGTCGATGCCGAGATCGAGCACCGGCACGCCGGCCGCCTGCAACGCGCGCAACACGAAGGGATCGGCGTCGGAGAGTGCGACCGCGGCGTCGACGCCGTGCGTGTCGGCTTCGTGCACGTGCCACGGTCCGGCCCAACCGGGCAGGCGCAGTTCGTCGCCCATCGTCACGAATCGTGCGGCGAGCGCGCGCATCGGATCGCGGCCGCCTTCGGTGCTGCGCAGATAGCCGTCGGCCGCGAGTGCCAGGTACATCGACCAGACGAAAACTGCGCCGTGGCTTTCCTCCCAGCGCTGATACCACGCCATGTCGCTCCACAGCCCGCGGCCGACCCACATCAGGCGGATCCGTTCGTTCGGCACCGCTGCCTCGCCGGCGGCAACGCGCGCGGCAACCTCGTCATGGAATGCCTTGGCGGCGTCGCGCGCCCATGGGGTACCGCGATGCCATTGCGGGACCATCGTCGCGGGCATCGAATCGACGATGCCGATCGGTGCGGGAACGGTCCGGGCGATCAGATCGCGCGTCTGCCGGTAATAGCCCTCCTGTTCGTTGACGAGGTCCATTACCTCCGCGAAGCGCGCGGTATCGAAGCGGCGACCGGTGGCGGCTTCGAGCGCGGCGATCACCTCGGCCAGTTCGGCCTCCAACAGGTCGAGCCGCGCCGGTTCGAGCACCGCGTCCCAGCGCTCCGGCAGATCGTCCCACCACCGGATCGGCAGCGTCCAGCGCGGATCGACGGTGCGCGCGTAGACGAACGGCGTGACGTTGGCGGCGCGGCCCCATTCGGCGAAGAGCGCCGCGGTCGCGTCGGACGAGGCGACCGCGTGGAGATGATCCGGGTGGGGCAGCCCGCCCCAAGGCGCGAGGTCCGTATCATCGTCGAACAGGGCGGCCAGACCCTGCGCACTGTAGGGTTCCGCGCGGGTCGGCAGATCGTGTGCCTTCAGGAGCCCCAGATAACGCCGCGACTGCTGCTTCGCCGCGACGATCGATGCCCACCATTGGTTGACGACGAACGGCACGTCGAGCGCCCGCAGGATTTCCTGGGGGGCGTTGGCGTTGACGACCGCGAATTGCTCGCCGGCCGCGGCACGGGCGCGGATGCCGGCGAACCAGTCGCGCTGATAGCGGCCGAAATCGGCCAGCGACGCCAGCGACTTGCGGCTGCGCGCGGCCGCGGCCGGGCGCGCCGTCGTATTAGGTGCCCGCGCTACTGTTGCGGGTGCGGTGCTCGCCGGTGCGACGAGTTGCGCGACGATCGCCTCGGGCGCGTTGATCGATCCGGAGGCGGTCAGCACCGAAAGCCCGCGCCGCTTCAAGGCGGCCAGCGTCCACGGTGCGGCCTCGTCGCCATCGAGCGTCACATGGAGCACCGTCTCGGCACCGGATTCGGCCAGCAGATCGGCCACGTGCGCGGCGCGTGCGTCGGGATCGCGGAGTTGGGGCGGGGTACGGAGCCGCGGGTCGGCGAGCGTATCGAGATCGTCCGACGAAGCGTCGTCGACGGCATTCGGTTCGTCGCCGACGATCGCGAAACCCGCCGCGTTCAGTGCGGCGCGAAGCGGGTCCGACTCGATCCGCGATCCGGTGACGACCACGCGGCGCCCGGCCCCGGTCGGATGCTGATCGGGTTCGCCTGTCGTTGCGGATTTGGGGGTTTTCGGCAGGCTGGCCAGCCATGAACCGAGCGCGTCCAGCCTTACGCGGTTATAGGCGCGCGCAGACGGTCGATCGAGATGGATGAGGTCGAGCAGGTGGCATGGCGGCGGCGTCGCTTCGCCCAATCGCGCAAGTTCGCGCAGGATCGCATAAACCTGAACCTGTTCGGCATCCGCGGTCGTCACGAGCACGGGCGCATCGTCCGGTTTGGCCGCGAGCAGGGGCTCGAGCAGGCGGCGTCCACGCGGCGACAAGCCTTTCATACCGGTCGCCGCATCGGCGCGCGGCGTTGGGCCCTCGTGCAGCGCGATCGGCCTTGCGGAGAAGCCGTGCGTCGCCAGCCACTCGATCGGTATATCGATGCCGATCGTGCGGATCGGCGTCATATCGTGCCTGCCTTGACCAGCGCCGCGACCTTCTCATCGGAATAGCCGAGCGTGCGATAGACGTCGTGGTTATGCTCGCCGATCGCGATCGGCAGGACGGGATCGAACCGGGTCTCGGCGGCGGAAAAGCGGATCGGGATGCCCGCGGTGCGCAAGTCGGTTTCGGACGGATAAGATGGATGCGCGATCTCGACCGTCTCGCCGCGCGCGACGACGCGCGGGTCGTCCATCGCCTCCTCGGGATGGCGCACCGGCGCAACCGGAACGCCTTGCGCCTCAAGCGCCGTGACGACGTCGGCAACGGCGTGCGCACGGGTCCAATCGGTGATGCGGGCCTCGAGCACGATCGCATTGGCGACGCGGGCATCGCGGGTCGCGAACAGCGGGTCGTTGCCAAGTTCGGGGGCGCCCATCGCGGCGAACAGACCGTTCGCCAGCTTCTCGTGCACCGCGACGATCGCGACATAGCCATCGGCGCATTCGAACACGCCGAACGGCGACAGCCGCTGGACGGTCAGCCCGGTGCGCGCGGGCATGCCCGCAGCCGCCAGCGCGGACCAGTTCTCGATCGCGACGAACGACGTCAGCGCGCCCAGCATCGACACGTCGACATGCTGTCCCTCGCCGGTGCGATGGCGCTGCTCGATCGCGGCGAGGATGCCGATCACGGAGAAGACCGGCGCGAGCATGTCGGCGATCGGTACGCCGAAGCGCACCGGCGGATGATCGGGCTCGCCGCTGGTGTACATCGCACCCGACAATGCCTGGATGATCACGTCCATCGCCTTGTCGCCGCCGCGCGAGTCCGCGCCGAACCCGGACAGCGAGCAATAGACGATGCGCGGGTTGGCGGCACGGGCGGCCGCGTACCCGACGCCGAGTCGGTCGGCGGTGCCGGCGGTGAAGTTCTCGACGACGATATCCGCGCTGCGCACGAGGTCGGCAAAGATCGCCGGGGCCTGCGGATCCTTGAGGTTCAGGCCGACGCCGTATTTGCCGCGTCCACGCGTCAGGTGCGAGATCGAGATGTCGTCGTCGTGCCGCCGCTCGACCGCGATGCCGTCGCGCCCGACATAGGGGCTGTTGTCGCGGGCCAGATCGCCGCCGCGCGGATCCTCGATCTTGATCACGCGCGCACCCAATCCGGCGAGCAGCAGCGTGGCATAGGGCCCGGCGAGCGCGCGGGTCAGATCGATGACGGTCAGGCCGTCGAGGGGTCGGGTGTTGGGCTCGGTCAAGGCGTTGGTCCTTTGGAAGCGGCGCAGCGGATCGGGTCGGACGTCCCAGCGGCGGCGATGATGCGTTGCGCCTCGGCGAGCACCGAGGTGCCGTCGATGTCGAGCGAGGCAAGCCGCCCGGCCTGTGTCTTCGCGTCGGCGGTGTAGAGCGCGTCGAACCGCGCCTGGTCGGCGGCGGGGAAGGGGGTGAAGGCCATGCCGTTCTGGCGACCGAATGCGGTCCCCGCGTCTTCGGCCTTGAGCAGTTCGGTGTTGAGCGCAGCCTCCCATACACGGCGCGAGTCGGCCATCAGCCGCTGCAGGTCTGGCGGCAGCCGGCGCCAGGCGCGGTCCGACATGGCGCGCGCCGGATAGGCGCCGCGGCTGAAGCGTATCGGCGTGAAGTGTTTCGCGACTTCCGAGAAATGCAGGCTCTTGATCGTGTCCGCGGGCGCCACGACTCCGTCGATGATACCCTTGGCGAGCGCCGAATAGACCTCG
>Ga0247813_10002858_pt1 | contig 11503 bp, 9 predicted proteins | sample UWRJL169409C1_FD_180719 | JGI IMG/M metagenome (GOLD analysis project Ga0247813, IMG submission 180719) | Plant litter microbial communities from Arlington Agricultural Research Station in Wisconsin, United States - UWRJ-L169-409C-1 | ecosystem: Environmental > Terrestrial > Plant litter >... | reverse complement strand
GTTGGCTCTGAGATAATCGAGCAATTCGCGCATCGGCAGGAACGTCATTTCGTTGTAGGGCTTGCCGGTTTTCGGGTGTTTGGAGGCAGCAAACCAGTCAGTGACAATCTTGGTGAATTCGTCCGTGGTCATGCCTGCGTGGGTGGCCATTCCAAGCTCGATAATGCCTTTCTCGCCGCTCGCCGCCATGCCTTTCAGGTCGCCAGCCAGGATGGATTTGAACGGCTCTGTTTCCTTCCATTCCGGATGTTCGGGCGCCAGCGCCTTCACCCGGTCGAGCATGAAGCCGAGCTGGAAATAGAATGGCTGTTCCGACCAGAGCGTACCATCATTATCGAACACGGCGACGCGGTCTTCCGGTTTGACGAAATCGGCGTTCTTCTCGTCGGTGACCTTGGTGACGAAATCGACGATCGCCTGTTTCGACGTGCCGTCGTTCCACGACGGCAGATCATCCGCAAGCGCTGCAAAGGGCATCAGAAGCACGACAAGGAATACACGAACAAAATTCAACATGGATCTCTCCCGGATCAGTTTGCTGGTCTTTTCACGCAACGGAAACCGACATGGCTGGTGGAGGTATCCTCCGGCTCGGCATGGCGGGCGGCAGGACGGTAACGGCGGCAATAGTTCGGCGCGCAGAGATGCGATCCGCCCTTCAGGACCCGCCGGGGAATGCGGATATCCGGCGAATTCGGATCGTAGCTGGCATCAACGGCCCCGCCGCGCGGGTTTTGCGGAATACAGCACGATTTGGCGGCCGGTTCCGGATGGCGTGTGGACCAGTAATCTGTTGTCCATTCCCAGACGTTGCCGATCATGTCATAGGCGCCGTAACCGTTTGGCGCGAAGGATTTGACCGGCGTCGTCCGGTCCTTGCCGGAGGGCTTGGTGCTGTGGGTCGGAAAGGTGCCGGCCCAGGTGTTTGCCATGGCGACGCCTCCCGGCGCCAGTTCATCGCCCCAGGCGAATTCGACATCGTCAAGCCCGCCACGCGCGGCCAGTTCCCACTCGGCTTCTGTCGGAAGATCGAGGCTCGCCCAATCGGCATAGGCCCTGGCATCGCACAGCGCCACGTGCACGACGGGATGGTCGAGCTTGCCGCGAAGATCGCTCAATCCACCATAGGGGCGGCGCCAGGTCGCGCCGAACTTGAAAACCCACCACTGGCTGATATCCGGTCCGTTGACCGATTTGGGTGGCGTGAAGACGAGCGAACCGGCTCTCAGCATCTCCGGCAGAGCCCCTGGGTAATCTTTGGCGTCCGGCGCTTTTTCGGCGAAGGTCACGTAACCCGTGGCTTTTACGAATGCCGTGAACTGCCGGTTGGTCACCGGCGTCGCCTCAATCCAGAATCCATCGACCTTGACAGGGTGAGGGGGAGCCTCCTCGGGATAGTGTTTGTCAGATCCCATCGTGAAGGTGCGGCCTGGTATCCAGAGCATCTCGCTCAGCGCCAATGAACTGTCTTTTCCGCTATCTAATGCCAAAGCCATGGCAGCCTCCGAATTTCGATACCGCAACATCGCAACCGCGATGTGCATCCGGAAGTACGTTACAGTAACAACGCCTCCCGGACAGCTGCGTCTTTCACGCAACGGCGCATCACGATGTGGTGACTATGCGGGAAACTTGACGCCGGAACTGCAAGGTCCCGTTGGAAAGGGCTGCGATTGGCTGCATAAGGACTTTGATCCGATTCCTGCGGGGTGAAGACGCGTGGCGTAATGCTTGATTGGCGAGCATGCCGGCTGCTTCGTCCAGATGGGCCGGACAATATTGCCGAATAGCGAATTGATGGGGCTCATGACGACCGATCACAGTTTTTCCCGCCGCGGTTTTCTCGGCGTTCTTGCGGCAGGCACGCTTGCCGGGTGTACCACAACGATGCCGGGCGGACGCACAGCTCCGACACCCGGGCGGCTCAGCCGGCCGATCGGCCCGCCGTCGGACGCCGAATTGCAGGTTATGTACGGCCCTGTCGAGGACGGCGGCTATCTGATCCCGGCTATTCCATACCAGCAGATCGATCCGCAATTCTACCGCCAGCGCGTCGCCGACCGGACGGGCGAAGCGCCCGGCACCGTCGTCGTCGATACGCCATCACGGTTCCTCTATGTCATCGAGCCCGGCGGCACCGCAATGCGCTACGGCGTCGGCATCGGCCGCGAGGGTTTTGCCTGGCAGGGGGACGGCGTCATCCACTGGCGCCAGGCCTGGCCGCGCTGGAAGCCGCCGAATGAAATGGTGGCGCGCACGCCAAGCCTTGCCAAATACTCGATCGCCAATGGCGGCATGGAGCCGGGCCTGAAAAACCCGCTGGGCGCCCGCGCGCTCTATATCTTCCAGAACGGCGAGGACACGCTCTACCGGCTGCATGGCAATCCGGAATGGAAGTCGATCGGCAAGGCGGTTTCGTCCGGTTGCGTGCGGCTGATGAACCAGGACGTGATCGATCTCTACCAGCGCGTTCCTGCAAAGGCGAAGATCGTCGTCTGGCAGTAAGTTTTTGAGAGGCGGGCGTAACCGCGCCTGCCTCCCGCAAGCTGCAGGGCGGATATTAACCGGACGCTAACCGCGATGACCGATTCTTCGATGGCCGGGCGGATGATTGTTCCGATTTGACACGCCCGACAAAACTTTGGCACGATTTCCAGCGATAGACGCTTTCATGAATTCTCTGCTTGCCCTTCATCGCGCCTCGACGCGCATCCGCTCTGCCCGCACGGTCGTGTCGCGGACATTGGCAGCACTTGCCCTTGGCGTGGCGCTCTCCGGCTGCATGGCGCTCGACGACCTCTCCGAGGCGCCGCCGAAACTGTCGGGCAAGATGATCGCGGAAATGTCGAAGAAGGGCATGAAGCCGGAAAGCCCGGTTCTGGTGCGCATCTTCAAGCAGGAGAGCGAGCTGGAAGTCTGGAAGGTCAACAAAACAGGTGCCTATGCGCTGTTGAAGACCTATCCGATCTGCCGCTGGTCCGGGGAACTTGGACCGAAGACCAAGGTGGGCGACCGCCACGCGCCGGAAGGCTTTTACCATGTCTCGGCGGGCATGCTGAACCCGAACTCGCAATTCTATGTCTCCTTCAATCTCGGTTATCCCAACAAACTGGAATCGGCGCTCGGCTATACCGGCGAGGCGCTGATGGTGCACGGCGCCTGCTCGTCGTCCGGCTGCTTTGCGATGACCGACCAGGGCGTCGGCGAGATCTACGCGATCGTCCAGAAGGCACTGTCGAGCGGCCAGGAGAAGTTCCAGGTCCAGGCCTATCCTTTCCGCATGACGGCTGTGAACATGGCCAGCCATCGCGGCGATCCGAACATGTCATTCTGGCGCACGATGAAAGAGGGCTACGACGCCTTCGAGGTGACGCGCCGGCAGCCGAAGGTTTCGGTCTGCGAGCGCCGTTATGTCTTCAACAAGGAATTCGAAGGCGGCGAGCCGACCGATCCACTGGCTGCCTGCCCACCGGTGGTCAACCAGCTCGAGCCTCAGGCAATGGCCAAAATCGAGGCGGAAGATCGCAAGCTCGACACGGCGATCACTGGTTCCGTTCCGGCCAGTTCAACTCTCAGCGCCTATTCCGATGGCGGTATGCATCCGAGTTTTCGTGCACTGTTGAAGGCGCAAGGGCCAAAAAAGCTGGCTGCCAGCATTTCCGGCACAAGATACCCGATTAGCCGCCCCGATGCTGCCCTGGCGGACCCTTTTGACGGGCGATAGCGTCACCGATCCGTAACGCGGCGGGTGGCGCGCGGTCCCGGCACTGGTTTACTCAGGCCAAGCTGCTACATTCTGCTATTCCACTCCCAGTGCCATTTGGCGCGTTCCAAATGCTTGCTCTCGCACGCAGATGGCCTATCTTCACAGTCACGACAACGCTTCGGCGGGAGCCCCATGGCCAACGACCCCTACAAAACTCTCGGCGTGGCGAAAACCGCGACGCAAAAAGAAATCCAGAGCGCCTATCGCAAGCTTGCCAAAAAGCTTCACCCTGACCTCAACCCGGGCGACAAAAGTGCCGAGGATCGTTTCAAGACGGTCTCCGAGGCCTATTCGGTGCTGGGCGACGAGGACAAGCGGGCCCGTTTCGACAAGGGTGAGATCGATGGCGCAGGAACAGAACAGGCGCCGCGAAACTATTACCGCGAGTATGCCGGCGCTCCCGGCAACGACGCGCGCTACCAGAACAGCAGCGGTTTTTCCGATTTTACCGATACCGACGATATTTTCTCCAGCTTCTTTTCGCGGCGGGACCGGGGGCCAATGCGCGAAAAGGGCAGGGACCTGCAATTCTCAATGGAGGTGAATTTCCTTGATGCCGCCAATGGCTCGAAGGAGAAGATCACGCTGCCGGACGGAACCGTTCTCGACCTGCAGGTGCCGCCCGGCACGCAAGAGGGCCAGACGCTGCGGCTGCGCGGCAAGGGCGATCCCGGTTCCGGCGGTGGTCCAGCCGGCGACGCGCTGATCGAAATCCACGTCAGGCCCCACCCCATCTTCACCCGCGATGGTGACGACATCCGGATCGAGATGCCGATCTCGTTGCGGGAAGCCATTCTTGGCGGCAAGGTCAATGTCCCGACGGTATCCGGCAGCGTCATGCTCACGCTGCCGCCGCATTCCACTACTGGCAAGACGCTGCGGCTGAAGGGCAAGGGCGTCGCCAAGCGCGGCGGCGGCAATGGCGACCAGTATATTACCCTCAAGATCATGCTGCCGGATGCGGCCGATCCGGAACTGACGGCCTTCGCCACCATCTGGGCGGCGGGCCAAGCCCATAATCCTCGCAAGGCCTGGGGAGATTGACATGGACCATCTGGAGTTTTGCGAGCGTCTCAGCATCGTTTCCTCCACGCTGACGATATGGATCGACCGGCAATGGATCATTCCGGAACTGACTGAGCAGGCCGAGGCATTTCATGACGCCGACTTGGCGCGAGGGCTGCTGATCCTGGATCTCTCCGAAAGCATGGGCGTCAACCAGGACGGTATCGACGTGATCATGGCGCTTGTCGATCAGGTGCACGGCCTGCGCGCCAAACTGCACGCGTTGACCGAGGCGGTACGGGACGAGGACGGCGATGTTGCTGAGCGTCTGGTGAAACGGCTCGAGGGCATCCGATAGCCGGTGAGCGCCCGTCACACGCGATGCGCCACAGTCGCCTGACTGGCCTTGCCATGATACCAACATGACGGGAGGATTTTTCGATGCGGCACACCTATTGCCTCGACCATTTTGCCCTCTTGGTCCGCGACCTCGATCGCAGCGTCGCCTTCTACACAGATATCCTCGGATTTACCCCGATCGATCGAACTGGCAGCGCCAATGTGGCGTGGCTGACGATCGGTGGGCTCGATACGATCCATCTGATACAGGGCGATTTTGGCGCGACGCACCTCACAAAGGACACGCATTTTGCGCTCCGGATCAATGACCTCGATGCCTTCGTCGCCGATATCTCGGCCAAGGGCGTGACATTTTATGACTGGCCGGGAAATGTCGGCCAGATCGGCATTCGCGGCGACGGGTTCCACCAAGCGTATGTCCAGGACCCGGACGGGTACTGGATCGAGATCAACGATCATACCAGCGCGGTTGCCGGCGGGTGAGGTCCTCGCGGGCATCGTGTTCTTTCACGTAGCGGATTTCGCGCGTGGCTTGCATCATTCTGTTGGCCAGCTGGGGAACGGGCTCTATTTCAACCCAGCCTTGCTCAACCCGTCCAGCCAATGGTCCCGCGCAGCGTCGTCGCCGTACCGGTAGTCGGCCGATTTCTGAAGTGTCCAGCCGGGCTCGATCTTGTTGAATTCGCTCATTATCCGCCTTGCATCAACGAGATGTCCAAGTTGCGCTTCGCTTGCCGCCTCGATGAGGCGCGTATCGTTGGGTGGAGAGCTCATCCCGCGGATAGTCGCCAGCGCCTCGTCATACCGTTTTGCCATGTAATAGGCACGCGCGCGGTTCCAGTCGTGCCAATAGGCATGATCGGGGTCGCGCGCCGCCGCGCCGTCGATCAGTGCGAGAGCCGTTTCTGGATCACCATAATATATGTATGCCTCTGCCATATCTGCATCGAGGTCGGCTGTATCCTTGTTGATCCGCTGGGGATCGGTGATCAGCGCGCGGGCGGTGTCAAACTCCTGAAAGCTTGTCTTGAAATCACCCCGGTTCCAATACACCATGGCGCGGTACCAGCGCGCCCTGAAGTCATTGTACCAGCCGCTGTTGACGTCATTGGCCAGCGCCACGGCTTGATCCGCCAGCCGTTCGGCTTCGTCCAGCGAGGCTTCACGGTCCCGAGTCCACACGTTCTGGTAGGCCCGGAGCTCGACATAGGAACCTTCGGCATAGGCGGGCATGTAATTGCCATCGTCCTTGATTGCCTTCGCATAACATTCCCTAGCCTTTTCATTCCCTTCCGGGGTCAAAGGCTGCTGTCTTCCTTCGCGGCAATAGTCTCGGGCGGTCTGCATCATGCTATCCCCCATTGGTCAGTATTGTATCTGCGCCCGACCGTTCGTGGCAGTGCGCGCATCAAGTTCATACAACTTGCCAGTCTGAAATCATGCAGGTCTGAAATTATGCATCGTGGACAGGTGTTATCTTTGACGGCAATACCGGCAACGTGTCTGCACCCGATGAGTTTCCCGCCGGTACAGATCCTTCGGGGCGAAATATCGCGGGTGCTGCGAAGGGTCTCAATCAACTGCGACCCTTATTCCTGATTTGAACGGGATTAATTTACGCTCGAACGTATAGTTGTCAACGTAACCATAGCTGCCGTTAATGTATAAAAATGTACATTTACGGTTGTAATTCCGCGATTAATCCCGTTTCTCATCCGCTCTACTTCTCCCTCAGGCCCGCTTTTCTCAGTCCATCGACCCAATGCTGACGATCGCTGTCCCTGCGATAGTAGTAGGCGGCCGACTGTTCGATAGACCAATCCGGATCTATCTTGCTGAACTCCGCCATGATCGCCCGTGCTTTGGCAATGTGTCCAAGTTGCGCCTCGCTTGCAGCGGTGATCAACCGCACATCATTGGGGGGAGCCGTCATTGTTGCGATCGCATCGATTGCATCCTGGTAGCGGCCGGCCATGTACAAGGCGCGGGCAAAATTCCAAGTGTACCAGAAGGGATAGAAGCGATTGCGCAGCATTGCGCCCCTGATCTGCTCGATTGCCCTTTCAGGTTCGCCGCCATAGACCAGCGCTTCGGCCATATCCGCTGCAAGATCCGGATCGTTGGGGTTGATCCGTCGCGCGGTTTCATACTCGTGCAGGCTCTTGTCGAACTCTCCCTGATTCCAGGCAACGACGGCGAGATTCCAGTGGCCTCCGAAATCGTCGTTGAGGCTCAGGGCTTTCTCGGCAAGCTGTTTTGCCTCGCGCAACGAGGCCTTGCCATCGGGGCTCCATCCGTTCTGATAGGCCCGGACATGATAATAAGACAGCTCCGCGTAGGCGGACGAATAGAGCGGATCCAGCTTGATTGCAGCTTCGAACAGTTGGCGCGCCTCTTCGTTTCCTTCCGGCGTCACCTTGTCGGGATCCGACCAGATTGCCTTGCCTTTCAAGTAATAGTCATAGGCGTCCATGCTTCCCGTCAGCTTCCGGCCCGACCTCTTTTCCTCGGCCGCGGTTACTTGGACGGCAAGTGCCGTCACGATGTTCTTGGTGATATCTTCCTGCACGGTAAAGGTATCCCCCAAAGTCCGGTCATAGCGCTCGGCCCAGACGTGAAATCCAGTTTCGGCATTGATCAATTGGGCATTGATGCGCAGCCGCTCCGGCGTTTTCTGCACCGTTCCCTCCAAGACATAGCGAACGCCTAATGCTGTTCCGATATCCTGGACTTTCGTCGGTTTGCCTTTGAACGTCGATGCCGAGTTGTAGGCTATGACGAAGAGACCGGAGAACTTGGATAGATCGGTTGTTATGTCGTTGGTCAGGCCTTCACTAAAATATTCGTGGGTGGGATCGCTAAGGTTTTCGAGCGGCAGGATCGCGATCGACGGCTGCGAAGGGGACAGGAGTTGTGATGGCGATTTGTTGTTGGCGGCCATTTCCGGCACGTAGATCCAACCGATGGGGATCGCGATGATTGCCAGAAGCGCTGCCGCTGCCGCTGCCCAAGGCCACCGCATCGAACGTATGCGCGAAAGAGCAGGGCTCATTCCCCTCACGGAATAGGCATGCACCGGGGTGGGGATATTCTTCAGCTTGCGTGAGCCCAGGTCGTGAAATCCGATGTTCGGCAGGTGTTTCACTTGTTCGTAAAGCGTTCCGGACACACAGATACCGCCCGGTTCGGACAACCCCTCCAGGCGCGCGGCCACATTGACCGCCTCGCCATACAGATTGTCCTGCTCGACGACGGCATCCCCGAGGTTGAGACCAACGCGAAATCGCATGCGCCAATCCTCGTCGAGTTTCTCATCCAAATGGGCCAGCTGGTTTTGGATTTCGACGGCGCAACGCATCGCTTCAACCGGGCTTGGAAATTCCGCGATGAGGCTATCGCCCGCGCCGCCGAAGACACGGCCTTCGTGGACCCGGATGAGGTCTTCGATGATCGCAGCATGCTCTTTGAAGAGCGCCAGAGCTGCGTCTTCATCCCTTGCGACCAAACGGCTATAGCCGACCGCATCCGTCGCTAGAATTGTGACTAGCCTGCGCTGCATCAACCCTTCCACTTCAGCCATTGGAGCGGCATTCGACCCGGACGAAAAACACGTATCCGGACGTCAGTTCGGCTCTGCAGAAAGGATGAGATCATTCGTCCGTATCGACCGAACGATCAAGGAAATGTGCAGGCCGCCCCAACGAGTACATCGGCATACGCTAATATACTTTGGGCGCGATTGGGCATTTTAGCAAGATAAGGTTTCGCTGGGCGGGCAATGCAAATCACGTGTCGCTCTTGGCGACACGGCTCAACGCTGAAGCGATGATGCTCCCGATCAATGCCCGGTATGAAATACCTTTCAAGCGCGCAAGCAGCGGCAAGTCGGAATCTTTGGGATGCAGGCCCGCCAGAGGGTTTGCTTCAAGGAAGTTTATCTTTCCGTCTGCGTCACATCGCACGTCGATGCGGCCTGCGTCGCGACAGCCCAGCGCCTTCCAAGCGGCAAGAGCCAGTTCTGCGGCTGCAAAACCATCGGCATCCATTGCCAAGCGAGCCTCGACCCGTTCTTCGAAATGTTTCTTGTTGTCGTAGGAGTAAATCTCGGGCTCGGCTCCCGCCCGCAGCACCAGTTCCATGACGCCGAGCACCGTCGAGGCCGATCCTGTGCCAAGCATTCCCACGGTGAATTCACGGCCCGTCAGGTAACGCTCAACCAGTACCGGCTGACTGTGACGCGCCAGCAATTTCCCGCATCCTTGCCTTAGCTCGGTCAGATCGCGGACCTTGGACGCAGCAGAAATGCCTTTGCTCGTGCCTTCGGCGACGGGCTTTATGAAGAGCGGAAATGGCAGCGTCACATGCTCGACATCTGACAGAGCCTCGATCACCGAAAAATCGGCTGTGCAAAGGCCTTGATCGCGGACGATGCGCTTCGCGGTCCCCTTGTGCAGCGTGACGGCGAGGGCGAGCGGATCGGAGAAAGTGTAGGGGATCCGATAGGTATCGAGCAACGCCGGCACCAGCGCCTGGCGGCCAAAGCCGTGCATCCCTTCCGCAATGTTGAAAACGAGATCCCAACGGTCACCGTCGACCAATCGCTTTGCAAGGGCGCGGGCGTGGCCGATGCGATCTGTCATGTGACCGAGCCAATGCAGGGCGGACTCGATCGCTCGAATCGTGTCGAGGTGGTCAAACTCAGCCGTTTCTTCTTCATCGTACCCTTCGCGCGCATAGTCTTCACGCAAATCGAATGTGATGCCAATCCTCATGCTCGGCCACCTCTGTGTTTTAAACGGTCAGAGGGCGCGTCAGTCGCGCCGGGGCATTGCCTGCATTTAAAATTGAAAATTTCCGGGCGATCAAATCGCCCGGAAATCTAATATGCTGCCTCAAGGATTATTGATCTTTTCAAGGCGTTGAGAAAACCAACGAGGTACTGGCCAACCCCGATGTAACTCATTGATTTTTCGTGTCCGATCGGAGATTTCCCATCGAGAACTGGCCAACTTGGATGCAAGAACTGGCCAAATCGCTCGGCCAACAAAAAAGCCGGGCAGCGGCCCGGCTTTTCGCACAAAGATCAGCTTCAATTAGTCAGCAGTCTCGGCTTCCGACCTCCGATAAAATGGCATTCCCCCGGCGACAAAGATCGGCATCACGCCGCGATCGTGGAGTTCTTTCTTTACTGTCCAAGTCCTCCGTTCCGCTTGCGTGGCGAGGCTCCCAAGCGAAACAAATTCTCGCATGAATGCCGCCAGGTCTTTGGGGGCGACATAGTCCTGGAGGTTACGCGTCACCGGATTTCGCAACCTGACGGTCGGAATCCTTTTCTCGGCGAGGAGCACTCTTGTGATCTTGCTCGATGACGGCATTAACTTGACCAAGTGATGGATCGGGATGCCGTCGTGGCTCGCGCCCGCTGTGAGGTCGCGTACCTCATCGACATCCACCCGGATGGCACCGAGACCATGCTCGCAGGACGCGATTGCTACCCGTGAGAGCTTACCACCGAACAGGAGCTCGACTACTTCGCCGAACGAGCAGATCGCTCGCTTCCTAGTCTGCTGCAGATCGACAAGGCTGCCGTCATCTTTGCACGTTACGGCCCCCTTCAGTTTCCGCAAGAACTCCTCAATCTCGGAGGGTGAAAATCGGTTGATGAAGGAGAAGGCTCCCGTTTCGTCTTCTACATCGGCCTTGATGTATCCGAGCTTCACGAGTTGCTCGAACTGTGTTCCTTTCGCGTTGAGGGCTGCCTTCGCTTCCGCTGCGTTCAGGCCTTTCTTGGTTTCGGCGACGAACCTCTCCATGGTGTCGGCCGCGACGAGAATCTTCTCGAACGTGAATTTGGAAGCTTCCACGGTGATCAGCCCGGCAGCCGCCAGGAGCTTGGTGAGGCGCGCCGGGTGAATGCCATATTCACGGGATGCGGAATGCACTGAGTGAATCCGGCGCTCGGTAACGGGGCCGAAGAACTCTTCACCTGGACCGAGCGGCAGGTTGCCGATCATGACCTCCCGCATGATGTGACGGATCGGATCATATTCACTGTCATCACTCTCGTACGCGAGCTTCTCGTATAGTCGGCCGAAGAGGAAGCGCCCGCCGAGATCGCTGTTCTTGTGATAGAAGCCTTCCATTTTTCTGACGAGCCAGTCCCGGAACTCGTCCGCACCGCCGGAAAGAATGTCGAATCCGGTGACTGCGGCCGCCGACAACTCCCGATCGCTCAGGGTCTTCGGTTTAAAGCGGACCCCGTGACGGTCCGCGGCGCCGACTATTTCGCAGAGCCGGACGGCGATATACAAGGGCATGGTGTCGAGCCAGGGGGAGGCCGTGGGCATTCCCCTGAGCCGCGCCTGAACGTAG
>Ga0247813_10002856_pt1 | contig 11505 bp, 8 predicted proteins | sample UWRJL169409C1_FD_180719 | JGI IMG/M metagenome (GOLD analysis project Ga0247813, IMG submission 180719) | Plant litter microbial communities from Arlington Agricultural Research Station in Wisconsin, United States - UWRJ-L169-409C-1 | ecosystem: Environmental > Terrestrial > Plant litter >... | reverse complement strand
CAAAACCTCCCTTAAGCATGGGATCTGAAACCACATTTGTGATCGGATTATAGGCTCTCACATCTAAGGTACTTTCTTTACCTCCAAAACCAATAAACCATTGATTAGGATCAGCATTACTTGCTATCACCGAAGTTGCAAAAGGCATGCTATATTTTGGTAATTGGGTAATGTTGTTCTTTTCGTAATCATAAATTACCCCCTCTTGTTTATTACTTAAAATAATGCGATGTCGTTTGACGTCAATGTCCCACCAGTGTAGCATATCCAATGGCGGCCAATCGCGATAAATCACGTATTTAAACCACGAAGAATTTCCTGTGAAAGTGAATTTAGCCACTTCTTCTAAAGTATAAGGGTTATAGCGAACAATGCTGTATAGGTTTTTATCCTCATCTAACAGATTAAAAGCAAATAATTGTCCATTTGGCAACACATCATATACATTAGGAATGTTAAAAACAGTTGTCTTTTTTAGACCGATATCATATTTGGTAACGCTAACGGCTGTACAGAAATAAAGCGTTCTTCCATCCTTAGCAACCATTACATTGGTAAATTCTACTTTTTGCTCCAATTCAAATAAACTGATAGCTTTTCCTGAAGCAATATCTATCTGATATGCACCGTTTTTTATGGGAAAATAAGTTGCCCCTTCTTGATATCCTCCATTTCTTGTAGCCACATAAACGTATTTGCCATCAGGCGAAAAAGTGCTCATGATGACCCCTTTTTTTTGAAATAACACCTTACAACTCAATGTTTCAATATCCAATACAAATATCCCCCAATCGCCAGAAATCAACACCTTGGTTTGTGTGGAATTAAACTGCAATTTTCGAGGATCGACACGACCAAAACTTGAAATAAGCGGAATGGCTTTTAATAGTTTCTGTTGTTTAAGATCGTAAAAATTAACAATCCCATCGGCACCGCCACTAATCAGATACCGATCATCTTTAGTTAGGAGTAAGCATTGCACATCGCTAGTATGCCCTTGTGGAATAACGAGATGCATTTTCTCTTGTCCATAACTTTTGGCAATAAAAAAAAGTGATATGAAGATACTAACAATGTGTTTTTTCATTGAGATATATTAATTATGTTTAATTTCTACCATTAAAGGCACTACGCTTCCAGTGGTAGGCTTACTATCATCTACTACCGTTAAATTTCGGGTAGAATGGCCCTTGGTACTAAAACCTACTTTATCTGTACTGTAAATAATTCTCGATTTATCTATTAACTTATTTCCTAAAACAGTTTTAATCTTTGTACTTAGTGCCCCTTGCATACTATTCATTTGGCTAGCGATGGCTTGTACATCTAACTTTTGAGCAGCATACAAAATCAATAGATAATCTGATCCCTTTTGGTCATCTAATTGGATTACTTTACTATCAGAAGGGAATGCAATGGTACTATTGGCCCCAACGTGGGTAGAAATATGATCAGCAAAAGGAAGTATCAGGTTTACTTTACCCGTTAAATCTGTTGCAAAAGCATACACATAAGCTTCTTGATCTATGTTCATGTAAAACCTAAACTTGGTACCACTTCCATATACACCATTCATGATATAGGCTACCAAATCTTCTTTGGGCCCTTTAACATCTTCTTCAACTGTTAAATTACGTGTAGAAGTTTTGTTAACCGTCATATCTACCCCAGTATTAAGTTTAAAGTCTATACTTCCACTTAAAGCAAAAGTAGCCTCATTAGGTTTAGGCGTGGGCTGTGGTATAGGTGTGGGCTGTGGTGCAGGCTGGGGTTTGTTCTCCTCTGGCGCCAAAGTATTGGGATCAGCAAAAACCTGTAAGGCAATTACACAATAACGAGCAAAGTCGTTGTATTTCATCCATACGAATCCCCCATCGGCCCATTGGTTGCCCCAACTATTCAGTACTCTAAAAGCACCACCGGCCACATTATCATCGTAACCTACTACTGCCATCGCATGACCATTATGCTTCCAGTCTCTATTTACTTCAGCTGGATCGGATGTCCAAATAGGTGATTTGATAGTAAAGAAACTCTCTGGAATATTAAAGCCCCCAGAAACTGGTGTACCTTCTGTCAAAGCTTTTTTGGTAATGTTGATGATATCTTGAGGTTCTTTGTAATAAGCATCATCTTTCATCATCCCTTTAGCAGCAAACAGCATAGCTGCATCTTGGATCTTATAATTGATAGCTTCTGCCTTTGCAGCATCGGTTAACCCAACGCCACACTGATAAGGCACGGTTCTCATCAAGGCCTCTCCGCCTTTAATCATGGTAATGATAGCCGTAATTGGGTCTGCACCACTTTGACATTCTTTGTCGTTCGCATTTTTAATCTGCTCATATAAAAATGTAGGCGAAAATGCATATTTATTGATGAGTGTATTATCGGTAAGGTTATGTGTTTTGGCATACAGAATGGTTGCAATGCCGTAACCATTGGCAAAGGCTACACAAGTACCATGGTTACCCTGGTTTGCTGGTGTAGGACAATATTTTTCTAAACTATAGCTGCTCGGCATCGCTGCAAAACTTCTAAAAGATAAGGTCACTTTTTGTGGAGTGGCCTCAATAGTTGATGCATTAAAAATAGCGCCAGTGCTTCGTTGTTGTGCATTAGCTTGGGCCATGCCAAAAGCTAAACACAGTAGGAGAAAATATCTGAATATCATAACTATATTTTTATGATACAATAATATTGGATATCTCTATGACTGCAAATACCCTCCAATGGGTATATTTAGTATAAATTATGCGCTCATCTGATGAGTGATCCAAAATGCAATTTCTAGTAGTAGCCTCACGCTACGACCTAGAAAGGTTGTTGGCATTAATTCAATCTTCTTCCCTATTATTCGCAACAAGTTCAGAAATATTACAGGGAATGTGAAAAACATTTTAGCCCCACCTAACCCTCCCCAAAAGGGAGGGCTTAGCAAAGTTGAATAACTTACTTGATTGGAATATATAAATCGACAATAAATTTCTTATCCGGATGGGTATTAAAATCATTATGGTAAATTTCAAATGGATTTTGATCAGCTTTTTTGTAGCCCTTTTCGTTCATCCATGCAAAAAGTCCACGCCATGCTTTTTCAAAAGCATTTGGTTCTATTTCAAATCTACCAACTATAAATTTTCCATTTGGAATGGTAGTTAATCCAATCTCTCCATCAACCGCTATTGGTTCTTTTAAAATGATACAAACGCTCATCCTTACTTTATCAGGAGTTGTTATTTTAAAACTATCGTGATAAATTCTAGCTAGTTTTAAATCTTCGTTTTGCATTAATCCCAATGGTGTAGCCCACTTAATTAATCTTCCAAAAGCATCGGGCAAACCCGCTACACCAATTTGCGTAATATAGGCCAAATCAAGTTTTGGCAATTCTTTAATTTCAATAGTTGCATGGCTATTGATCCAGTTTTTTAGCTCTTCCATGGTGCAAATGTAATTTGCTAGCAAACCGTTTCTTTGTCCATTCTTGCTATCCGTTTGGCTTATCTTGCTAAATTGATCTGGACTTAGCGCTCTAAACTGCGTTGGACTTTTACCATAATATTTTTTAAAAGCTCTGGTAAACGATGAATTGCTACTGAAGCCATTTTGCAGGTAAATTTCTGCAATTGTAAGCTCTTTTCTATGCATCAGCATGGCTGCTGTTTTTTCAATACGCTTTCTAGTGATGTAAGCGTTTAAAGTTTCATTGGTAACTTCTTTAAAAATTCTGTGCAAATGAAAAGGAGAGTAATGACCAATTGTAGCTACCTTCTCTAAAGAAAGTTCACTATCTATATTTTGATCAATAAAAGTGAGTATACGATTAACTCTTTTAATGTAATCCTGATTCATATTAAAGCAAGTAAAGCTAAAGTAAAACTACTAAAGTTTATCAAAAGAGATTCCTCCTATCGTCGGAATGACAAATGTGTTTATATTTTCAATATCGGCTGATTTCCAACTACCAAAATTTAACATATTGGTCTTCGATAGGCTCAGACTGACAATACACAAAAAAGCCACAGATTTACAGCGTTTAAATCTGCGAATCTGTGGCTATATTCTCTATTAATCAGACCCTGAAATAAATTCAGGGTGACGGGAGGCTTAGATCACAATATTCACAATCTTTCCTTTTACAAAGATGATTTTTTTAGGTGCTTTACCATCTAAATATCCTTTAACTTGTTCGTTAGCCAAAACAACCGCAATTGCATCATCTTGTTCTAAACTTAGGCTCAAGTTTAAGTTCATCTTCATTTTTCCATTTATAGAAACTGGGTAAGCAAACTCAGCTTCTTCTAAATAAGCTGGATTAAATGTTGGATATGGCGTATTTGATAAATCGCTATTACCTAACAACGACCACAATTCTTCACAAATATGTGGTGCGTAAGGCGAAAGTACAACTACCAAATCCTCTAAAACCTGACGGTTTTTACATTTCAAATCCGTTAATTCATTAACCGCAATCATGAAACTAGAAACTGAAGTATTGAACGAGAAACGCTCCACATCATCTTGTACTTTTTTAATGATTTTATGTAAGGCTTTTAATTCTGCTTTGGTTGGAATAGAATCATTTACGCTGAATACCCACTCTTCGTTGTGAAACAAACGCCAAAATTTACGCAAGAATTTAAATACCCCTTCAATTCCATTGGTATTCCAAGGTTTACTTTGCTCTAATGGGCCTAAAAACATCTCGTACATACGTAATGTATCTGCGCCGTATTGTGCAATCAAAACATCTGGATTAACCACATTGAATTTTGATTTAGACATTTTTTCTACTTCAACACCGCAGATGTATTTGCCGCCTTCTAAAATAAATTCCGCATTGGCAAATTCAGGTCTAAATTCTTTGAATTTATTGATGTTTAAGATCTCATTTTCTACAATGTTTACATCAACATGCAAAGCAGAGGTTTTATAATCCTTTCTTAAACCAGAAGAAACTAAAGTATTTGTACCTTTTCCTTCTTCATCAACAACCCGATAAACAAAGTTACTTCTACCCTGTATCATCCCTTGGTTAATCAATTTTTTGAAAGGTTCTTCTTCGTTTACATAACCTAAATCTTTCAAAAACTTGTTCCAGAAACGACTGTATAATAAGTGACCAGTTGCATGTTCAGAACCGCCAATGTATAAATCAACATCTTTCCAATACGCAATGGCTTCTTTCGAGGCAAAATTGCAATCGTTTTGCGCATCCATATAGCGATACCAATACCAGCTACTTCCTGCCCAACCTGGCATGGTAGAAAGTTCGTATTCATATTGTTGTTCGTAGCTCCAATCTGTTGCCCTGCCTAAAGGTGGTTCTCCACTTTCTGTCGGTAAATATTTATCAATTTCTGGCAACATTAAAGGCAATTCTTCTTCCTTAATTAAGTAAGGCAAGCCCTCTTTAAAATAAACAGGTATTGGCTCTCCCCAATAACGCTGGCGACCAAAAATCGCATCACGCATGCGGTAATTCACTTTTGCTTTTCCTACTCCTTCTCTTTCTAACCAATGGTTTAAATAAGAAGTAGCCTCTTTATAGCCTAAATTATTAATGAAATCAGAGTTGATGTATTTCCCTTCCTTAGTTGGATCGGCTTCAACTTCAATATCTTTTTGAGCATCTAATATTTGGATGATTGGCAAATCAAAATGTTTCGCAAACAACCAATCGCGTTGGTCGCCACTTGGCACACCCATTACGGCACCAGTACCATAACCTGCTAAAACATAATCAGCTATCCAAATCGGCACCAACTCATCATTAACAGGATTGATCACATAACTACCTGTAAAAGCTCCAGAAACTGTTTTGGTATCCGCCATGCGGTCTAATTCAGATTTCTTTTTAGTTTGTGCAATGTAATTAGCAATTGATTCTTTTTGAGCTTCTGTAGTTAAAGATTGAACCAACTCGTGTTCTGGCGCTAAAACAATAAATGAAACACCGAAGATGGTATCGACCCTAGTCGTAAACACTTCAATAACACTTGAAGTTGGGAGTTGGGAGTTGGGAGTTACCGTGTCTGAATCCAAAACTCCAAACTCTTTACGCTCAACTCTAAACTTAACACTAGCTCCCACACTTTTGCCAATCCAGTTGCGTTGCATTTCTTTAACTGGTTCTGGCCAATCGATGGTATCTAAACCTTGAAGCAAACGCTCTGCATAGGCAGAAATACGCATGCTCCATTGCATCATCTTTTTCTGCTCAACAGGATAACCTCCACGCTCAGAAAAACCATCTTTTACTTCATCGTTTGCTAAAACCGTTCCCAATGCTGGGCACCAGTTAACGGTACTTTCTTTTAAATATGTTAAGCGGTATTTCAACAATTCAACTTGTTTTTCCTCATCAGAAAATGTAGCCCAATCGCTTGGCATAAAACTTCTTACGTCTTCATCGCAAACAGCTTTTACATCGGCACTGCCAGCAGCGTTAAATTTTTCGATTAACGTTGTAATGTCTTCTGCTTTGTCTGTTTCTAGGTTATACCAAGAATTAAACAATTGCATAAAAATCCACTGTGTCCACTTGTAATAACCGGGGTCACTAGTACGTACTTCTCTACTCCAATCGAAAGAAAAGCCAATTTGATCTAACTGACGGCGATAGGTTGCAATATTTGCTTCTGTGGTTATTGCTGGGTGTTGACCAGTTTGTATAGCATATTGTTCTGCAGGTAATCCAAAAGAATCGTATCCCATTGGGTGCAAAACATTAAATCCTTTTAATCTTTTATATCTCGAGAAAATATCTGAAGCAATATAACCCAGTGGATGCCCAACATGTAAACCCGCTCCAGATGGATAAGGAAACATATCTAACACATAATATTTTGGTTTTGTAGAATTCGAATCAGCTTTGAAGGTCTGATTTTCTGCCCAAAACTTTTGCCACTTTTGCTCTATGGCTGCAAATTGATAATCCATGGATGTTCTTGTTTCTTAAATAGTTTGCAAAAATAAGGAAATTAAGCCTGTAATTGAAATGCTGGGTAAATATTAAATCGGATAGCTATCTTAATCACCCAAATTAAAAGTTAAAAAATGTTAACTTGGGATAGAACGTTTTAATTTTCGTTAATTTGCAGTATACAATAAGTTGCGTTAAACAAAAAGGCATATTATTTACATTTTTGCTTATCTTTCTTTATTTTCGCAAAAACAAAAACATTATACATGGAAGAATTTGAAGTAAGCGAGGCATCTAAAAAGACCAAAACCATTTATATCTCTACCATTTTCAGCATTGCTTTGGTATTGCTGATGTTAGGCATGTTGGGTTTAATCTTGGTTCACGCTAAAAACTTATCCAATTATGTTAAAGAAAATATTGTTTTAAACCTTATTGTTGATGAAGGTGCCAAAGAAACAGACATTTTGGCTTTCCAAAAAGAACTGAACAACAACATTGCAGTAAAACAAACACAATATGTGAACAAAGAGGTTGCACAACACAACCTTACCAAAGATTTAGGCGAAGATTTTGTGAATTTCTTAGGTTACAATCCGCTTTTGTCAACCATTGATGTGTATATGAAGGCCGATTATGCCAACAATCAGAATATCGATGCGCTTAAAAAGCAGATTGAAAAAAATCCGATTGTTAAGGAAGTTGTTTACCAAGGTTCGTTAATTGATATGGTAAACAAAAATATCAGTACCATTAGCTTAATTGTTTTGGGTTTTGCCATTATTCTATTGGTTATTGCTGTTGCATTGATCAATAATACCATCCGTTTAGCTATCTTCTCTCAACGCTTTTTAATTAAAAGTATGCAGTTGGTGGGCGCTACCAAAAACTTTATTAGAAAGCCTTTTATTTTAGTTGCAGCATTACATGGGTTAATTGCTTCATTTATTGCAATTATCATTCTATTAGGCATTTTATATTATGCACAAAAAGAAATACCAGAGATATTAATTTTGAGAAACTACACCGAGTTTGGTTTGGTACTGCTTGGGATGGTAGCTGTTGGTATATTCATTACCTCGATAAGTACTCTTTTCGCAGTTAGTAGATATTTACGTTTAAAACTTTACGATCTTTATAGATAATGGCATTAAAACAATCAAACCCTGTAAAACAGGATGAAAAAGTAGAAATGGTTTTTACCAAAAAAAATTATCAGTTGTTATTGATCAGCATTGCTATTGTAGTAGTTGGTTTTATTTTAATGATTGGGACTACTGGCGATATTTACGATATGAGAAGAACTTTATTAGCACCAATGGTGGTTTTATTTGGCTTCGCTTTTGGCATATACGCTATCTTAAAAAAATAACTGAATGACTTTTTTACAAGCTTTAATCCTTGCAATTATCGAAGGATTAACTGAGTTTTTGCCCGTATCTTCCACAGGCCATATGATTATTGGGACTGCCTTAATGAATATGCAGCCCACTCCTTTTGTAAAACTTTTTACCATAGTTATTCAATTAGGCACCATATTATCTGTTTTAGCACTTTATTTCAAAAGATTTTTCAAATCACTTGATTTTTATTATAAACTTGTTGTGGCAGCAATTCCAGCTTCAATTTTAGGCTTAGTATTAAACGATTTTATCGACTCTTTGCTAGAAAGCCCTTTAATGGTTGCCGTAATGTTAGTTATTGGAGGTGTTATCCTTCTTTTTGTCGACAAATGGTTTAATAAACCAACTATCGAAAGCTCTGATGAGATTACTTATAAACAATCTTTTATAATCGGTCTTTACCAATGTTTGGCATTAATTCCTGGAACTTCTCGTTCTGCAAGTACAATTGTAGGTGCCATGACGCAAAATCTTACACGTAAAGCTGCTGCCGAATTTTCGTTTTTTCTAGCCATACCCATGATGTTGGGCGCATCAATTGTTAAGTTATATAAGTTTATAAAAGAAGGCCATACTTTCTCTGGCGATGAAATTAATCTGTTAATAATCGGTAATGTTGTTGGATTTATTGTAGCAATTATTGCGATTAAAACTTTTATCAATATCCTAACAAAACATGGCTTTAAGGCATTTGGTTGGTACCGTATAATTGTAGGCTTAATTATCTTGGCGCTATTACTTTCTGGCCACAAATTATCAATCATATAATCGTTACCTTTGCGAAAAATTTATTTATATTTTGAGCGATAAAACTCCTATTTTTCCTAATTTTGATTTTGCCGCTGGCGAATTACTACTCATCAATAAACCTTACAAATGGACAAGTTTTGATGTGGTTGGTAAAATCAGAAATTCCTTAAAACCCTTAAAACTTAAAGTTGGCCATGCTGGCACTTTAGATCCTTTGGCTACGGGATTATTGATTATTTGCACCGGAAAACTAACCAAACAGATAGATACATTTCAGGCAGAAGAGAAAGAATATACTGGCACCATGACTTTGGGAGCCAGTACTCCATCTTTTGATATGGAGACTGAAGTAGACGCAGAATTTCCAACCGATTATTTAACTGAAGAAGAAATTTATAACGCCACCGCCCAATTTACAGGCGATATTGAACAATATCCTCCCGCACACTCAGCAGTAAAAGTAAATGGCGAACGTTTATATGTTAAAGCTCGCTTGGGAGAAGAGGTAGAATTACGCAAACGTTATGTAACCGTAAGTGAATTTGAAATAACCAGAATAGCCTTACCCGAAGTAGATTTTAGAATTGTTTGCAGCAAAGGGACTTACATTCGTTCTTTAATTTCTGATTTTGGGATGGCTTTAAACAATGGCGCTTATCTTTCTAAACTAACACGTACCAGAAGTGGTAATTTTTTATTATCAAATGCTTATGAAGTAGCCGATTTGGTTCAGTATCTTCGCAATAAGAGAGAAATGGCCGCAGCAAGTTCCGAGTAAAAGTTATGGAAGAAAGCAGTTCAAAAAAATACAATCAGCTAATTAAGGAAGTAGGTTTTATACTTTGCGGAGTAATTTCGGCTTGTTTTGGCTTGAAAAGCTTTCTGATGCCTAGCCATTTTATTGATGGTGGCGTTACCGGAATTTCTTTGTTAACAAGAAGCCTTACAGATTGGAATTTATCGTACCTAATTGTAATTATCAATATTCCATTTATCATTTTAGGATACAAACAGATTGGAAAAACATTTGCCATTAAAACGGCAATTGCCATTGCAGCTTTATCAATTTCATTGGTATTTTTACCTTTTGTACCTATAACGCACGAAAAACTATTGATTGCCTTCTTTGGTGGCTTCTTTTTGGGTGGAGGAATTGGCTTGGCTATGCGTGGTGGTTGTGTAATCGACGGAACTGAGGTTTTAGCTCTATACATCAGCAGAAATAGTCAACTCACAGTTGGTAACATCATCTTAATTTTAAATATTATCATTTTCGCTTTCGCTGCTTATTTCATCAATATCGACACTGCACTTTATGCCATTTTAACCTATCTATCGGCATCAAGTATTATCGATTATATTGTAAACGGTATCGAAGCTTATACTGGTGTAACCATCATTTCTGATAAAAATGAAGAGATTAAAAACTTCATCATCTCTAACATGAAACGTGGAGTTACCATTTACAAAGGAACTGGTGGTTATTTGGAGAAAAAAGATATCGACATCATTTACACTGTTGTTACCAAATTGGAAATGAGCAAATTACAATCTGAGGTTAGAAACATAGACCCAGATGCATTCATTGTGCAACAGCAAATTGCAGACATTAAAGGTGGTGTTGTAAAACGCCAAGCTTTTCATTAATACTATTCGTTTTGAACATATATCACCAACTTTCTGATTTCAAAAAACTAAACAATGCCGTAGTTACCATTGGCACATTTGATGGTGTACATTATGGTCATCAAAAAATTGTAAAACGGCTGTGCGAATTGGCAAAATCTTCTGGTGGCGAAAGTGTAATCTTAACTTTTTTCCCGCACCCGCGGATGATTATTGACCCAGAAAACCAGGATCTAAAACTGATCAATACCATTAAAGAAAAAGCAGAAATTTTAGCGAATTTAGGAGTTGATCATTTGATTATTACACCATTTACTAGAGATTTTTCTAACCTAAGTGCGGCTGATTATATTAAAAATATTTTAATTGATACCATCGGTACTAAACAAATTATTGTTGGTTACGACCACCGTTTTGGTAAAGATAGAAAAGGCGGGATGGCGGAGTTAGTGGCATTCTCAAAAATTTACGATTATGCGATAGAAGAAATTCCGGAGCAAGATATTAATGATGTAGCGGTAAGTTCTACCAAAATACGTCAGGCTTTATTAAATGGTGATGTTTCTTTAGCTGCAGAATATTTAGGCTATCATTTTTCCATTAATGGCCCAGTAATTAAGGGCGATAAAATTGGTCGAACAATTGGTTTCCCTACGGCTAATATATTTGTAGAAGAAACCTACAAACTCATTCCCAGCGATGGTATTTATGCAGTAACGGTAGAGATGAATGAAGGTGCAAAGGCTGAAGGTTCGAAGGCAGAGGGTAAGCTTCATCCTTCTACCTTATTACCCTCAA
>Ga0247813_10002853_pt1 | contig 11510 bp, 9 predicted proteins | sample UWRJL169409C1_FD_180719 | JGI IMG/M metagenome (GOLD analysis project Ga0247813, IMG submission 180719) | Plant litter microbial communities from Arlington Agricultural Research Station in Wisconsin, United States - UWRJ-L169-409C-1 | ecosystem: Environmental > Terrestrial > Plant litter >... | reverse complement strand
GCCCCAGTCCCTGGCCTGGCTCCTGGCCCGGCGTTCATCGGCCGCGGACGCTCCGGCCTCTGACGCGCGCGCCTGGTCGTCCTGCCAGGCGACCCCGGGGCGGGGCGAGGACCGGCCCAACCGGGTACTGACCACATCGCCGCGCTCCCCCGCCCTGGCCGCTGTCTCGGTGAGGGCAAGGGCGCGCGGATACGCGCGCGCCAGGCGCGGGAGCAGCCGTCCGCTCTCACCGGAGGTCGCGCCGTACATGGCACCCAGCATGGCCACCTTGGCGTGCGCCCGGGTCTCCACCACTCCGCTGGCCACGATGCCCGCATAGAGGTCGGTTCCCCGTCCGGCCGCCGCCATCGCGGTATCGGTTGACAACGCGGCCAGGATTCGCGGCTCCAGCTGGGCGGCGTCCGCCACGACGAAGCTCCAGCCGGGGTCGGCGACGACCGCTCCGCGAATCTGCCGGGGCAGTTGCAGCGCACCGCCCCCGCGGGTCGCCCACCGACCGGTGACCACACCGCCGGGCAGGTACTCGGGGTGGAAGCGGTCGTCGATGATCCACGTCTCCATCCAGTACCACCCGTTGGCGGCCAGCAGCCTGGACAGTTTCTTGTATCGGAGGAGAGGTTCGATGACGGGATGGTCCAGTTTCTCCAGCTCCCACGCCCGGGTGCTCGCGACGGTCAGCCCGGCACGGTTGAGCGCCTTGAGCAGCTCTGGCGGAGAGTCCGGGTTGACGGTCTGGTCGCCCAGTTCGGCACGGATGCGCACGGCCAGTTCCTCCAGTCGCGCCGGCCGGATTCCCGCGGCCACCCGCGGACCCAGTTCGGCGGTGAGCAGGCTGTCATGGATCGCGCTGCGCCAGGGCAGCCCGGCGAACTGCATTTCGGACGCGATCAACGCCCCGACGGATTCCGCGGCCAGGAGCAGGCGCAACCGGCCCGGATCGGCACAGGTGCGGATGGCGCTCAGCTGAGCCTGGAACTCCGCCAGGGCGTCATCCGGGGGCGGCACGGCCTCGTCGTGCTCTGCAGCGCCGAGGTCCATCTCGAACAGGGTGGCACCGGCCGCCGGCTCCGGTGCGGCCACGGCCGGCGCATCCCACCGGCTCGCCGGGGCGTTCGCCAGGACACTGCCGCCGGTCAGTTCGGAGTTCCTCAGGATGACGTGGCAGAGCCGCAGGTCGTGGCAGCGCGCCACCCGGCCGTTCCCCCGGAGCACAGCCGGGTAGATCCGCGCGGTATCCGCCCAGACCCAGCGGACGACGCCCTGTTCGCGCTCCCGGACCAGGGCCAGGAATTCAGCTGCAGAGAGCTGCCGGTCCAGCCCGGTGGCCGCGCCGGCGGAGTCCAGTTCCTGGACCCTGATCCGCTCCGAGGGCGACCCGGTCACCAGAATGTACACAGTTCATTGTGCGCCCTAGGCGCGCGGGAAGATGGCGACAGGCACCGGAACGTGCACGACCTGGGTGCTGTACCCGCCGGTGCCCGCGATCGATTCACTGGAGATGGTCATCGCGAAGTCCAGGATGACACCGTAGGTGTCCGCGCTGAGCTGGCCGATCTGGTTGGACTCCAGCTGGAAACCGCCCTTGGGCGAGGTGATGAGCAGACCCTTGTCGGACCGCAGGGCCTCGGGGTCGAGCGTGACCAGCGTCGGGTCGGTGTCGAGCACAAACGGCGACACGCTGGCGCCGCTGGTGGTGGACGTCGTGGCGGTCACCGAGATGTTGGACATGAAGACCTGCCGCTTGGTCGCGAACGGGGCCTCGGCCGGAACGGCGTTGTCGAAGACGCTGATCACGAACGAGAACAGCTTGTCGCTGTCGGTGTACCACTCGTGGGTCTTCTGCTCTGTCCACATGTCCAGCTGCAGTTCGAGATCGGTGCCGATCATCAGCGTCGGGTGGATGGAGCCCATATCGGTGAACACCGAATCGAAGACGAGCTCGGGGGTCGTCGTGGGGGTCGGTGTGGCCACGGCGACGTTCTGCTGCACCGGCTGGGCGCCGATCAGCGGCATGAACGAGCTGCACCCGGTCAGGCCGAGGGCGAGGACGGTCAGTCCTCCGGCGACGATGGTGCGAGAGCTGCGAGGGCTGGGGGTAAACCGTCCGGGCATGTCGGATTCTTTCGGGAAGGAGACTGGGGAACGAAGTGAAACGATTCTCGTAGGGTGGACGGGACTTGAACCCGTGACCGTGCGGTTATGAGCCGCGTGCTCTAACCAGCTGAGCTACCACCCCGTGCCTGACCATAGTATCGGCCGGACGCGGTATCGACTGCTCAGTCGCGTGAGGGCGCCGCGTCCAGAACCTCTGGCTGGGCCGCGGCCGGATTCCCCAGGGCGGCACCGTTCGGGTCCGTCGTGGATTCGCCACGGTAGAGGCGTTCGAAGGTGTTCAGGGTGCGCTTGATGTCGTGGGCCTCGATGAGCTTCAACGACTCGTGCTTGAGCGCGTCCAGCTGTTCGGGCGAGCGTGAGAACACCAGGCTCAGCTTGTCCGCCAGGTCCTGGGCGCTGCCCGGTTCGAACAGGTAGCCGTTCTGCCCGTCGTGCACCAGGTGCGGCAACGCCATCGCGTTGGCGGCCACGACCGGCAGGCCGGAGGCCATCGCCTCCATGGTCGCGATGCTCTGCAGCTCCGCGATCGACGGCATCGCGAACACCGTGGCCCGCGAGTACGCCTGGCGCAGTTCCTCGTCGGTGACGTAGCCGGTGAAGGTGAACTGCCGGCTCAGGCCGAGCGACTCCACGAGGTGTTCCAGGTTGCGCCGCTGGTCGCCGCCGCCGACGATCTCGACCTGGGCGTCGAGGCTCGGGTCGAGCAGGGCGACGGCCTGCACCAGGACGTCGATCTGCTTCTCGCCGGTGACCCGGCCGACGAAGAGAATCCGGTTCTCGGTCCGCGGAGCGAAGCTGGGCGAATAGTTGTCAGCGTCGATGCCGCAGGAGATGGCCTGCACGCCCGACAGGCCGGTGTACTTCTCCAGGAATTCCGCGGCCCGACGGGTCGGGGTGGTGACGGCCTCTGCACGTTTGAAGGTGTGCTCGGCGTCTTTCCACAGGGCCCGGACGAGCTGGTCCTGGAAGCCCTTGGGGACGAGCGAGAACTGCAGCATGTTCTCGGGCATGAAGTGGTTGGTGCCGATGATGCGGATGCCGCGCTTCTGGGCTTCGATGGACACTCCGCGACCGACCACGATGTGGGACTGGAAGTGCACCACGTCGGGCTGGAAGGAGTCGAGGATGGCGCGGCTCTTGGCGCGCACGATCCACGGCAACGCGAAGCGCAGCCAGTCGTGCGGCCGCCAGCGCCAGCTGTGCAGGCGGTGCACCGTCATGGACTCGCCCTCGTGCACCTCGGTCCAGGTGCCGTGCTTGCGCGTCGGGGCCGGCGCCATGATCTGCACCACGTGGCCGCGGCCCACCAGGCCGGCGGCGAGCCGTTCGGCGAACCGGGCCGCACCGTTCACGTCCGGCGCGAACGTGTCGGCTGCGATCAGGACCCGGATGGGTCGAGTCCCTGCCGGCATGGCCGGGTCGGACGAGCTGCCCGGTACGTCAGATGAAGCGCTCAAGTGGGATAGTCCCTACGTAGGTGGGCCGGGGATCAGCGTCCGGCAGGAAGTCTGGGTCTCAACGAAACTTCGCCGTCGAGGTCTCTTAGGACCCTATTCTAAACCGCCTGGCCCATGGCAGCCCCCCAGACGCGGCGCGTCGACGAAAACCACAGATCAGGTCTGGGTTTGCGGGTGGTGCTTCGCGAGCCTGAAGACGCCCCACATGGCGACGGCGCCGGCGACGGCAAAAAGCACGGCGGCCCAGGCCGGCGCCTGGGACGCCTCCCCCAGCACGATGACTCCGATGCCGACGGCGATCATCGGATCGATCACGGTCAGCCCCGCGATGACGAGGTCCGGCGGGCCGGACGAGTAGGCATTCTGCACGAAGTAGGCCCCGGCCCCGGCGGCCAGCAGCAGGCCGGCGACGCAGACGAGGGTGAGCCACTCGAAGTTGCCGTTCTGGATCCGGTTGATGATGACCTTGGCGAGGGTGGCAACGAAGCCGTAGAGGACGCCGGCGCCGATGATGTAGAAGATGGCCTTGAACCGGGTGCGGAGCAGGGCGAACGCGACGGCGAAGGCGGCCAGGACCACCGCGAGGACGACCAGGATGGTGATCAGGTTCGCATCCGTCACGGGCTTGTCGACGGCCGTGAACGCGGCGACGGTGACAAAGAGGCCCACCCCGCCGACGCACATGGCGATCGCGATGACCGACGCCCGGTTGAGTTTGACGTGGCTGACCCTGGCGTTCAGGATCGCCGTGATCACCAGGGCCACGGCGCCCAGCGGCTGCACCACGATGAGGGGCGCGAACGCGAGGCTGGTGAGCTGGAAGGCGATGGCCAGGCCGAGCATCAGGGTGCCGAAGACCCAGGACGGCCGGGAGAGCAAGAGCATCAGCTGCCGGGTGTTGAGTCCGCCGGTGACCTCCCGGGTGTGCGCCTCCACCTTGGTCACACCGCGGTGCTGGAACTGGGCGCCCAGAGAGAGGAACACCGCGCCGATCAACGCGAGCGGAATACCGATTGCCTGACGTGGATCGATCGCGATCTCGCCAGCCAGGTCTGTCAGGTCGGGAGTCACTCAACGAGACTATCGAGATCCATGCCGATATCCTTGCTGAATGGCCGTTCGACCGATTGTAATTTCAGGAGATCCCGTCCTGCACTCCCCCGCCGCGCCCGTCGTCGAATTCGACGACGATCTGCGCACGCTGGTGCAGGACATGTTCGAGACGATGGATGCCGCTCCCGGTGTCGGTCTCGCCGGACCCCAGGTGGGCGTCGGGCTGCGGCTCTTCACCTTCAGTTATCTCGATGACGATGAGATCGAGACCAGGGGCGTCGCGATCAATCCCGAGCTGTGGATCACGCCGGTTCCCGCCGGCGAGGCAGACGAGGACGAGGACGTCGAGGGGTGCCTGTCATTCCCCGGCGAACGGTTCCCGCTGCAGCGTGCCGGCTCGGCCGTGTTGCGTGCCGTCGACCTCGATCAGAGGCCCTTCGAGATCCGGGCGGACGGTTGGCTGGCTCGCATCTTCCAGCACGAGTTCGACCACCTGGACGGCACCCTGTACGTGGACCGGCTCGAGCACTTCTACGGCAAGATCGCCGCCAAGGTGAGCCGGAAGCGCGGCTGGGGTGTGCCCGGTCTGAGCTGGCTGCCCGGCGTGGACGACCTCGAGGGCTGACCCGGGGGTTCAGCGGGACAGGTTGACTCCGTGCACCCCGTTGTGGAAGCGCAGTGAGGGGAAAACGGCCGAGACCGAGAACCCGACTCCCGGCACCGTGCCGGCATTGAAGATGCCGCCGAAGAGCTGGGCGCGTTCGCGCATCTGGGTGATCCCGGCGCCGGAGATGCTCTCGCTCAGCGCCCGGAGGTCGTCGTCGATCGTGTAGGCGGTCTTGGCGGCGAAATCCGTGGCCGAGGCGCTCTCCCGCTTGGCCGCGGCCCTGATGCCGTCGTCGTCGATCAGCAGCTGCAGGCCGTCCTGGGTCCAGGTGAACGACACGCGCGCTTCGGTGCCGGCACCGCCGTGCTTGAGAGCATTCGCGAGGGCGCTCTGCAGGATGCGGTAGATGGCCAGTTCGGCGCCGGGCTTGAGCGGGAATCGGTCGCCGGATTCGGTGAAGCTGACGGCCAGGCCGGCGTCGCGCATCACGCCGAAGAGATTGCGGGCCGACTGCAGGCCGGGGGCCATGGTGGCGATCGCCTCGCCCTCCCTGGCGATGGTCAGGACCCGGCGCAGGTCGGCGAGTGTGACCCGGCCGTCCTCGACCAGTGCGGTGGCCGCGCGCACCGCGGTGGACGGATCGCTCTGGGCCGCGTACCGAGCCCCCTCGGCCCTGGTGATCAGGCGGGCCAGGGACAGCACGGCGATGTCCTGCAGTTCGCGGATGATCGCGAGGCGCCCGTGCTGCTCGGCCAGGGAGAGTTCGAGGTCGATGCGCACACGTTCGGCTGCAGACCTGGCGAAACGGTGCCGGCGCTGCCGCGCGACGGCCAGCAGCCAGAGCACGAGCAGTGCCGCGGACAGCACGGCCAGTACGACGCTGAGAGTCTGCCAGGGATCCACAACCGCCACCTTTCGCATCTTTCGGGATCAGACTAGCGGCCTGAGCGGTCAGACCGGACCCGGACACAAAAAAGGCCACCGGGGGTGGAGCCCCTAGTGGCCTTTTCGCTCCCCGACTTGGACTCGAACCAAGAACCTGCGCATTAACAGTGCGCTGCTCTGCCAATTGAGCTATCGAGGAATGCGTGCTCGGCGAGAGTTTCCTTCGCTTGAACAGCGTAGCTACTTTACCAAAAGTTCGCCGTGCACCAAATCGACGGTGGCTCCTAGTAGCCGGCTGCGGGGTCGACGACCCCGACGAAGCGCCCATTTCCAAGGAACGCGGCCACATTCAGGCGAATTCTCTCGGCCAACAGCGGTGCCGTCATCTCGGGCGTGTCGGCCATATGCGGGGTGATCAGGCACCGCGGCTCACTCCACAACGGATGCCCGTCCGGCAGTGGCTCAGGCTCGGTGACGTCGAGGGCGGCGCCGGCGATGGCGCCGGACGCCAGCGTCGCCACGAGGGCATCGGTGTCGATGAGGGGGCCCCTGGCGATGTTGACCAGGTGCGCGTCCGGTTTCATGGCGTCGAGTTCGCGGGCCCCGACCAGGTGGCGGGATTTCCTCGTCAGGGCGGCCGCCAGCACGACGACATCGGCCTGGGGTAGTTCCGACATCAGGGCGTCGATGCTCACGGTACGCACGGCGCCCGGAACGGCGGTGGAACTGCGGCGGAGGACCACGATGCGGGTGCCGAACGGTTCGAGCAACCGGATCAGCTCCCTGGCGATGCCACCGGCACCGACGATCAACACGGTTCGCCCGTACAGGGACGTCCCGGCAGGCTCCGCATTCCACGACCGCGCCCGCGCCCGCTGCGGCAGCAGCCTCAGCGACGCCAGGATCAGCGCCAGGGCGTGTTCGGCCACCGGCTGGGCATATGCTCCTTTGGCACTGGTGACGAGCAGGTCGTCGCGCTGGTGACGGGCGAGCACGGCGCTGAAGGCATCCACCCCGGCCCACGGCAACTGCACCCAGCCGATCTGCGGGTTCTGCGCCAGCACCTCGCCGAGTTCGGCCGCGCGGGCGTAGGAGAGCCAGATCAGCCCACGCGTCTCGGCCGAGAGCACGTCGACGGTTCCGCCGGCCTGTTCGACGGCAGCCGCGAACTGCGGCAATGGCTCCGGCAGGATGGCGATGGGCCCCGGCGCCGGGTGCGTGGCGGGGAGGCCTGGTTCCGCGTCATCGGAGAGAACGGCCCTGTGCTGCCCTCGCGGCTGGTGCTGATGGTTCATGACTCCGGCCTCACTGTTCGTGCCGGACGGTGCTCGCGGCAGCCGGGGCCGCCGAGGCATCGAGGACGGCGTCGACGGCGGGCTCCGGCGCACCGGTTCCCAGCGCCAGCGCGGAGGCGAGTTCGATGACGTACGGGTGCCACGGATTGTCGAAGACCTCGTCGATGGACCCGAGGCCCACCAGCACGCCCTGGTGCATGACGCCGATCCGGTTCGCCACCCGCCGCAGCACTCCGAGGTCGTTGCTGATCAGAACCGCCGAGAATGCTCGTTCGTGCTGCAGCTCGCCGATCAGGTCGATGACGTCATCGCGAACGAGCGCGTCGACTCCGGCCGTCGGCTCGTCGGCGATCAGCAGCGCCGGTTCGAAGACCAGTGCCCTGGCCAACGCGACCCGTTGGCGTTGTCCGCTGCTGAGCTCGTAGGGGTACTTGCCGAGCACCGACAGCGGCAGCCGCACGGCGTCGACCATGGTCGCCACCATCGTCGCCAGCGCCGCACGGTTGTAGCGGTGATCACGCTCCAGCACGGGTTCTGCCACGATGTCGGCCACGGTCAGGCTGGCCGGCAGCGTCGTCGCCGCGTCCTGCGCGAGCATTCCCACTCCGAAGGTGACCCTGGCGAGTTGTCTGCGGCCGATGCGCCGCAGCGGGTAGCCGAGAACGGTCGCCTCTCCCCCGGTGATCTGTGGCTGCACGTCTCCCCGGCCCGCACCGTGCGTGGCTCCGGACAGGACCCGGGCCAGAGTGCTCTTGCCTGAGCCGCTTTCGCCCAGGAGGCCGAGCACCTCTCCGCGCCCCAGGGTCAGCGAGAATCCCCGCACAGCCACGAATGCGCTGCTGGCCCCGTGGGCCGGATATTCGACGGTGAGGTCGCTGGCAACGATCGGATACGGATCTGCTTCGACGCGTCTCATACCTCTATCCTGCCGCACGCAGCTTGGCGAGGTCCTCCCGACGCAGTGCCTGGGCCGCGGGATCCGGCACGGGAAGGGACGCGAGCAGGCGCTGGGTGTACGGGTCCTGCGGCGCGCCGAGCACCTGGGCTCCGGTGCCCTCCTCGACCAGGCTGCCGTGGTAGAGCACGGCGATCCGGTCGGCGAGGATGTCGACGACGGCGAGGTCGTGGCTGATGAACAGCGCGGCGAAACCGAGCTCACGCTGCAGTTCGGCGAACAGCTCGAGCACCCTGGCCTGCACCGAGACGTCCAGGGCGCTGGTCGGCTCGTCGGCGATCAGCAGCTTGGGTTCGAGCGCGAGCGCCCTGGCCAGGCTGGCACGTTGGCGCTGCCCGCCACTGAGCTCATGCGGGAAACGGTCGCCGAACGCCCGCGGCAACTGCACGGCCTCGAGCAGTTCGTCGACCCGCGCCCTCGCCGCCCGCGGGCTGGATGCCCGACCGTGCACGACGAGCGGTTCGGCGACACAGTCGGCGATGGTCAGCAGCGGATTGAAGCTGGAGGCCGGGTCCTGGAAGACGAAGCCGATATCGCTGCGCAGATGCTTGAACTTGCGCTCGCGGAATCCGTTCATCTCGTGCCCGAGAACGCGGAGCGACCCGTCGGTGACCCGGGTGAGTCCGGCGATGGCCCGGCCGATGGTGGTCTTTCCCGATCCGCTCTCCCCCACCAGTCCGAGGACCTCGCCGGGGCGGATGGAGAAGCTCACACCGTCGACGGCGATGAAGCCGGGGCGGCCGAGCCGCCCGGGGTACTGGATGCGCAGCTGGTCGGCGACGACGACGGGCGCCTGCGCGCTCCACTCCGGGGTGCGGGCCTCCGCCCGGGCGGCGGCCCGGACGACACCCTGGCCCACGTAGGGCACTGCGGCGAGGAGCCGCTGGGTGTAAGGGTTCTGGGGCGAGGTGAACAGGGTGGTGGCGTCGGCTTCTTCGACCACCTTGCCCTGGTACATCACGGCTACCCGGTCGGCCAGGTCGGCCACGACACCCATGTTGTGGGTGATCAGCACGATCGCCGTGCCGAACTCATCCCGGCAGCGGCGCAGCAGGTCGAGGATCTCGGCCTGCACGGTGACGTCGAGCGCCGTGGTGGGCTCGTCGGCGACGATCAGGCCGGGCTCGAGCACCAGGGCCATGGCGATGACCACGCGCTGCTTCTGGCCGCCGGAGAACTGGTGCGGGTAGTAGTTGATGCGCACTTCAGGGTCGGGGATGCCGACGCGGCCGAGAATCTCGATCGCCTTCGCCCTGGCGTCGGCCCGGTTGACCGTGCCGTGTGCCCGGATGCCTTCCATGATCTGCCAACCGACGGTGTACACCGGGTTGAGGGCGGTGCCGGGCTCCTGGAACACCATCGAGACATCGGTGCCGCGCACCTGGCGCAGGCGCTGCTTGCTCAGGGCGATGACGTTGTTGGAGCTCTGGCCGTCGCGACTACTGAGGATCACGGCGCCCTGGGCCATGGCCGTTTCGGGCAGGAGGCCGAGGATGGTCTTGGCGGTGACGGTCTTGCCGCTCCCGCTCTCGCCGACGATCGCCAGCACCTCGCCACGGCGCACGCTCAGGCTGACGCCGTCGACGGCGCGCACGGCGCCGGCATCCGTGGAGAAGGACACACCGAGGTCGTCGATCCGCAGCACGGTCTGCTGCTCTGCCGGGGATTCGTGGGTCTCGGTCATCGGGGTGCCTCACTGTCGTCGAGGGGAAGGGCGGGCAGGTTCTCGAGTCCGGCCAGGCCGCCGGGTCCGGCGTCCAGGGTGCCGCCGGGAACCACGGAGGTCTCGGCGACAAGGCCGGAGGAGGCGCCGACGGCGCGACGGCCGCGCAGGCGCGGGTCGGCCAGGTCGTTGAGGCTTTCGCCCACGAGGGTGATCCCCATCACCACCAGCACGATCGCGAGGCCGGGGAACAGCGATGTCCACCAGATGCCGCTGGTGACGTCGGAGAGGGACTTGTTGAGGTCGTAGCCCCATTCGGCTGCCGCGGTCGGTTCGATGCCGAAACCGAGGAACCCGAGGCCGGCGAGGGTGAGGATGGCCTCAGAGGAGTTCAGCGTGAAGATCAACGGCAGGGTGCGGGTGGCGTTGCGCAGCACATGCCTGGACATGATGCGGAAGTTGCTCGCGCCCAGAACCCGGGCGGATTCGACATAGGCCTCGGCCTTGATCCGCACCGTCTCGGCCCGGATCACCCGGAAATACTGCGGGATGAACACCACGGTGATCGAGATGGCCGCGGCCAGCACGCCGCCGACGAGGTTCGACTTTCCGCCGGAGATGACGATCGACATGACGATGGCCAGCAGCAGCGACGGGAACGCGTAGACGGCGTCGCAGACCACGACGAGCACCCGGTCGAGCCAGCCGCCGAAATAGCCGGAGACCAGGCCGAGGAACACCCCGGCGAAGATCGACAGCAGCACGGCGACGACGATCACGAAGAGCGCCGTCTGGGAGCCCCAGATGACCCGGGAGAGCACGTCGTATCCGCCGACGGTGGTGCCGAGCAGATGGGAGCCGCCGGGTGCCTGCTGGGCGCCGAAGACGCCGTCGTCGCCACGCAGCTGGCTGTAGCCGTACGGCGCGATGAGCGGGGCGAAGATGGCGGTGAGGATGAAGAGCGCGGTGATGACCAGGCCGGCCACGAGCATGCCGCGCTGCAGGCCGACGCTCTGGCGCAGCTGGTGCACGATCGGCAGCCGGGAGAGCAGGCTGGGCTTCCGGGCCCCTCCAGCGGTGCCGACGTCGGGTTCGAGGGAATCGATGCGAGTCATGGTCAGTACCGCACTCTCGGGTCGATCAGCGCGGCGATGACGTCCACGATGAAGTTGGACAGGGCCACGATCACCGCGAGGAGGGCGACGATGCCCTGCACGGCGACGAAGTCGCGGGCCTTGAGGAATTCGGAGAGCATGAAGCCCAGCCCCTTCCACTCGAAGGTGGTTTCGGTCAGGACGGCGCCGCCCAGGAGCAGGGCGATCTGCAATCCGATGACCGTGATGATCGGGATCAACGCCGGTCGGTAGGCGTGCTTGCGCACCAGCCTGAATTCGCTGACGCCGCGGGAGCGGGCGGCGTCGACATAGTCGGTGCCCAGGGTGCCGATCACGTTGGTGCGCACCAGGCGGAGGAACACTCC
>Ga0247813_10002852_pt1 | contig 11518 bp, 10 predicted proteins | sample UWRJL169409C1_FD_180719 | JGI IMG/M metagenome (GOLD analysis project Ga0247813, IMG submission 180719) | Plant litter microbial communities from Arlington Agricultural Research Station in Wisconsin, United States - UWRJ-L169-409C-1 | ecosystem: Environmental > Terrestrial > Plant litter >... | reverse complement strand
ATAATACAGAAGGAAGGATTATCCATGTGGGCATTCTGCTGGGGCCCGAACGAATTATTCACGCTTCAGGAAGGGTGAAAATTGATACAATTGATGACCAGGGAATATACAGCACGGAATTAAACAGGTATAGTCACAAGTTAAGGATCATCAAACGTTTTTCGGCTCCCACTCCCAAACGATAACCAGTTTATCATCTCCGGTGGAAAGTAAGTACTTGCCATCTGGTGTCCATACTAACTTGTTTATAGAGTGGGTATGTCCGCTGTTATTTTTCTCCAGACTTAGAATTTTGTAAAGTTTCAGGTCGTCGCTTCCCCAGAGTTTAATACTCTTATCCTGACTAGCTGTAGCAAAATAGGGAAGGGTAGGGTGAAAAGCAATTCCATATATACTGAATAAATGAGCGGGTATGGTATGGCGGCATTCATAACCAGGTACAGACCAAAAGTTCAGTTGGGCATCCCTGCCCCCCGAGATCAGGTACTTCCCATCAGGGGAATACTGAACAGAAGTAACGGGAAGTGTGTGTTGTTCCAGCGTATGCAGTAAATGATAATCACTGAGATCGTAAATCCTGACGAAGCCATCTTTACAGCCAAATGCGGCATGTTTACTATCCGGACTGATTGCGATTGACCTTACGGTATCTTCAGAAACCTTGATCCGATAAAGCAAGGAGAAATCACCGAGTGACCAAATCCCTACGGTACCATCCTCACTTGCAGTCAGAAATTCCCGTTTGGAAGGGACGGTGATAATATCAAACACAGGCTTTTCATGTGCCGGGAATAAGGTAACAACACTTTGTTTGTTCAGGTCAAATACTGTTAGCTCACCACTTCTCAATCCTGCAAACAGCTGTTCATTGTAGTAATGAAGGCTATAAACAGAAGTTTTAACGGGTATCAGCACTTTTACGAACGACATTTTGTCAAGTGACCATTCAACGATCCCTTTATCATTACCTCCGGTAAAAAAGACACCTTCTTTACCGGAATTAGTTAAAGCGTATACCGGGTTCTGGTGCCCGCTAAGTGATTTTAAGTGTTTAAGCATAACAGTATTTTGAAAACAGCAACCAGCGGTCAGCCAATCTATAATTTAACCAACCCCGTCTAACGGTGCCTTCCTTCAAGATTAACGCCGATATCGGCAAGTGTTTTGCCCTTCTCCCGCAGTAATACCAACAGGTGGAAGATCAGGTCTGAACTCTCATTCACAAAATCAACGTCTGTTTCATTCAATGCGGCAATTACAGTTTCCACACCTTCCTCTCCGACTTTCTGTGCAATCTTATTGAGGCCTTTCTTACGTAAGCTGTTTACATAAGATTCTGCTGAAGGGTTATCATAACGGTCCGCAATTATCTTCTCCAATTCAAAGATGAAATTCTGGTTAAAATTCGTCTTAAAGCAACTTCTGCTACCAGTATGGCACGTTGGGCCAACCGGAGTGGCCTTAATCAGTATGGTATCATTATCACAGTCAATGTGCGTTTCTTTTACATACAAAAAGTTACCACTTTCCTCACCTTTGGTCCATAAACGCGCTTTAGAACGTGAATAAAAAGTTACTTTTCCTTCCTGCCGCGTTTTAGTCCACGCTTCCAGGTTCATATAACCCAGCATCAGCACTTCCAATGTTTGTACATCCTGGATAATAACAGGAACCAAACCATTGGTTTTTTCAAAATCTATATTCATAACCTTACTGGTATGTTGTGTTTTTTTAATTCTTTTTTCAGATCGGGAATAGGGATCTCACCGAAATGAAATACCGAGGCGGCCAGTGCGGCATCAACCCCCGTTGTGGTAAAAACTTCTGTAAAATGTTCTGTTTTTCCTGCCCCGCCCGAAGCGATTACCGGGATATTGATTAATTTACTGACACGGTCCAATAAAATACAGTCAAATCCCTGTTTTGTCCCATCATGGTCCATTGAAGTCAATAGTATTTCACCAGCACCAAGTTCTTCAGCCTGTTTGATCCAGTCTTCTGTTTGCAGTTCCGTAATCAGGCGCCCCCCGTTCAGGTGCACCATGTTTCTGCCTTCCACCAATTTAGTATCTACAGCAACAACTACGAATTGTACACCAAACACCTTGGCCAGGTCAGAAATCAGCTCGGGGTTTTTTACAGCCGCAGAATTGATACTGATTTTATCCGCACCAGCATTGAGCAGCGCATCTGCATCGGCTATTGAAGTGATACCACCACCAATCGTAAAAGGGATATTCAGTTGGCGTGCTACCGACTTTACCATTTCTATCATCGTCTTACGACGTTCATTTGTGGCGGTAATATCCAGGAAAACAAGTTCGTCAGCACCTTGCTGTGCATATTGCCACGCTAATTCAACCGGGTCACCGGCATCCTTCAGATCTACAAAGTTTACACCCTTTACCGTTCGTCCGTCCTTGACATCCAGGCAGGGGATTATACGTTTACTAAGCATCTACAGGGAAGTCAGCGCTCTTAAGTTCCATTCCTTAATCTCATCGATCGTAATCCGGTTTTCATAAATTGCTTTACCAACAACCACAGATCTCACTTCCAGTTTAGCCAGTTCCTCAATATCTTCCATCGAGCTTACACCACCAGAAGCTATCAATTTAATAAAAGGAGAGTGTTCCAATAATTTTTTATACAATTCAACTGCCGCACCTCCCAGTTTGCCGTCTTTGTTAATATCTGTGCATAAGAACCTGAAAAATCCCAACTGAAGACATTTATCTACATAGTCCATCAGTTTGATTGGAGAGCTCTCCATCCATCCGGAATATTTGATTACTTCATCCAGCACATCAATAGCAATTACAATACGATTTGCGTAATCGTACTTTTTACCAACTTCCTTACTCAGATCTGAGAGGAAATCAGGATTGGTGATGGCTTGCGTACCTACGATGACGCGGTGAATACCAGCATCCAGCAGACTGGTAACCTGCTCAATCGTACGGATACCACCTCCGTACTGTACACGCATATCTGTTTTTTTAATAATATTAAATAATTCTGCCTGGTTGCTGAAATCCCCTTTAGCACCATTTAGGTCAATAATATGTATGAATTCTGTACCGTTGGAGCGATAAGTTTCGATCATATCGGCGATCGACACTTCATATACGGTTTTCTGGCTATAGTCACCCTCGGTCAACCGGACAACTTTACCATCTAAAATATCTATAGCAGGAATAATGTACATTTTATTGTTTTAAGTTTGAAAAATTCTTTAATAAGCGTTCTCCGGCAGCACCGGATTTTTCAGGGTGAAACTGCACCCCGTAAAAGTTATCCTTTTGTATAGCAGCCGAATACTCTAACCCGTAGGCTGCAGTTGCGATTTCAAAAATAGCGTTATATTCAATAAAGTAAGAATGCACAAAGTAAAATTGTGTACCATTTTCAACACCATCGAATAATAAATTGTTTTTGATCGTTATATTATTCCACCCCATATGTGGGATTTTTATACCGAGCTCTTTATCAAAGAGTTTCGTTTTTACAGGAATGATATTTGTCATCTCCGCATCGCCTTCTTCAGAATGCTCCGTCAATAGTTGCATACCTACACAAATACCCAGGACAGGTTTCTTTAAATTTCTTATTGCTTCTACCAGTCCCGTCTGCTTCAATTTCTCCATAGCCGCACCTGCATGGCCTACGCCAGGAATGATAATGTGTGTATAAAGGTCAAATTCTTCCTCTGCATTAATCATTCCGTAGGTAATACCTAACCGTGATAATGCAGAAGTAAGGGAGAAAATATTCCCAGCCCCGTAATTAACGATTCCAATCATTTTATAACAACCCTTTAGTGCTTGGTAAAACTAACTTTTCCGCATCTCTTTTAATAGCCATTTTAATCGCTTTAGCAAAGGCTTTAAATATACATTCTATCTTGTGATGTTCGTTATCTCCTTCAGCTTTTATATTCAGGTTACATTTTGCAGCATCACTGAAAGACTTAAAGAAATGATAAAACATTTCTGTTGGCACATCCCCTACACGTTCACGTTTAAATTCAGCGTCCCATACAATCCAGTTTCTTCCGCCAAAATCAATGGCTACCTGCGCAAGACAGTCATCCATCGGCAGGCAGAAACCATAACGTTCTATTCCCAGTTTATTACCCAACGCTTTGGCAAATGCCTCGCCTAAGGCAATACCAGTGTCTTCAACAGTATGGTGCTCGTCGATATGAAGGTCTCCCTTAGCAATAACCTTCAGGTCTATTCCGCCATGGCGAGCAATCTGGTCTAGCATATGGTCAAAGAAGTTCAGGCCCGTCTCAATATCCCCTTTACCGGTTCCGTCAAGGTCGATACTGATCTCAATATCCGTCTCATTGGTTTTCCTGATATGGTGAAACTGCCTGCTTCCCGCTCTTAGGAAAGTATAAATATCTGCCCAGTGCTGCGTTTCCAGCGAAATAAAGTCGGTTAGCATCTCCACTTTTTCCATTAACTCATTCGCACCCAACAGGTCGTTATTTCTTAACCATATTGCTTTGGCACCAAGGTTTTTTGCCAGTACTACATCATTGATCCGGTCACCGATCACAAAAGAATTAGCCAGATCATAGTCGCCTGTCAGATAATGCTGCAATAAACCCGTATTTGGCTTTCTTGTAGGTGCATTTTCATGAGCAAAAGTTTTATCAATGATAATCTCGCTGAATACAACACCTTCACCTTCAAAAGTGTCAAGTATAAAATTATGAACAGGCCAGAAATTCAGTTCAGGATGCGAATCCGTTCCCAAACCATCCTGATTGGTTACCATAACAAGGTCAAAATCCAGTTCCGTAGCTATTTTAGCCAGGTAATAAATAGATTTCGGGTAAAATTGAAGTTTGGCAAAGGAATCAATTTGTTCGTCCTCTGGTTCGATAATCAGTGTGCCGTCACGGTCTATAAAAAGTAACTTCTTCATTGTTAGTTTTTTAACGATTTTAATGCTGATAATAGTAAATCATTTTCCTTTTGTGTACCGATGGTGATCCGAAGGCAACCCTCACATAATGTAACCTTTGAGCGGTCACGGATGATAATGCCCTGATCTACGAGTGTATTGTATATCAGTCCGGGGTTATCGACTTCAACAAGGATAAAGTTTGCGTCAGAAGGATATACCTTTTTAACCATCGGAAGGTCCAGTAACTTTCTGCTTAACAAATCTCTTTCGGCTACAGTTACTTTAATCCATTCATTTACCTGTCCGACATTTTGCAGGGCGGCTAAAGCAAGATCTTGTGTCGACTGGCTGATGTTATATGGCGCTTTGACTTTATTCAGGATATCGATGACTATGCTTGATGCAAAAGCCATACCCAGGCGTAATCCGGCGAGGCCCCATGCTTTAGAGAAGGTCTGCAGGATCACCAGGTGTGGATATTCGGTCAATTCCTGGATAAAAGTGTGTTGTTTTGCAAAGTTGATATATGCTTCATCAATAATGACCAGTCCTTTGAAATTAGCCAGTATGGTTTCAATGTCGGTCCGTACAATAGAGTTTCCGGTAGGATTGTTTGGAGAGCAGATGAATATCAGCTTTGTATTTTCGTCTATTGCTTCTGCAATCCCTTCGAGGTCCAGCTGAAAGTTCGGAAGCAGGTTGACTTTGCGGATTTCTACATCATTGATATTGGCCGATACTTCATACATTCCATAGGTAGGTGGGAGGATGATCACATTATCTTTTCCGGGGTTACAGAACGCACGGAACAATAGATCGATGGCCTCATCACTGCCATTGCCCAAAAATGTATTTTCAATCGGCACCCCTTTGATTTTACTTAACGCATCTTTCAGGTCCAGTTGCAGAGGATCAGGATAGCGGTTAAAGTTTTCTGGCAGGGGTGAGCCAAAACTATTTTCATTTGCATCTAAAAACACACTCGCCTGACCTTTATATTCATCTCTTGCGGTAGAGTAAGGGCGTAGGGTTTTAATATTTTCGCGTTGTAAATTCTTAATATCCATCTTGTGATTTTAAACGAATAGTGATTGCATTTTTGTGCGCCTGCAAGCCTTCTGCAGCAGCAAGCACTTCAACAGTGCTGCCAATTGCATGGAGTCCGGCCGGACTAATATGCTGAAATGTGATCTTTTTAATAAATGAATCAATAGAAACCCCTGAATAAGCTTTTGCAAACCCACTGGTAGGTAAAGTATGATTTGTACCTGAAGCGTAATCGCCTGCACTTTCCGGCGTCAGGTTTCCAAGGAATACAGAACCCGCATTGATAATTAGAGGTGTCAGGTCTTTAAATTTATCTGTAGCCAGGATCAGGTGTTCAGGAGCGTATATATTGCTGAATGCCATTGCCTGTGTGGTGTTTTCTACAAGGACAGCATAAGAATTGGATATGGCCTCTGCGGCGATTTCTTTTCTTGGCAGCTCGTTGAGCTGCAGATCAATCTGTTTCAGCGTTTCGTCAATTACAGACCGTGAGGTGGAAACCAGGATGGCCTGACTATCAACGCCGTGCTCTGCTTGCGCAAGCAGGTCGGATGCCACGAAAGCCGGGATAGCACTATCATCAGCAATTACCAGTACTTCGGATGGTCCTGCAGGCATATCAATTGCTGTCATTCCTGTAGCCAGTACCATCTGTTTTGCCAGCGTAACATACCGGTTACCCGGACCAAAGATTTTATAAACCTTAGGCACCGTTGCCGTACCAAATGCCATTGCAGCAATACCCTGCGCACCGCCAGCCAGATAGATCTTCTCAATTCCCAGTTTTACTGCGCAATAAGCCAGGTAACAATTGGTTTTTCCATCTTTTTGCGGTGGTGAGCAAACTACAATTTCCTGACAGCCAGCCAGCACCGCCGGAATACCCAGCATCAGAAATGTACTTGGCAGTACTGCCGTACCTCCGGGGATATATAAACCCACACGCACTATCGGCCTTGCTTCACGCCAGCAGGAAACACCGGGCATGGTTTCAACAGGTTGTTCTTTATACAACTGGGCCGCATGAAACTTAGTAATATTCGCATAGGCGGTATCAATTGCATTTTTTTCAGCTAAAGGAATAGTAGCTGCGATTGCCGCTATTTCTTCTTTTCCAAGAAAAAGTTGATCCAGTGTGACCTGATCGAATGCGGCTGCGTAAGCGGTCAGGGCCTCATCGCCCTTCTCTTTTACCGCCGCGATAATCGCCTTCACCCGGTCTGCAATGGCAGCATCATCAGGCAGCTGCCTTAAGCACAGGTCTTCAATTTGCTGTTCAGAAAGATCAGTATAACTGTAAGTTTTCATCCGGTAATAATTTATTGTAGGTAATGAAGCTTATTTATTTACCATCATCAATGAAGTAATTCCCTCCATCAAAACGGTTGATTATATAGAACAGGCAGTTATGAAATGATTTTTTCAATTGGCATGACCACAATACCTTCTGCTCCGGCAGCTTTTAGGCTGTTGATTTTTTCCCAGAAATCCTGTTCTGCAATCACTGAATGTACAGCAACCCAGTCTTCTTCAAAAAGAGGAACGATGGTAGGGCTTTTAACACCAGGCAAAAGGCTCACAACCTTTTCCAGGTTAATTTTTGCTACATTAAGCACCACATATTTAGTTTCCTTGGCACGCAGTACAGAACGGATACGCTGTAATAACTCAATTACATCTTCATTCAGCTCAATACCTTTATTGCCAATCAGTACCGCTTCAGATTTCATGACTTCTGCAAAAGGCTTCAGCCCGTTACTTTTTAATGTTCCGCCGGTAGAAACAATATCACAGATCGCATCGCTCAATCCTAAACCAGGACCAATCTCTACAGAGCCTGAAATGGTACGAACCACTGCGTTTACATTATTTTCCGCCAGGTATTTTTCAAGGATTACAGGATAGGAAGTTGCGATTGCTTTTCCTTCCAGTCCGCTGATATCAGTGATTTCGCTTTCATTAGGAATAGCGATTTTCAGCGTGCATTTTCCGAAACCTAATTTTTGCAGGTACGTTACATCGGCATTTACTTCAGTGATCACGTTTTCACCCACGATACCAAGATCAGCAATGCCGTCCTGCACATATTCCGGGATATCATCATCTCTCAGAAATAGAATCTCTAAGGGAAAGTTAGTAACAGTGGATATAAGGGAACTTTTGTAGTTTTCGAATGATAAACCACAGTTTTTAAGTATTTCTACAGATTTTTCGTTAAGTCGTCCAGATTTCTGGATAGCAATTTTGAGTGTTTTCAATTGATTGAAATTATTGAATGGAACAGGGAAATATTTCGGAAACAAGTCTTGAAGTACAAAACATTACATATCTATCGCCACAACTGGCGATGGTGCAAATGTAAGTGATGGTTCAAGTGTTTGTTCATATTATTTTTTGTCCTTTCAATAATGCTATGCACTACGAGGTTCTGCAAATATATAGATTGATAGGAGAAATCAAAAAATATATGGCATTTTATTTGAGTACCCTGTGGCGGACACACATCCGAAACCTGATAAATATCTAAATAACACCTGCTTTGAAAAAAATATCCTACCTGATTTTATCCTCTGTTATCCTGCTTTCTTCCTGCAACTGGTTTAAAACCACACCCGAGATCGGGGTAGTATTAGCAGAGCATTTCAAAGATAAAAGGTACAGGGATTTTGATACAGTAAGCTATAATATCGTCTTTAACCGCCATCTCGATTCGCTTAAAGAAGAGCTGAACAATTCGAAAATTATCACTGATTTTTATTCAGATAATGAGCATAAAACGAGTCTGGTGACACGTTTTTATACTAACGGGCAATTGGATTCCCTGAAAAGATATTTACAGAAAAGTCCTGAACATGGTTTTAACCCAAGGATTTTTGGTTACGCAAAACTCGATGAGCTGTTAGCAAAATTGTCTGCAAATAAATTCAGTTCCATGAGTGAGGTTTACCCGGTAATCGCTGACCTCGAATTGTACAGTGCATCATCATTGCTGAAATATGATACTTTTATCGCCTATGGGAGTATCACCCCAAGAAAAGTACTAAACCGTTACTATGTAACGACAAAAAGACCTGACAAAACAAGTATGGACTCGGTACTGGCGACAAAAAACTTACAGCAGCTATTAATTGATATCCAGCCGAAAAGCGAAAACTATAGAATTTTACAGCAGGCCTTGTCCAGGTTGAAAAAAGGTGGTGATACTGAAACGGTTAAAAAAATTGAAGTTAACCTGGAAAGATTAAGGTGGCAGATCCCTGTCAAAAAAGAATATGTTGAAGTCAATATTCCCGATTTTTCTTTGACCTGGTTTAATGGGCAGGATACCATCAGCCACATGAAGGTATGCGTCGGCGGCAGAAGGGAAAAAGATTATGAGGAGAAAATGAAGATTTATCAGAAATCCCATGCATTAAATGATAAACCTAAAAATCACCAGACCCCAATTATATTAAGTGTTTTTAATGCGATACAGGTCAATCCCGTGTGGAATATTCCGGTAAGCATAGCACAGAATGAGATTTACGGACAGGCCAGCAGAGATCCATATTATTTATCAAATAATAATATGAAAGTCTATTATAAAGGCCAGGTTGTCAACGATCCGGATACTATCCAATGGAGCAAATATTCACGGCAGCACTTACCTTTCCAGTTTAAACAAAGTTCGGGAGGCGGAAACGCATTGGGAAAATTCAAATTTATATTTGATAATGGTTCTAGTATTTATTTGCATGATACCAACAATAAATCGGCATTTAACCTCTCTAATCGTGCTATCAGCCACGGTTGCGTAAGGGTAGAACGCCCTCTTGAATTTGCGGAAAAACTGGTAGATAACAAATATCAGTACGATCAGCTGCGTATGGAAGTAAACCTTCCCCCGCTGGATACGACCAAAATGGATGTCTTCAGGAAGAAACTGGCAAAAAAAGCAGATACAGTAAATGTGTTCCAGTTAAAACCCAAATGGTTTGGTACCAAGAAGAATATATCGGTTTTCATCAACTATAAAACGGCCTGGGCACAAAATGGAAAAATCCAGTACCGCAGCGATATTTATGGTTTAGATGAAGCACTTTATAATGCAATGAAAAAATACAGATAAAATTTCTACCTTTGGTTTTTAATGAATTTCCTCTACCCAGGTTTTCTTTTTTTACTGCTGGCGGTAGCCATTCCTATCCTCATTCATTTATTTAATTTCTGGAAATTTAAAAAAGTATATTTCAGCAATGTACAGTTTCTCAAGTCTGCGAAAGACGAACAAGCTGCAGTCAGCAAACTGAACGATATCCTTATCCTGATCTGCCGCATCCTGGTTATTACCTTTCTCACACTTGCATTTGCCCAACCTTATTTTTCTGCAGGGGAGGGGGACAACCGCCAGGCAGGTAACCTGGTGAATATCTATATCGATAATTCTTACAGCATGGAGGCAGTTAACAAAGACGGCAACCTGCTTGATGAAGCAAAGCGGAAAGCAAAGGAATTAGGAAAGCAATATGGGTTGAACGACCGTTATCAGTTAACAACCAATGATTTTGAAGGTCGGCACCAGCGTCTCGTCAGCTACCAGGAACTGCTTACGCTTATTGATGAGATAAAAATCTCTCCTGTACAACGTAACCTACAGCAGGTTATCCAGCGCCAGCAAGCCAGTGATGAAGGTAAAAGAAATATTTACAATTACATTTTGTCCGACTTCCAGCATTCATTTGCTGGGAAAAAGCCTTTGATTACCGAAAAAGACCGTCATATTTCTTTTATTCGTATACAGGCAAATACCGTCCCCAATATTGTGGTGGACAGTCTCTGGTCTTTATCCCCCGCACATAAACCAGGAGAGGAAGAAAAATTTGTAGTGCTTCTACGCAACTATGGTGAAGAACCTGCTGAAGGAATTGCGTTAAAACTGTTAGTGAATAACCAGCAACGTGCGGCCGCAAGAGTGGATGTGCCGGCTGGTCTATCGATCATGGATACGCTGACTTTCAGCGGGCTGTCCGCAGGGTGGCAAAAGGCGGTGCTGACGATAAAAGATTATCCTATTGTATTCGACGATGAGCTGAAATTCACTTTTAAAGTAGGTACAGGCTTGAATGTCCTGCAGATCAGCGGTGATCCGCAAGAAAAATACATCAGTTCACTGTTTAAAGCTGATCAGTATTTTAAACTGACGGTAATGCCGGAATCGAATATTGCTTATTCAAGTTTCTCCAATTACGAGCTGATCGTACTATCCGGTTTGAAAACCCCGTCCAGCGGCCTTGGGCAGCAATTAAAAAATTATGTGCAGAACGGCGGAAGTGTAGTAATCTTTCCGGATCTCAATGCCGATATTTCATTGTTTTCTTCGTTTTTAAAAGGCCTTTCGCTGCCTCCGGTAACTACATTGGGTAAAGACACCGTCACGGTGAGCGCTATAGATTTAAAGAGCGACCTTTTTAATGATGTGTTTGATGATGTTCCCTCAAAAATTGATCTGCCAAGGTTAAACCGCTATTTCAATTATTTAAAACGCAATGCCAGCACAAGAGAGGATCTTATG
>Ga0247813_10002851_pt1 | contig 11520 bp, 6 predicted proteins | sample UWRJL169409C1_FD_180719 | JGI IMG/M metagenome (GOLD analysis project Ga0247813, IMG submission 180719) | Plant litter microbial communities from Arlington Agricultural Research Station in Wisconsin, United States - UWRJ-L169-409C-1 | ecosystem: Environmental > Terrestrial > Plant litter >... | reverse complement strand
GCGAAGATCGCGGTCGGCCGGTCGGGCCGCGAGAGCAGCGCGAGGCCGTGCTCGTAGCCGCCGTCGACGTAGAAGTCGCCGTAGCGGGTCAGGCTCGGGTCGAGCGGGACACCCGCCTCGTCGTGCGCGCTGCGGTAGCCGTCGACTCGCGCGCGCGAGCACAGGACGTCGCTCGGACCGGAGATCACGGCGACACGCCGGTGACCGAGGGCGAGGAGGTGCCGGGTCGCGGAGAGCCCGCCGTTCCAGTTGTTCGACCCGACCGTCGGGACGTCCTCGGGCGGCTCGCCCGCGGTGTCGACGACGACGAAGGGGATCGACCGGCTCTCGAGCTGGTGGCGCTGCGAGGCGTCGAGGTTGGAGAGCACGAGCAGCACACCGAGAGGCCTGCGGGCCAGCGCCGCGTCGAGCCACTCCTGGGGAGGCCTGTGCACGCCCCCGAGCTCGGACAGCACCACGCCGACCCCGGCGGCCGCTGCGGCGTCCTCGACACCCCGGATGATCTCGATCGACCACGCCGAGTCGAGCTCGTGGAAGGCGAGGTCGATGAGCGGCTGCCCGGCCGAGGTCGGCCGCTGACGACGCCGCCTGTACTGGTGACGCTCGAGCATCTCCTCGATCCGCGAGCGCGTCTCGGGCGCGACGTCCGGGCGACCGTTGAGGACCTTCGAGACCGTCGGGATCGACACCCCGGCCTCGGCGGCGATCGACGCGATGGTCGCGGGGGCGCCCGTCCCGGCGTGGGCAGCGGCGACCGCAGGCGCGCCCGGCGCCCCGGCCTCGGTCGGGGCGTCGCCCCTGGTCGTGCGTGCTGCCATGCGGCTCTCACCTGTCGTCCGGTCGCAACTTTCGAGCGACCATAGCACCCGCTCCCCCGCGCTCGACAGTAGGAAAGCCTGTTCCACGAAACCCTTGACGCCCGTCGAGACTTCACCCTACTGTCACGTCTCAACAGGTATCGCCCTTTCGGCCGATACTTTCGAGACCACGACGGAGTGGTGCGCCCGGCGACGACGCCGGGCGACGGCACGACGACGTGACCGACGACGAGGGGTCGCATGACCACGCAGACATCCGGGGCAGCCACAGGCACCCCCGAGCTGGACGCCCCGTGGAGGGACACCCGGCTCGCACCGGCCGAGAGGGCCGCGGCGCTCGTCGCCGTGATGACCCTCGAAGAGAAGATCGCGCAGCTCGTAGGCGTCTGGGTCGGGGCCGACGCCTCGGGCGGAGGCGTCGCACCGCACCAGGCCGACCTGACGCAGGACGTCCCGCCGTGGGACACGCTCGTCCAGCACGGCCTCGGCCAGCTGACCCGGCCCTTCGGCACCGTCCCCGTGGACCCGGTCTCCGGCGCCAGGTCGCTCGCCGCCTCGCAGGAGCAGATCATGGCGGCCAGCCGCTTCGGCATCCCCGCGCAGGTCCACGAAGAGTGCCTCGCCGGCTTCGCAGCGTGGCAGGCGACCGCCTATCCGGTGCCGCTGTCGTGGGGCGCGTCCTTCGACCCTGCGCTCGTCGCCGAGATGTCCCGGCAGATCGGTGAGTCCATGCGTGCCGCCGGGGTCCACCAGGGGCTCGCCCCGGTCCTCGACGTCACCCGCGACTACCGCTGGGGCCGCACCGAGGAGACCATCGGCGAAGACCCCTACCTCGTGGGGACCGTCGGCGCGGCATACGTGCGCGGCCTCGAGGACTCCGGCGTCGTGGCGACGCTCAAGCACTTCGCCGGGTACTCCGCCTCCCGCTCGGGCCGCAACCTCGCCCCGGCGTCGATGGGACCACGCGAGCTCGGCGACGTCATCCTGCCGCCCTTCGAGATGGCGCTGCGGCTCGGCGGGGCCCGCTCGGTCATGCACTCCTACGCCGAGGTCGACGGGGTCCCGGCCGCCGCCGACGAAGGCCTGCTCACCACGCTGCTCCGCGACACCTGGGGCTTCGACGGGATCGTGGTCGCCGACTACTTCGGCGTGAAGTTCCTCGAGACGCTCCACAAGGTCGCGGCCGACGCCACAGCGGCAGCGCACCTCGCGCTCCGTGCCGGGGTCGACGTCGAGCTCCCCACGGTCGACGCCTACGGCCCGGCCCTCGCCGAGGCCGTCCGGCGCGGCGACGTCCCCGAGGCCCTCGTCGACAGGGCGCTGGACAGGGTGCTCACCCAGAAGGCCGAGCTCGGCCTCCTCGACCCCGGCTGGCAGGCCCTGCCGGACGACGTCGACACGCTCACCCTCGACGACGCCGAGCGGCAGGACGTCGCACTCCGGCTCGCCCGCGAGGCCGTCGTCCTCCTGACCAACAGGGACGCCACGCTGCCGCTCGCCCCCGGAGCCCGGGTCGCGCTCGTCGGCCCGCTCGCCGACCAGCCGATGGCCATGCTCGGCTGCTACTCCTTCCCCGCGCACGTCGGGGTCCACCACCCCGACCACGCCGTCGGGATCGACATCCCGTCCGTCCGCACGGCCCTCGCCGAGCACCACGACGTGACCTACGCCCGCGGCTGCGACGTGAGCGACCCCGACCGCAGCGGCATCGCGGAGGCGGTCGAGCGCGCCCGTGACGCCGACGTGTGCGTGGTCGCCGTCGGCGACCGCGCCGGGCTCTTCGGCCGCGGCACCTCGGGCGAGGGCTGCGACGCGACCGACCTGCGGCTGCCCGGCGTGCAGGCCGAGCTCGTCGAGGCCGTGCTCGCAACGGGCACCCCCGTGGTGCTGCTGCTGCTCACCGGCAGGCCCTATGCGCTGGGAGGGCTCGCCGACGAGGCCGCCGCCGTCGTCCAGGCCTTCTTCCCCGGGCAGCTCGGCGGGGTCGCGCTCGCGGAGATCCTCACCGGGGCGGTCTCCCCCTCGGGACGCCTGCCCGTGAGCATCCCGGCCGACCCCGGGTCGCAGCCCGGCACGTACCTCTCGCCGCCGCTCGGGCACAGGTCGAGCGTGTCGTCCGTCGACCCGACAGCGGCCTTCCCCTTCGGCCACGGCCTCGGCTACGCGTCGATCTCGTGGGGCGAGGCCTCCGTCGTCGGCGCAGAGCCTGGCGACAGGGCTGCGTGGGACGTCGACGGCGAGGTCCAGGTCGAGGTGACGCTCGAGAACACCGGTGACGTCGCCGGCGCGGACGTCGTCCAGCTGTACCTGCACGACCACGTCGCGCAGGTAACCCGTCCCGTCGTGAGGCTCGTCGGCTACGCGCGGGCCGCGCTCGACCCCGGTGAGTCACGCCGCGTGACCTTCACGGTCCACGCCGACCTCACCTCCTTCGTCGGGCTCGCCGGCCACAGGGTGGTCGAGCCCGGTGACGTCGACCTCCTCGTCTCGAGGTCGAGCGCAGAGGTCAGCACGAGGCTCGGGCTGCGGCTCGTCGGCGAGGAGCGCCGGGCGGACCACACCCGCGAGCTCGTGACGGACGTCGAGGTCGGGGCGCCCACCGGGGGCCGGCCGTGACGGCCCCCGAGGCTGTCGCCCCGCCGCCGGCCACACCGCCTGCACAGGCGGACCGGACGCAGAAGGCGCGGTCGACCGCGTGGCGCGGCAGGTCGGACGGTCGGCCACCGCTGCGCAAGGTCCTGCGGAGGGACTGGCAGATCTACTCCCTCGCCGTGCTGCCGCTGCTCTTCTTCCTCGTGTTCCGCTACCTCCCCATGCTCGGCAACGTCATCGCCTTCAGGCGCTTCCGCCCGGGCGGGAGCATCTTCGGCGACGAGTGGGTCGGCCTGCGCTACATCCAGATGTTCCTCGAGGACCCGACGTTCTGGAAGGTCTTCGGCAACACGCTGACCCTCGGTGCGCTGTCTCTGCTCATCTGCTTCCCGCTGCCGATCATCTTGGCGCTGCTGCTCAACGAGGTGCGCTCGCGGTACTTCAAGCGCTTCGTGCAGACCGTCTCGTACCTGCCGCACTTCTTGTCGATCGTCATCGTGGCCGGGATGCTCATGCAGATCTTGTCCCTCGAGGGCACGGTCAACCAGATCCTCGGGTTCTTCGGCGGGGACGCGATCTCGTTCCTCCAGCAGCCCGAGTGGTTCCGGACCATCTACGTGTCCTCCGAGGTGTGGCAGACGGTCGGCTGGGGAACGATCCTCTACCTCGCGGCGCTGACCACCGTCGACGCGAGCCTCTACGAGGCTGCCCGGATCGACGGGGCCAACCGGTGGAGCCAGACCTGGCACGTCACCCTCCCGGGCATCCGCCCGACCATGGTCACCCTGCTGATCCTCAACATCGGCGCGTTCATGGCGGTGGGCTTCGAGAAGATCCTGCTCATCTACAACCCCATGACCTATCCGACGGCCGACGTCATCTCGACATACCTCTACCGCGTCGGGCTCGTGTCGAACAACTTCAGCTATGCCGCGGCGATCGGTCTCTTCGAGGCGATCATCGGGCTGACGCTCATCCTGTCCGCGAACGCGATCTCGCGCCGAGCCGTTGGAGCAAGCCTGTGGTGACCACGACAGTCTCCCCGACCGGGACCCCCGGCACGCCCGGGACCCCGCCCCGCACACCTGCGCCCACCCGCACCCGGGGCCTCAAGGACTCGCGCGGCTACCGCATCTTCCAGGTGGTCAACGCCGTCGTGCTGCTCGGCGTCGTCGTCGTGACGCTGTACCCCTTCGTCAACATCCTCGCGCAGTCCTTCAGCTCGGACTCGGCGATCCGCGCGGGGCAGGTCAACCTGCTGCCGAAGGGCTTCAACCTCACCACGTACCAGCTGGTGATGAGCGACTCGATGTTCTGGACCAACTACAAGAACACCGTGGTCTACACGGTGGTCGCGACAGCCATCGCGATCGTCCTCACCACCTGCTACGCCTACGTGCTGTCGAAGAAGAACCTGCGCGGGCGTGGTCTACTCATCGGCATCGCGGTGTTCACGATGTTCTTCAACGGCGGGCTGATCCCCAACTACGTGCTCATCACGAGCCTGGGCCTCAAGAACACCCTGTGGGCGATCGTGCTGCCCAACGCCATCTCGGTGTTCAACCTGCTGGTGATGAAGTCCTTTTTCGAGAACATGCCCGAAGAGCTCGAGGAGGCCGCGCAGATCGACGGCCTCTCGACCTACGGCACCCTGGCGCGCATCGTGCTGCCGCTGTCGAAGGCCGTGCTCGCCACGATGCTGCTCTTCTACGCGGTGAGCTTCTGGAACTCCTGGTTCGCGGCCTTCCTCTACATGGACAAGGCCGAGCTGTTCCCGGTGACCGTGTACCTGCGCAACCTCATCTCGGGCGCCACCTCGGCCAGCTCGACAGGCGCCGGTGTGGCCGAGGTCGCCCAGGTCTCGGCGAACATCCAGGCCGTGACGATCATCCTCACCGTCCTGCCCATCTTGTGCCTCTACCCGATGATCCAGAAGTACTTCGTGTCGGGCGTGATGCTCGGCTCGGTCAAGGGCTGAGCTCCCACACACACAAGATCCGCAGCACCCGCAGCACCCTGGCACGAACCTCCGAACGATCCGACCGACGAAGTGCGTATCGAAAGGTGTCCAGCAATGAAGCGAACACACACCATGACGGCAGTCGCCGTCGCGACAGGGATGCTCGCCCTCGCGGCCTGCGGCAGCGGCGGGGCGTCCGACGACGACACCGGCGCCGCGCTCGCCAACGACGCGGGGTCGATGGCCGACTACGGTGTCGGCGACCAGTTCACGGCGACGGAGCCGTTGTCCTTCCCGATCTTGTTCAGCGACCACCCGAACTACCCGATCCAGGACGACTGGATGCTCTGGCAGGAGATCGAGGAGCGGGCCAACGTCACCCTCGAGCCGACGGTCGTGCCGATGAGCGACTACGAGCAGAAGCGCAGCCTGCTCGTCGGGGCCGGCGACGCACCGCTCATCCTGCCCAAGACGTACCCCGGCCAGGAGGCCGCCTTCGTCTCCTCAGGCGCGATCCTCCCCGTGAGCGACTACATCGACCTCATGCCGAACTTCAAGGACAAGGTCGAGCGGTGGGGGCTCGACGCCAACCTCGACACCCTCCGCCAGGAAGACGGCAAGTACTACGTGCTGCCCGGTCTGCACGAGGCCGTGTGGCAGGACTACACGATCGCCGTGCGCACCGACATCATGGAGGAGCTCGGGCTCGAGCAGCCGAAGGACTGGGACGAGTTCCGCGACATGCTCGCGGCCATGAAAGAGGCCTACCCGGACGTCTACCCGCTCTCCGACCGCTTCAGCATCCCGACCCCTGCGGGCAACCTGCTCAACCTGCTCGGCATGACCTACGGGACGTCCGCGGGCTGGGGCTACGCCAACCAGAGGTGGGACGAAGAGGCCGGAGAGTTCGTCTTCCCCGGGACCACCGACGAGTACCGCGACATGGTGACGTACCTGCACGGCCTCGTCGAGGACGGGCTGATCGACCCGGAGAGCTTCACGCAGGACGACGACTCGGCGATCCAGAAGCTCGCGAACGGCAAGTCCTTCGCGATCAGCACGAACGCCCAGACCCTGGTCAACGACTACCGCCCGGCGCTCGCCGCCACGCTCCCGGACGCTGAGATCTCGAAGATCCGCCTGCCCGCCGGACCTGTCGGTGACGTCGTCTCCGGCACGGCGCTGCTCGAGAACGGCCTGATGATCAGCTCGGACGCGAAGGACGACGAGAACTTCGTCGCGATGATGCAGTTCATCGACTGGCTCTGGTACTCCGACGAGGGCCAGGAGTTCGCCAAGTGGGGCGTCGAGGGCACGACGTACACGAAGGACGCCGACGGCACGCGGGTCCTCGATCCGGGGATCGACTTCATCGGGCTCAACCCGGGTGCCCCGAAGCACCTGCAGAAGGACTTCGGGTTCTCGGGTGGTGTCTTCGCCTACGGCGGCACGACAGACCTGCTGTGGTCGACCTTCTCCGACGAGGAGGTCGCCTTCCAGGAGAGCATGGCCGACAAGGAGGTCCTGCCGCTGCAGCCGCCGTTCCCCTTCGACGAGATCGAGCGTGAGCAGGCGACCCTGCTCGAGACCCCGCTCAAGGACACGGTCCAGCAGGGCACGCTGCAGTTCGTGCTCGGCCAGCGTGACCTGTCCGAGTGGGACGCCTACGTCGCCGAGATCGAGGCCAAGGGCTCGACGCAGTACATCGAGCTCGTCAACGCCGCCCACGACCGGTACGCCGAGGCCAACGGCTGACAGCCGCCTCGGGCCCCAGACCGCGCACGTCAGGCGGTCGGGGCCCGAGGTGCCGGGGGCGTCCGCACCAGCCGACGCCCCCGGCACCCTCCGCACCACCAGCTCTCTCGCACCACAGGCTCTCTCGCACCACGAGGCCCCGCAGCCCCCGCGGTTGCTGCCGTCCTACCCGCCGCACCCCCACGACTCCCCGGAGGAGACCCCCGTGCGCACGATCGTCCCCGACACCTCGACAGGCCTTCTCGGCGACTCCTGGCGCACCTGCGTCGGCACCGGCCGGATGGAGCTCGCGCTACGCCGCGATTACCAGGACTCCCTCGCCCTCGTGCAGCGCGAGATCGGGTTCCGGTACATCCGTGGTCACGGGCTCTTCAGCGACGGCATGGGGATCTACAAGCCCTACGAGGTCGACGGCCGCCAGGAGGTGCTCTACTCCTTCACCTACCTCGACCAGGTGGTCGACGCCTACCTCGAGCTGGGCATCGAGCCCTTCCTCGAGCTCGGCTTCATGCCCGAGGCCCTCGCCTCCGGGGACGCCACGGTGTTCTGGTGGAAGGGCAACATCACGCCCCCGTCCTCCTACGACGCGTGGGCGGACCTGGTCCGGGCGACCCTGAACCACCTCGTCGAGCGCTACGGCCTCGAGCGGGTCCGCGGGTGGCCCGTCGAGGTGTGGAACGAGCCGAACCTCGTGAACTTCTGGCTCGACGCCGACCAGCAGGAGTACTTCCGCCTCTACGAGGTGACGGCCCGCGCCGTCAAGGACGTCGACCCCCAGATCCAGGTGGGCGGGCCGGCGATCTCCCCCGGGGCCGACGCCTGGTGGGAGCCGTTCCTCGCCTTCGTCGAGGCGCACGACGCGCCGCTCGACTTCGTCAGCTCGCACGCCTACGCGACGGGACCTGCGCAGCACGTGCCCTTCGGCACCTACCAGACACTCCGCGAGTCCGACCACCTGCTCGAGCAGCTCGCCGCGCCGCGCGAGCACCTGGCCGGCACGCGCTACGCAGGGGTCCCCGTGCACATCACCGAGTACAGCTCGTCGTACAGGCCCGACAACCCCGTGCACGACACAGCCTTCAACGCCGCCTACCTGGCCCCGGTGCTCGCGGCAGGCGGCGACCTCGTCGACTCCTTCTCGTACTGGACCTTCTGCGACATGTTCGAGGAGGAGGGCGTCCCGGCGGCGATCTTCCACGGCGGTTTTGGGCTCCTCACGCACCGGCAGATCAAGAAGCCGACCTTCCACCTCTTCGCCTTCATGGCCCGGATGGGTCAGCACGTGCTCGCCCGCGGAGACGACCACCTCGTCTGCCGCGACGACGACGGTCGCGTGACGGTCCTCGCCTGGCAGCCTGTGCACGGGACCGAGGGTCCGGCCGCGCCAGCCCGGCACGAGGTCCGGCTGTCGCTGCCTGTCGGCGCGGCCCCGGCTCGTCTCAGCACGGGCACGGGGTCGGGCTCGGCCTCGGCCTCGGCCTCGGCCAGCACGTCCGGCCCGGCCACTGTCCTCGTCGAGACCGCGAGCGTCGACGAGACCGAGGGCAACGCCTTCGCCGCCTGGCAGCACATGGGCCGCCCGCGGTCGCCGAGCGAGCGGCAGGTCGCCACGCTCAGGACGCTCGCCGAGCCGGTCCGCCGGCACGCGAGCCTGCCCGTGGTCGACGGACGCGTCGAGCTCGACCTCGACCTGCGCCGGCACGGCGTGACCTTCGTCGAGATCACCCCCGTCGTCGACGAGACCCCGTCGTGGCTCGACGACCGCCGGATCGTCGGGCAGGACGAGGTGGTCCGGTGAGCCTGACGGGGGTGCGCCCGGTCGAGCACCGGGACGGCACCCAGATCGGCGACGGTTTCCTCGCCCGGGGCGCCGTCGTCGGCTACAGGTTCCTCGTGCTCGAGGTCGTCATGCTCGTGAGCCTCGCGCCAGCCCTCGCCCTGGCCACGGTGCTCGACCGAGACCCGAGCAACCTGCCGCTCCTCGTGCTCGCCCTGCTGCCCGCCGGCCCGGCCCTCTCGTCCGCGGTCTCGGTCCTCGCGCACCCCGAGGAGATCGCCGACCTCGCCACGGGTCGCCGCTACTGGCGGGCGTACAGGCGCGACGTGCTGGCCGTCCTCAGGCTCTGGGCGCCGCTCGTCGCCGGTCTCTCGGTGATCGTCTTCTCCCTCGCGCACCTCGACGTCGCCGGTGTCCCCGCGTGGTGGGGCGGGGCTCTCGTGGTGGTCGCCGCGCTCGCCCTGGTGTGGGGCATGAATGCCCTGGTGATCACCGCGCTCTTCGACTTCAGGGCGCGCGACGTCGCACGCCTGGCCGGGTACCTGCTGGGCCGACGACCGCTGACCTCCCTCAAGCACCTCTCCCTCCTCGTGCTGCTCGCCGGGACCACCTACCTCACCTCCGACGTGGTGCCCGTGCTGCTCGCCCCCCTCGTCGCCGCCGTGCTGCTCAGCTCGAGCGCCCGGCTGCGCACCGACATCACCCAGGAGTTCCTCGGATGACCCTCCCGACCACAGACCATCTGCCCTACGGCGGCGACTACAACCCCGAGCAGTGGGGGCCGCAGGTGTGGGACGAGGACTACAGGCTCTTCGACGCCGCTGGCATCACGACGGTCACGCTCGGGGTCTTCGCCTGGGCGCACACGCAGCCCTCGGCCGACACCTACGACTTCACGCGACTCGACGCGATCGTCGAGCGGGCGAGCGCCGAGGGCCGGCTCATCTGCCTGGCCACTGGGACCGGCGCGCAGCCGCCGTGGCTCGCCACGGAGTTCCCCGAGGTGACGCGCGTCGACTTCGAGGGCCGACGGCACCTCTACGGCCAGCGCCACAACTCGTGCCCCTCGTCACCGGCGTACCGCAGGTTCTCGACCGAGCTCGCCCGGCGGGTCGCTGCCCGGTACGCGGGCAACCCCGCTGTCGTCGCGTGGCACGTCAACAACGAGTACGGCGGGGCGGGCGGCGCCTGCTACTGCGACCTCTGCGCGGAAGGGTTCCGCAGCTGGCTCCGCGAGCGCTACGGCAGCCTCGACGCGCTCAACCACGCCTGGTGCACCACCTTCTGGTCGCACACCTTCACGGCGTGGGAGCAGATCGTGCCGCCGTCGGCGCTCAGCGAGCACTGGCGCGGGCCTGAGCACACGGCCTTCCAGGGCATCACCCTCGACTACCTGCGCTTCATGACCGACGCGATGCTCGCGAACTTCGTCGACGAGAAGGCCGCGATCCGCGCGTCGAGCCCCGACGTGCCCGTGACCACCAACTTCATGGGGATGTTCAAGCACCTCGACTACCACCGGTGGGCGCCGCACCTCGACTTCGCGTCGTGGGACAACTACCCGCCCGACGCCCGGTCGCAGGCCCGCATGGCCTTCACCCACGACCTGATGCGCGGCCTCAAGGACGGTCAGCCGTTCTGGCTCATGGAGCAGACGCCGAGCGTCACCGCCAGCCGCGACGTCAACCCGCTCAAGGCGCCCGGGGTCATGGCGTCGTGGAGCTGGCAGGCCGTCGCGCACGGAGCCGACGCCGTCCTGTACTTCCAGATGCGGGCCTCGCGCGGCGCGAGCGAGAAGTACCACGGCGCGGTCATCGGTCACTCCGGGCGCTCCGACACCCGGGTCTTCCGGGAGGCGGCCGCGCTCGGGGCAGACCTCGGACGCGTCGGGACGATCACCCTCGGCGCGCGCACCCGGGCCCGGGTCGCGATCCTCTTCGACTGGGACTCGTGGTGGGCCCTCGAGATGTCCGACGGGCCCTCGCGGCGTGTGCGGTACCAGCAGGTGGTGCTCGCCTACCACCGGGCGCTGTGGGACGCGAACGTCGACATCGACGCCGTCGCGGTGACAGCAGACCTCAGCGGGTACGACGTGGTCGTCGCACCGGCGCTGCACATGGTCAAGGGCGACCTCGCGGAGCGTCTGGCGGCCGTCGCCCAGCGGGGCGGGACAGTCGTGACGACCTTCTTGTCGGGTCGGGTCGACGAGGACGACAACGCCTTCCTCGCCGACGTCCCCGGGCCGCTCGCGCCGCTCGTGGGCGTGCGGGTCGACGAGTGGGACGCGCAGGAGGCCGACGTGGTGAACCCCGTCGTCCTCGACGACGGTCAGGGCGACGCCGTCGAGGTCGGCTCGACGCTGCTCTTCGAGCTCGTGCTGCCCCAAAGCGCCGAGGTCGTCGGGCGGTACACCCGGGACTTCTACGCCGGGACCGCAGCCGTCACCCGCAACCCGGTGGGTGAGGGGGAGGCGTGGTACGTCGGAGCCGGTCTCGACACCGACGGCGTCGCCTGGGTGATGCGACGGGTGCTCGACCGCCACGGGCTCGTCGGCCCGCTCGCCGACGTGCCCGACGTCGAGGTGGCCACCCGGTACCAGGACGACGGCAGCCGGGTCA
>Ga0247813_10002849_pt1 | contig 11526 bp, 10 predicted proteins | sample UWRJL169409C1_FD_180719 | JGI IMG/M metagenome (GOLD analysis project Ga0247813, IMG submission 180719) | Plant litter microbial communities from Arlington Agricultural Research Station in Wisconsin, United States - UWRJ-L169-409C-1 | ecosystem: Environmental > Terrestrial > Plant litter >... | reverse complement strand
GTGACAGGAAGAATCTACCAGCAGTATTCGGTACGAAAGGACAGTTCATTGCAGGTTTTTAATCAATTGGATATTATTTCCAGAACCAATCGCTTCAGTGATCCTGATCCAAGAAAAAATGCGGCCTTTTATCCTGCCATATACAATGATTCCAGCTCCACCGAAGATAAAGTCGCTTACTTGCAAAGTGATTTTAAATTGGGTGTCAAAGGTACCAATAGTTTTCTTTTTTATTCCTTGTATTATAGAGCCAGATATTACAAGTACGACCTGCCTAATCGTCCAGTCTCGGCTAAAGAAGGGGTGAATACGATGGCTGGTGGAGAATTGATCGGTAAGCTTTACAAATCATGGTATGCCGGACTTTCCAGTGAATGGTCGGTTGCTACATCAGAACATAGTATAGAAGGACGCCTGGTGAACAAATTATTGGAAGTGCGTTACCTTCAAATGCAGTATACTCCGACGTTTCAGGAGCAATTATACGACGGCAATCACATACGTTGGGATAATCAGTTCAATTTTATTAACCTTCAACAATTGACTGCTCAACTGCGTTTACGCTACAAATCGATCAGCATTGCACCTTCCACCAAATGGATGCGTTTTAAAGATTACGTGTACATCAATCAATTCGCTCAGCCTGCGCAATTCAATAACGACTTAGATATATGGTCAAGTAATGTGCGGGTCGCCGTCAACAAGCGCTTGTGGATTTTTGAAAATACCTTCCAATACAATTTCAGTTCAGATGATAATATTCTGAGAGTTCCAGAGACCATCAATCAGACGCGTTTGCTGCTGCAGGGGTATTTATTTAAGAAAGCAACCTACATGCAAATCGGAGTAGATGTATTTTTCAGATCAGCATGGGTGGGCAATCGCTACATGCCAGTCACCCAACAATATTACCTTGGAAATGCATCCAGTCCATTCAGTCAGTTGGATTCGTATGCTTTGTTCGATGTCTTTTTGAACATGCAGATAAGGACTGCTCGCTTTTTCGTAAAAATGGCCTATATCAACCAGGGATTGGGAAGTAACGGTTATATGGTTACTCCGTATTACTCTGGTATGACTCGTACCTTTGAATTTGGAATCAACTGGCAGTTTTTTGATTAAGGAAGAACTATTCTAACAACACGTTGTTGATAGAGTACTTTCATAAGAAATGAATTTTGTATATTTGCAGGCTCAAAATGATTCTTTTATCTATTGAAAAAGCTTAAGAAATACCTCTTATATCCTTTATTGGGATTTATAGTGTTAGTAGGAGCATTGATTTTGCTATTCCGTTACCTGGTTGTATTTGACCCTCCAGTAGTAGCCAACGAGCAAAAGTATCTATCGCTCAATAGAACAGAGATCGGCGAGAATAAATACTTATTGGGCAATAACTGGCTCAAGAAGGATTCGGCTTCAGGTATCTGGATGGTGTACATCGAAGGCGAGCCGTTTGAACGAGGCGTGGTATATGGCAAGTTATGCAAAGAGCTCATGTACCAACAAGAGGTTTATTTTGTCAATGAAATCAAACGTCAGGTTCCTTCGGAGTCTTACCTCAAATTTTTGAAATACATGATCGCCTGGTTTAACCGCGACATGCACGAGTATGTTCCTGTAGAATACCAACAGGAAATTTATGGAGAGTCATTCGTTACTTCAGACGAATTTGAATTCATTGGTCCCGGTTATCACAGAATGTTGAATTACCATGCGGCGCATGACATCGGTCATGCCCTGCAGAACATGAACCTTGTGGGATGTACGGCTTATGCGGTATGGGGAGAAAAAACAAAAGGAAAATTACTGGTTGGAAGAAACTTTGATTTCTATGCCGGAGAAGATTTTGCTAAAGAGAAATTGATTTCTATTGTGAAGCCTGATAAGGGCTATAAATACCTGAGCATTTCATGGGCTGGTTTAATGGGTGTCGTATCAGGAATGAATGAAAAAGGCCTGACGGTAACCCTCAATGCCGCCAAATCAGGAGTTCCGACAAGTGCCGCAACACCAGTATCCATCATCGCGAGAGAAGTCGTACAATATGCACAAACCATTGATGAAGCCTATGCAATCATCAACAAGAGAAAAGCCTTTGTTTCGGAATCCTTCTTGATCAGCTCTGCTGTTGATTCGAATGTTGTGGTCATCGAAAAGACACCCGATACGACCATGATTTATCAGGTGAATAAGAAAGAACAGCGCTTGATATTGACTAACCATTTCCAGTGTTCGGCTTTGTACAACGATCAACTCAATCAGGAATACATCGGACAAGGTACTTCCACTTATCGTTACAACAGGGTAGTAGAGTTGATCGATTCTATGCCTTACATTGATGTCGATCAAATGGCCTTGATCGCCAGAGATAAAAGAGGATTGAAAGGACAGAACATCGGTCTTGGAAATGAAAAGGCAGTGAATCAATTACTGGCTCATCATTCCATTCTATTTGCTCCGTACGAACATAAAACCTGGATATCTGCTCCGCCTTATCAATTGGGTAAGTACTTGTGTTTCCAATTGGATACCTTATTTGCCCATGCAGCGGGCTTGCCTGGCTTGAATGCTCCTTTGTCTTTGACGACGGAAGATGTGGCAGCAGATGAATTCGGATCCAGTGAAACCTTTCAGTCTTTTGTCAAACATAAAAAACTAGGTTTACGCATGGACGCCATTTTGCGTGGCAAATCAGACGATCGTCTAACGGCGACAGAGTTGAATTTTTACCTGCATGCCAATCCCGATTATTTTTATACTTATAAAGTATTGGGCGATTATTTTGACCGGATTTTGACCGATAAAGCGGCCGCTAAAAGCTATTATACCCTGGCTTTAACCAAGGAGATTTCTTCTGAACCGGAGCGCTTATCCATTGAGAAGCGTCTCTTAGAACTTTACAACAAGAAGTGATCAAGGGACTAGGCACCGATATCGTAGACGTAGAGCGCGTCAGGCAGAAAATAGAAAAACCTTATGGCTTTTTAGAGAAAGTATATTCGGTGCAAGAAATTGCGATTTGTGAGCCCAAGGGAAAATCAAAATATGAAAGTTATGCCGGTCGTTTTGCCGCAAAAGAAGCCTTTTTAAAAGCCGTTGGGGTTCAATGGATCGACGAATTTAATTTCAATGAAATAGAAGTGCTCAATGAAACCTCCGGTAAGCCTTATTTGAAACTGAGCGGATCTGCCATGGATTGGGCCACTTCAGCAGGGATTTCAGCGATACAGCTTTCTATTTCACACACCAAAGCTTATGCAACAGCAACGGTAATATTAGAACATGAGTAACTCAACCATAGATCAGACGCCTTCGTCAACGTTTACCAAACTGTTTCAGGCCATCGAATACGCTGCCCTCCGCTCTCCCTATTACCAAAAGAAATGGGCGTCGATCGGTTTTGATTTGAGCTCTTTCAAGTCAGTAGAAGATTTAAAACGATTGCCTTTAACCAGCAAAGACGATTTACAAAAAGAAAACGATGCTTTTCTAAGCATTGAACCTTCCAGGATCATTGATTACAGCAGTACTTCAGGTACTTTGGGCAAACCGGTTTCCTTTCCTTTGAGTCAAAAAGATTTAGAACGTTTGTCGCTCAACGAATATTTATCCTTAAAAGCAACAGGTGTTACTGCTGGTACAAAGATATTGCTGACCACCACCCTGGATAAACAATTCATGGCTGGATTGGCTTATTTTTTGGGCGCGCAAAAATTAGGGGCTTCTGTCATTCGATCCGGCCCCGGACTTCCTTCTATGAAGTGGGATGCGATTCAGACTTTAACTCCGGAATACATGATCGCTGTACCTTCCTTTGTATTGAAGATGATTGATTATGCCAAGGAACACGGAATTGATTACCAATCGTCCTCTGTCAAGAAAATATTGTGCATCGGAGAACCGATACGCAATCCTGATTTTACCAATAATGTGTTGGGCCAGCGAATTCTTGAACAATGGGATGTGAAATTGTATTCTACCTATGCTTCCACAGAAAAAGGAACGGCATTTACAGAATGCGAAGAGGGAAAGGGAGGACATGTACTGGAGGAACTTATTTATGTGGAACTGCTGGATGATCAGGGTACCCCTGTTCCTGAAGGAGCAGAAGGGGAGGTCGTCATCACTACGTTTGGAGTAGAAGCGATGCCTTTAGTGCGTTATAAAACAGGAGATATTGCCATTATGCACCACGAACGCTGTGCTTGTGGTAAAAATACCCCCCGATTAGGTCCTATTTTGGGCAGAAAGCAACAAATGATCAAATTCAAAGGCACAACAATTTTTCCACAAGCCGTATTTGAAGTCCTCAATAAACTGGATTTTATCGTCGATTACTACCTAAAAGTGAGTACGGATGAGATGATGTTAGATACCCTGACAGTTTTTGTGTGCACAAAAAAAGACAAAGAAGTTGTTAAAAAACAGTTAGTTGAACTTTTTAAAGCAGCCTTAAGGGTGACACCGGATATTGTATTCCAAACCATGGAAGAATTGGGAAAAGTAAAATACAAATCTGAAAATAGAAAGCCTGTACTATTTTTAGATAATAGAACAAAATAGTAACTTTGTGATCTTGTATTATTTTGAGGGGTAAGCTATCCTGTCAACGTACTACTTAGTTAAAGGGAAAAACAGGCTGATTATTGTAACTCCTGGCGAATTTTTATTGACATAGTAAACGAAGAAAGAAATTGATTACAGCAGAGGACAATAAGGTCACATTTGATTTAGCAGAATTTTCGTTCGAGGATTTCGTAAAGGTTTGGAAGGGCAAAAAAACGATGGAACTTGCTCCTGAAGTTGCTACCCGAATTAACGAAAGCCATGAATACCTGCTGGAGTTTGCAAAGAACAAAGTTATTTACGGTATCAATACTGGTTTTGGTCCCATGGCACCTTATGTCATAGAGGATTCTAAAATCAAGGAATTGCAATATAACCTGATTCGCAGCCATGCTGCCGGTACAGGTAAGATCATGGCTCCTGAAGATGTAAGAGCCGCTTTGATGGCTAGATTAAGCTCTTTGGCTCAAGGCTATTCCGGGGTAAACATTCAGGTAGTTGAAAACTTATTGTTTTTTGTCAATAATGAAATTTATCCGGTCATCAGAGAACACGGTGGCGTAGGAGCAAGCGGAGACTTGGTGCAGTTGGGGCAAATCGCTTTATCGTTGATCGGCGAAGGAAAAGTAACCTGGCAAGGCAAAACACTTCGTGCATCGGAAGTGTATGCGCATTATAATGTAAAACCGTTGGAAGTGAAATTGAGAGAGGGAATAGCCTTGATCAATGGAACATCTACCATGACGGGTATTGGATTGGCAAACGTATACAAAGCCTACCGTTTGACGGAATGGTCTATTTTGCTTTCTTCTATCATCAATGAATTGGCTAAAGCCTATACCGATTACTTCTCTGTTTCTTTAAATAAAGTAAAACCCCATGAAGGTCAGCAGGAAGTAGCGGCAATCATTCGTGATTTACAGAAGTCAGCTTCCCGTTTGCGCAATAGAGAAGATCACTTGTACAATAAAAGCGATTACAAAGCAGGTTTGATCGAGGACAAAGTACAGGAATACTATTCTGTGCGTTGCATTCCTCAGATCTTAGGTCCTGTATTGGATACCATTCATCAGGCGAAAAAAGTACTGGTGCACGAATTCAATTCAGTGAACGACAATCCGGTAGTAGACAAAGAGGGAGGCAGCGTGTTTCATGGCGGAAATTTCCACGGAGATTACGTGTCTTTTGAAATGGACAAACTCAAGATTGCCGTTACAAAGATGACCATGCTTGCGGAAAGGCAATTGAATTTCTTATTCAATCCTAAGCTGAATGGTTTTTTACCTGCCTTCATTAATGGCGGTCAGCTTGGATTTAACTTCGGCTTGCAGGCTATACAGTTTACGGCTACATCTACTACTGCGGAAAACCAAACCTTGTGTTATCCGATGTATGCACACAGCATTCCAACCAATAACGACAACCAGGACATCGTCAGCATGGGAACTAACTCTGCTTTGATGGCTAAAAAGGTGATTGAAAATGGAAACCAGGTCATCGGTATAGAATTGATGGCTGTCATACAGGCCATCAAGGTATTGGATGCCAGAGAACAGATGTCAGAAGCAGCGCGTGACTTGTACGACAAATGCATCGGCATGCTGCCTGATTTTTCTACGGATGTAGAATTGTCTGACTACATCGATACGTTTGTAGAATATGTTAAGAATGAAAATTTATCAATCATAAAATAGTTTTTTCAATGGAAGGCAAGTTTGCTTTAGTCACTGGTGGATCAAGGGGAATAGGACGTGAAGTCTGTTTGGAATTGGCCGAAATGGGCTTTGATATTCTGGTGAATTACCAGGGCAATAAGACAGAAGCGGATAAAACCGTTGCATTAATTAAGGAAAAAGGCCGTCAGGCAGAAGCCATACAATTTAACGTGGCAGTAGGAACGGAAGTAGAAGCTCAATTGACTGCCTGGAAAGCTGGCAACCCTAAAGCAACGATAGAAGTATTGGTTAACAATGCGGGTATTAGAAAAGACAACCTGTTTTTCTGGATGTCGGACGAAGAGTGGGATACTGTATTAGACGTGAGTTTGAGAGGGTTTTATAATGTCACCAAGTTCATCGTGAAAGACATGCTTTCCATGAAACGCGGTAACATTGTGAATGTAGTATCACTATCCGGAATCAAAGGAATGCCTGGTCAAGTGAACTATTCTGCGGCAAAAGGTGCTGTAATAGCAGCCACCAAGTCGTTGGCACAGGAAGTGGGTAGAAGAGGAATACGTGTGAATGCGGTGGCTCCTGGATTCATTGCTACGGATATGACAGAGAACATCAACGAAGCCGAATTCAAAAAAATGATTCCACTCAATCGATTCGGAGAGGCAAAAGAAGTAGCTTCTGTAGTCGGTTTTTTGGTATCACCTAAAGCGGCTTATATCACAGGAGAAGTAATTTCTATAAACGGAGGGTTGTATACATAGTACACAATGAAAAGAGTAGTCATAACAGGTATCGGTATATATTCTTGCTTAGGCAAAAACCTGGACGAGGTCACAGCCTCGCTGCGTACAGGAAAGTCAGGGATAGGATTTTTACAATCCAGAAAGGACATGGGCTACAGATCGGGTCTGTCTGGTATGCTGGAGGTTCCAAACCTTAAAGGCGTTATCGACAGAAGAGCAAGAGTATCTATGCCGGAACAGGCATTGTATGCTTACGTATCAACTCAGGAGGCATTGAAAAATGCACAGCTGGATCTGGATTTTCTGGAAAAAAACGAAACAGGGATTTTATTTGGCAACGATAGTTCGGCTCAACCCGTAATAGACGCTATCGATTTGATTCGTGCGAAAAAGGATACCACCTTATTGGGTTCCGGTTCGGTGTTTCAATCCATGAATTCAACGGTAACGATGAATCTTGCCACTTTATTCAAGCTTAAAGGCATCAACATGACCATCAGCGCGGCTTGTGCCAGCGGTTCTCATGCCATAGGATTGGGTGCGATGTTCATTCGTATGGGACTTCAGGAGCGCGTCATTTGTGGTGGAGCGCAGGAAATAAACGACATGGTATACGGCAGTTTTGACGGCATAGGCGCTTTTTCGATTAATGAAAGCGATCCGACAAAAGCTTCAAGACCTTTTGATAAAAACAGAGATGGATTGGTGCCAAGCGGTGGTGCTGCTACACTGATACTGGAAAGTTATGAATCGGCAGTCAAACGCGGCGCGCCTATTTTGGCAGAAGTATTAGGGTATGGTTTTTCATCCAATGGAGACCATATTATCGTACCTAGTGCAGAAGGCCCTGGACGCTCTTTGGCCATGGCACTTAGAGAATCCGGTATCCAGGCAAAAGATGTCGATTACATCAATGCACACGCCACTTCTACTCCGGTAGGTGATGATGCGGAAGCGAGAGCTATTCACAGCGTATTTGGCGCCTGCAATACACCGGTAAGTTCTACCAAGTCTATGACCGGGCACGAATGCTGGATGGCAGGAGCAAGTGAGGTTGTGTATTCTATGCTCATGATGAAAAATGATTTTATAGCGCCAAACATTAATTTTGAAACACCGGACGAAGAATCAGCAAAATTGAACATCATCAGTAAGCCTGTTGAACAAAAAATTGATATCTTTGCATCTAATTCCTTTGGATTTGGAGGTACAAACTCCACTCTTGTAGTAAAAAATCATTAATACCCGATAATAAACACAATTATGACAAAATCAGAGATTATTGGTAAAATCAACGAATTCCTGGTAGAAGAATTCGAAGTAGAGGCAGACAAAATTGTTCCTGAAGCGGTATTGAAAGATACGCTGGAGCTTGATAGCCTTGATTATGTGGACTTGGTGGTTATCATCGAAACTACATTTGGCTTTAAAGTAGTCGCGGAAGACTTTACGGGTGTCAACACATTCCAGGATTTCTACGACTTGATCGAAAGAAAAGTAGGAGAGAAAGCAGTCGCTTAATGTCATCAAATTGGGAAGGCAAATCCAAGGGCTCTGCTTTAGGGTATAAAATCTTTATCTATACACTAAAGTTTCTAGGCGTTGGATTTGCTTATTTTTTACTAAGATTCGTTTCTCTGTATTACGTTTTCTTTTCCTGGAAAAGTAATAAGCCCCTGAAATTTTATTATAAGAATATTCTATCCTTCAGCTCGCTGTACACATGGTGGCTGGTGTATAAGAACTATTACAACTTTGGCCAAACCTTGCTGGATAAAGTGGTTGTCATGGCGGGTATTAAAACCAATTTCACCTTCGATTTTGAAAATGAATTTTACCTGCATGAAATGGCAAAGCAAGGTAAAGGAGGAATCCTCATTTCAGCACATATCGGTAACTGGGAAATTGCGGGTCACCTGTTAGAACGCATCGAACAAAAGATTAACATCGTCATGTACGATGCCGAACATCAGAAGATCAAGGAGGCCATGTCTGATGTTGTCAAAGAAAAAAACTTCAACATCATTGTAGTCAACGAAGAGAATTTCTCTCACATCTACGCCATTTCAGAAGCACTGGAGCGAAACGAAATCATTTGCATACACGGTGATCGTTTTGTAGAAGGAAGCAAAAGCATGGTCAAACCATTTTTCGGAAGACCTGCTGAATTCCCGATCGGCCCTTACTTTCTGGCTGTGCAATACAACGTACCGGTGTATTTTGTGTACGCGATGAAGGATAGTTCTACTCATTATCATTTGTCTGCCTATCCTCCAAAGAGTGGATGGAACGAAGGCAGAAACAAAAGAGAGAAAGCAGAAATACTATTGGAGGAATACATCGTAAACCTGGAAAAAATGCTGCTCAAATACCCGACGCAGTGGTATAATTTTTATAAGTTTTGGAAATAGAAAAAGTGGTCAGTGGACAGTTGTCAGTGATCAGTAATCATTCCTTAATGAATACATGGATTCATACAATATTAATTTAAAAAAAGAAAGGAGAGCATTTATGCTCTCCTTTCTTTTGACTGATCACTGACAACTGTCCACTGATCACTAATTTGCTTGCAGCCTGATCACATCCGACAAGGTCTTCAGCAATTTATCATGTTTTTTTACAAATGGATTCGTCTCGTCCCATACATATCCGGCCAATACCGAACATATTTGGTTCTTAAATTCAGGCTGAATATTGGGTGCGAAGAATATATCCTGTAAGGTGCCATCGTACCAGCCCATCACATAGGAACGGAAAACATTTACCCCTCTGAGCGTAGGTTCCATGAATTCTTTTTCCCAATCGTAGGCTTCTCCTTTTAGTTTTTTGATGACAAGGTTTGCCGCTTTTTCTCCTGAAACAACCGCCAGGGTGACGCCTGAAGAGAAGATAGGATCTAAGAATTCCGTTACATTTCCTGTCAGTACAAAACCTTCTCCATAGAATTTCTCTGTCGTTACCGACCAGCCTTCTATGGTTTTAGGAGCGAATACAAGTTCCTGTCCTGTATAACGTGTCTTTAGATAAGGATCAGCATGGATCATGTTCCACAACTGTTCTTCTATCGTTGCCCCTTCAAATGATTTGAAGAATTCAGGATCTCCAACAAATCCCACGGAAGTATTACCATTAGAGAATGGAATGTTCCATACCCATACGTCTTTTTTTACCACGACTACCGTGATTCTATTCGGCTCTTCATAGTTCAGGTTGTGCCTGTTTCTATCTGTAATATGGGCGAAAATAGTCTTGCGCATCGGTAGATTGGATGGCTTATCCAGGTTGAATAATCGAGGAATTACTCTTCCATAGCCGCTTGAATCCACGATGAATTTGGCATTCACACGAATGTTTTCCCCATTACTATTGACAATAGTCGTGGTAGAATCCGATCCCTTGAATTCAATGGCTGTAACGGCATGTTCAAATAGGATTTCGACTCCTTGTTTTTGAAGTTCCTCCGAAATGGCCAGGTCAAAATCTGCTCTGGGCACCTGCCAGGTCCAGTTCCAGCCTTTGGTAAACTGATTGGAGAAATTGAAATCGCAGACTTCGTCATTACGGACAAATTTTGCTCCGAATTTTTCCTGAAATCCTTTTGCTTTAATGGCATCAAGAAATCCTGCTCTGTCCAGGGTTTCCATGGAGCGGGGAAGGAGGCTTTCTCCAATCACAAAACGAGGGAATTTTTCTTTTTCTACAACCAGGACTTTAAGTCCACTTTGGTGAAGAATGGAGGCAGATACGCAGCCCGATGGGCCTGCTCCGATAACTAAGACGTCAATATCAATTGATCGCATAAAACACTTGGACTAAACTTACTATAAAGGTAAACTAAAAAAACCGATTCAAAGCAGTAACTATTTATGATTTTTATCAACGAATGGGTGTTCCACAACGCATTTTTGGGTATTTTTATGTCCTGATTCAAAAAGCATTGGTATAAGCGATATGAGTATTGAAAACTTACAGTTGACTGCCCCATTAGTAGAAGGTAAAGAACGCATTGTAAAATATTTACCGCAGCGTGATCCATTTGTTATGGTGGAATCTTTATGGCTCAATAATGAGACAACAACTGTTACGAGTCTAACACTTACGGATTCAAATTGTTTAACTGAAAACGGTTTTTTTACCGAATCAGGATTGCTCGAAAATATGGCGCAGACTGCTGCGGTAAGAGTGGGTTACGGTTTTACAGAAAGAGGCCTTGATGTACCGGTAGGATTTATAACCGCCATCAAAGACTTGAAAGTACATGCTTATCCCAAACTAGGCGAAGTGATCTACACAGAAGCAGAGCATGTCAATGATGTCATGAATTTTTCCATTGTGAAAGGCCGTGTCTATGTCAATCAACTGTTGATGGCGGAAGCAGAAGTGAGAGTCTTTATTAATAAATAGCAACAGGTGTTAAAATCAGAAAAGGAAGTTACCGTAAGGTTCAGCGAAGTCGACAGCCTGGCCATCGTATGGCACGGACATTATGTAACGTATTTTGAAGACGGTCGTGAAGACTTTGGTTTAAAACACGGGTT
>Ga0247813_10002848_pt1 | contig 11529 bp, 10 predicted proteins | sample UWRJL169409C1_FD_180719 | JGI IMG/M metagenome (GOLD analysis project Ga0247813, IMG submission 180719) | Plant litter microbial communities from Arlington Agricultural Research Station in Wisconsin, United States - UWRJ-L169-409C-1 | ecosystem: Environmental > Terrestrial > Plant litter >... | reverse complement strand
GAACGCGGAAACGTCGCCAGCCTGGGTTTCGATGATCGGCAGCGCGGTCAGGGAGCCGGTTTTGCCGGTCACTGCGCCGTTGGTGAACTTCTCTACGTACTCTTCGGAAACGCGCGATGCACGCTCCAGCAGACGGGAGTGGAGATAGAACACGTCGCCTGGGTATGCTTCGCGACCTGGTGGACGGCGCAGCAACAGGGAGATCTGACGGTAGGCAACAGCCTGCTTGGACAGGTCATCGTAGACGATCAGTGCGTCTTCGCCGCGGTCACGGAAGAACTCGCCCATGGTGCAGCCGGCATAAGGTGCCAGGAACTGCAGTGCGGCGGATTCCGAAGCACTGGCAACCACCACGATGGTGTTGGCCAGGGCGCCGTTTTCTTCCAGCTTGCGAACGATGTTGGCAACGGTCGAACGCTTCTGGCCGACAGCAACATAAACACAGAAAATACCGGAGTCTTTCTGGTTGATGATGGCGTCGATGGCCATTGCGGTTTTACCGATCTGACGGTCACCGATGATCAGCTCACGCTGGCCACGGCCGACAGGGATCATGGCGTCGACGGATTTGTAGCCAGTCTGTACAGGCTGGTCTACCGACTTACGCCAGATTACGCCTGGAGCAACTTTCTCGACCGCATCGGTCTCGGTGTTGCCCAGCGGGCCCTTGCCATCAATTGGGTTGCCCAGTGCGTCGACAACGCGACCCAGCAGTTCCTTACCAACTGGAACTTCGAGGATGCGGCCAGTGCACTTGGCGCTCATGCCTTCGGCGAGGGTGTCATAGGCACCCAGGACCACTGCACCTACGGAGTCTTGCTCCAGGTTCAGGGCCATGCCGTACACGCCACCCGGAAACTCGATCATTTCGCCGTACATAACGTCGGCCAGACCGTGAATCCGCACGATACCGTCAGAAACGCTGACGACGGTACCTTCGTTGCGGGCTTGAGAGGCTACATCGAGGTTATCGATGCGGCCCTTGATGATTTCACTTATTTCGGAAGGATTGAGTTGCTGCATTGCTCTGCTGCCCCTTCAAACTCAAGATTTCAATGCTTCGGCCAGTTTCGCGATTTTGCCGCGAACAGAGCCATCGATTACCAGGTCGCCGGCGCGGATGAGGACGCCGCCGATCAGGCTGGCATCCTCTGACGCGTGCAGGCGAACTTCCTGGCCGAGCCGTGCACTGAGAACCTTGGCGAGTTTGTCTTGCTGTTCTTGGTTCAACGCAAAAGCACTGGTGACTTCCACGTCCACGGATTTTTCCAGTTCGGCCTTGTACAGCTCGAACAGGTCGGCAATTTCCGGCAGGAGCAGGAGACGGCCATTTTCCGCGGCAACATGAATGAAATTCTGTGCCTGTGCATCAAACTTGTCACCGCACACGTCAATGAACGTGGCGGCCTTTTGTGCGCTCGTCAGTCGCGGGGCCTTGAGCAGGCGCTGCATGGTGTCGTCTTGCGACACAGCAGCAGCCAGGCCGAGCATGGCTGACCAATTGGCCAGTTGCTGATGGGCCTGGGCATGCTCAAAGGCAGCCTTAGCGTAAGGTCGGGCCAACGTGGTCAGTTCTGCCATGATCGCCCTCGCTTAAATTTCAGCGGCCAGTTTGTTAACCAGCTCCGCATGCGCGTTTTGATCGATTGTGGCCCCAAGGATCTTCTCAGCACCGCCAACAGCCAGGGCACCCACTTGGGCACGCAGGGCGTCTTTGACGCTGTTCAGTTCCTGTTCGATCTCGGCCTGAGCCTGAGCCTTCACACGGTCAGCTTCGACGCGGGCCTGGTCACGGGCTTCCTCGACAAGCTGAGCAGCGCGTTTCTTGGCCTGCTCAATGATTTCAGCTGCCTGTGCTTTAGCTTCACGCAGTTGCTGACCCGCTTTCTCTTGGGCCAGCTCCAGGTCGCGAGCTGCGCGGTTGGCAGCGTCCAAACCATCGGCAATCTTCTTTTGACGTTCTTGCAGAGCAGCGATGACCGGAGGCCAAACGTACTTCATGCAGAAAACAACAAAAATCAAGAAGGCAACGGATTGGCCAATCAGGGTTGCATTAATGTTCACGCCAACACCTCGCTCGGTCTTTGTTCATCACCAGCCATCAACTCGTAGGACGAGATGATTAGCCAGCGAGTTGACCAACGAACGGGTTTGCGAAGGTGAAGAACAGAGCAATACCAACACCGATCATGGTTACGGCGTCGAGCAGACCGGCAACGATGAACATTTTGACCTGCAGCATTGGAACCATCTCAGGCTGACGAGCAGCACCTTCGAGGAACTTGCCGCCCAGCAGGCCGAAACCAATGGCGGTGCCCAGTGCGCCCAGACCGATCAGCAGAGCAACAGCAATAGCGGTAAGACCAACTACAGTTTCCATCTTTCCTCCCGACTTTTACGTCGTATTGGTTAGGTTTTTTAGTTTGAAGCGGTAAAACGAATCGTTTGGTACAGCTGCCCTTGCGGACTTTTTCAGCCCTCCCCCCAGCCAGGCGGGGAAGGCTATCAGACACGCCAGGCGGTCTTAATGGTTATCTTCGTGCGCCATCGACAGGTAGACGATGGTCAGCATCATGAAGATGAATGCTTGCAGTGTGATGATCAGGATGTGGAACACAGCCCACGCCCATTGCAGCACCACGCCCAGGCCGCTGAGCCAGAGCAGGCCGCTGCCGAACATCACCGCGATCAGGATGAACACCAGCTCGCCGGCATACATGTTGCCGAACAGTCGCAGGGCCAGCGAGATCGGCTTGGCGATCAGGGTAACGAATTCCAGCAGGAAGTTGACCGGGATCAGCAGCGCCTGAACGAAGACGTTCTTGCTGCCGAACGGATGCAGGGTCAGTTCGCCGATGAAGCCGCCGATGCCCTTGACCTTGATGCTGTAGAAGATGATCAGCGCGAACACGCTCAGGGCCATGCCCAGAGTAGCGTTAGGGTCGGTAGTCGACACAGCGCGGAACGGGATGTGCGGGTCGCCCGAGATCAGGATCGCCAGTTGCGGGATCCAGTCAACCGGTACCAGGTCGATGGCGTTCATCAGGAACACCCAGACGAAGATAGTCAGGGCCAGCGGTGCAATCACCGGGCTACGACCGTGGAACGAGTCCTTCACGCTGCCGTGAACGAAATCGACCATCACTTCGACGAAGTTCTGCAGACCGCCAGGTTGGCCGGAAGTGGCCTTCTTGGCTGCCATGCGGAAGATGAACAGGAAGATCAGACCCAGTGCAACCGACCAGCCCAGGGTGTCCAGGTGGAATGCCCAGAAACCCATAGCCTTGGCTTCAGCAGCCGAATGGGCCAAGCCCCAGCTGCCGTCTGGTAGTTGACCGTAGGTCAGGTTCTGCAAGTGGTGCTGGATATAGCCCGAAGCGGTTTCTGCTGCCATGGTTGCCTCAAACGCCCTTAGGTCTCGAAAGTCTTTTATTCATTAGCAGGGGCGCGAACCAGCTGACCAGTTGGGTCAGCATGAAGACGCCGAAGACTGCTAACGGCGCCAATGGCTTCACTCCTGCGAAGGTCAGTGCAAACAGCACTGCCGTCAAAATCAATTTGCCTGCCTCGCCTGCGTAGAACGACTTGACGATGGCCTGCGCTGCCCGGGCTCCGCTAAAGCGAAAAGCCTTCCAGGCAAAATACACATTGGGCAACCAGGCAATCAGTCCTCCACAGAGGCCTGAATATCCACTGACTGCACCCTTCCACTGCCACAACACCAAAGTTGCCAGCAGGACAACGACACATTGCGTCAGCAGCACCGGAAAAACCGCCCAGCGATGGAAAGGCAAGCGGTTTGGCGTGCGGGTTTCCATCACCACTACTCCTCGAATGTCGACCCTCAAGTCAGCATCGACTTGGCATAATTTGTGCCGACAAAATGCGCGCAGAGTATAGGGGTGGTTTAACCCCTATTCAACTCTTGGGTAGTGATTTCCGACTACGCGCTACAACAGGAATTGTTTCAGCGGATGTGAGCAAGCACACCCTGCAACTCATCTAGCGAGTTATAACGGATTACCAGCTGGCCTTTGCCCTTGTTGCCATGGCGAATCTGCACTGCGGAGCCCAGCCGCTCTGCCAGACGCTGTTCAAGGCGAGCGATGTCCGGATCAGGTTTGTTCGGTTCTACCGGATCAGGTTTACCGCTCAACCACTGGCGTACCAGTGCCTCGGTTTGGCGCACGGTCAGGCCACGTGCGACAACATGACGCGCCCCCTCTTCCTGCCGATTCTCTTCAAGACCGAGCAAAGCACGCGCATGGCCCATCTCCAGATCACCATGAGCGAGCATGGTCTTGATCGCCTCCGGCAACGAGATCAGGCGCAGCAGGTTGGCCACGGTCACCCGCGACTTGCCGACCGCATCGGCAACCTGCTGCTGAGTCAGTTCAAACTCCTGCTGCAGCCGTTGCAGGGCGATCGCCTCTTCCAGCGGGTTGAGGTCTTCACGCTGGATGTTCTCGATCAGTGCCATGGCAATGGCGGTTTCATCGGGCACATCGCGGACCATCGCCGGGATGGTGTCGAGGCCAGCCAGCTGAGTCGCCCGCCAGCGGCGTTCACCGGCGATGATCTCGAAGCGGTCATCAGCGATCGGACGGACCACGATCGGCTGCATCACGCCCTGGATACGGATCGAGGCGGCCAGCTCTTCCAGCGCCTCCGGGTCCATGTCACGGCGTGGCTGGTACTTGCCACGCTGGATCAGCTCGACCGGCAGGTGTTGCAGTTCTTTCTGGTCGATCTTGACAGCCTGCTCCTCGAGCGAGCTGACGGAAGGACCACTGAGCAGTGCATCCAACCCACGTCCGAGACCTCGTTTCTTAACGGCCATGCGGATTCCTTAAGTTGTTTGTGCAGTGCGTGATGGCCGACGTTGGCGGCGGACCAGCTCGCCGGCCAGGGCCAGATAAGCCTGCGCGCCACGCGATTGCTTGTCGTAGGCCAGCGCCGGCATGCCGAAGCTTGGCGCTTCGGCCAGGCGAATGTTGCGCGGGATCACGGTGTCGTAGAGCTGGTCGCCGAAGTGCTGCTTGAGCTGCGCCGAGACGTCATTGTTCAGGCTCAGGCGCGGATCGAACATCGTCCGTAGCAGACCCTCGATCCTCAGCTGCGGGTTCAGCTTGGCGGCGATCCGCTTGATGTTATCCACAAGGTCGCTGAGACCTTCCAATGCGTAGTACTCGCACTGCATCGGGATGATCACGCCATCGGAGGCTACCAGCGCATTGAGCGTCAGCATCGACAACGACGGCGGGCAGTCGATCAGGATGAAATCGTAGTTGTCGCGGATCGGCGCCAGCGCATTGAGCAGGCGGCTCTCCTTGACCTGCATTTCCAGCAGGACGACTTCCGCGGCGGTCAGGTCGCGGTTGGCCGGCAGCAGCTGATAGCCACCGTGCTCGGAGTAGTGCATCGCCTGGGCCAGGTCGCATTCGCCAATCAGCAGGTCATAGACCGAATGCTCGAGCTCATGCTTGTCGACCCCGCTGCCCATGGTCGCGTTGCCCTGCGGATCGAGGTCGATCAGCAGCACACGACGCTTGGTCGCAGCCAGCGATGCGGCGAGATTGATGCAGGTGGTGGTTTTACCCACACCACCCTTCTGGTTCGCAATTGCGAATACCTTAGCCATTGTTGCGTGTGTTCCCAGTCATGCCTTGCGGCGCAGTATCAGCAGATGACGCTGGCCCTGACAACCCGGAACGGTCAGGGCCTGCTCGCTTTCGACTGTGAAGTCTGCGGGCAATGCTACCAGTTCGTCGGCAGGATGCAGCCCTTTCATTGCAAGCCAGTGCGTCTGCGTGTCACCGAGGTGACGCGTCCAGCCGGTGAAGTTCTCCATGCTGCTGAACGCTCGGGAGATGATCCCGGCAAACGGCTGCGCCGGTTGATACTCCTCGACCCGGCTGTGGATAACCTGCAGGTTGTCGAGCTTGAGCTCCAGCTTCACCTGGGTCAGGAAGCGGGTTTTCTTGCCGTTGCTGTCGAGCAGGGTCACTTGCTTGTGCGGGTGCAGAATCGCCAACGGGATACCGGGCATGCCACCACCGCTGCCAACATCGAGCCAGCTTTGCGCGTCGCTGTGGATAAACGGCATCACGCTGAGGCTGTCGAGCAAATGCCGCGAAACCATTTCATCAGGATCGCGCACTGCGGTGAGGTTGTAGGCCTTGTTCCATTTTATCAACAGGGCCAGATAACCCAGCAATTGCTGGTGCTGCTGCTCGCTCAGGGCGACGCCAAGCTGGCGCGCGCCTGTGGACAACTCTTCTGCGTGCTGCGGGGTGACCGAAGAACTCAAGCGCTTTGCTCCAATTCGCGGCCAGCGCCGCGTTTTTTCAGGTGGATCAACAACAGCGAAATCGCCGCCGGCGTGACGCCGGGGATACGCGAAGCCTGGCCGAGAGTCTCTGGACGGGTCTGGCCAAGCTTGCTCTGGATCTCTTTGGACAGCCCGGAAATCGTCGTGTAGTCGATATCCACAGGTAGCTGAGTGTCTTCACTGGCGCGCAGGCGGGCGATTTCTTCCTGCTGGCGGTCAATGTAGCCGGCGTACTTGGTCTTTATTTCGACCTGCTCGGCAACCTGTGCATCGAGGATTTCGCCCCCGGTAGCCTCGATCAGGCCGACATAGTCGATCTCTGGGCGGGCCAGCAGGTTGAGCAGGCTGTACTCGTGACTCAGCGGCGTGCCGAACTTATCCACAATGGCTTGGCCTTGCGCAGTATTAGGGCGCACCCAGGTGGATTTCAGGCGCTGTTCTTCACGTTCGATGCCTTCGCGCTTGGTGCAGAACGCGGCCCAACGCTGATCGTCGATCAAGCCGAGCTCACGGCCCTTCTCGGTCAGGCGCAGGTCGGCGTTGTCTTCGCGCAGGATCAGGCGGTACTCGGCACGTGAAGTGAACATGCGGTACGGCTCCTGGGTGCCGAGGGTAATCAGGTCATCGACCAGCACCCCGAGGTAGGCCTCGTCGCGCCGCGGGCACCAGCTGTCACGGCCCTGCGCGCGCAGCGCAGCGTTGGTCCCGGCGAGCAAACCTTGTGCACCGGCCTCTTCGTAACCGGTGGTGCCGTTGATCTGACCGGCGAAGAACAAGCCGCCGATGACCTTGGTCTCGAGGCTGTACTTGAGATCACGCGGGTCGAAGTAGTCGTACTCAATGGCATAGCCGGGGCGCACGATGTGGGCGTTTTCCATACCACGGATCGAGCGCACCAGCTCCAGTTGCACGTCGAACGGCAACGAAGTGGAAATGCCGTTGGGGTACAGCTCGTGGGTAGTCAGGCCTTCCGGCTCGATGAATACCTGGTGGCTGTCCTTGTCGGCAAAGCGGTGGATCTTGTCTTCGATCGACGGGCAGTAACGCGGGCCGACGCCTTCGATCACGCCCGAATACATCGGCGAGCGATCCAGGTTCGAGGCAATGATCTCGTGGGTGCGGGCGTTGGTATGGGTAATCCAGCAGCTGACCTGACGCGGATGCATCTGCGCGTTGCCCATGAACGACATCACTGGAATCGGTGTATCACCCGGCTGCTCGGTCATTACCGAGAAATCCACCGAGCGGCCGTCGATGCGTGGCGGTGTACCGGTTTTCAGGCGACCGACACGCAGCGGCAGTTCACGCATGCGTTGGGCCAAGGCATTGGAAGGCGGGTCACCGGCGCGACCACCGCTGTAGTTCTGCATGCCGATGTGGATAAGCCCGCCGAGGAAGGTGCCACTGGTCAACACCACCGAATCCGCGAAAAAGCGCAGACCCATTTGTGTAACCACGCCCTTGACTTGGTCCTGCTCGACGATCAGGTCGTCACAGGACTGCTGGAATATCCACAGGTTGGGCTGGTTCTCGAGAATCTCGCGTACCACCGCCTTGTAGATAGCGCGGTCGGCCTGGGCACGGGTTGCCCGTACAGCTGGACCTTTGCGGTTGTTCAGAACACGGAACTGGATACCGCTTTTGTCGGTGGCCAACGCCATGGCGCCGCCGAGCGCATCGATCTCTTTGACCAGATGGCTCTTGCCGATGCCACCGATAGCTGGGTTGCAGCTCATGTGACCGAGGGTTTCCACGTTGTGGGTCAGCAACAGGGTTTTTACACCCATGCGTGCAGACGCAAGCGCAGCCTCGGTACCGGCATGGCCGCCGCCGATGACGATCACTTCAAAACGGGAAGGGAAATCCACCACGCACCTCGTGCCTGTTTCGCGAATAGAAAAATTAAGCGGGCAAGTATGCGACTTCCTGCCTTCTAAAGAAACCGTCTGCGCAAATTTTGACCAGCCTGTGGATGAACGGGATAACAGAAATTAAAAAGGAAAATATTTAAAAGCTTTGTTTTTATGTTTATTTCTATGCAGGCCATTATCTGTGGATAGAACGCTACAGGCCATAATTCATGGTATGTACAGAGGAATTAAACCCTGTGTCCATGTGCCTATGAGGGCTCTGGATAAGCCCTTTGAGCCTGTGGATAGAATGCCATGTTACCCACAGGCGGATTTATCCTCAGAAAAAAAGCATGGTTATCAACTGAGCTAAGGGCGGCTTATCCACAGAGCTTAGACGCAGAGAACGAGCCTGTTGATCAAAATCAGCAGCCACGGATTAGGGATTTTTTTACAAAGGAGGGAGTAAAACCGGACATTGCGTCCAGTGTGCTTCCGCTGTCATAGGCCGACAGGCCTGCGCTCAGGTCCGTCGGCGACAGATTTGTGGATTATTTACCGATACAGAAGCTGGAGAAGATGCGCCCGAGCAGGTCGTCCGAGCTGAACGCACCGGTAATTTCGCCGAGTGCCTGCTGCGCCATGCGTAGATCCTCGGCCAGCAGCTCTCCCGCGCCCGCCAGCGTGAGCTGAGCACGACCGTGCTCCAGATGCGTACTTGCGATGTTCAGCGCCTCCAGGTGGCGCCGACGCGCGCTGAAGCTGCTTTCGGAGGTCTGTTGATAACCCATGCAGGCTTTCAGGTGCTCGCGCAGCAGCTCCAAGCCGGTGTCATCGCCCTTGGCGCTAAGCGTGATGGTGACGTGACCATCGGCGCATTGTTCAACTGCAACCGCTTCACCACTGAGGTCGGCCTTGTTGCGAATCAGGGTGACTTTACCCGGATCTGGCCGTTGGTCGAGAAATTCGGGCCACAAAGCGAAGGGATCTGCCGCTTCCGGCGCGGTACTGTCGACGACGAGCAGCACACGGTCAGCTTCGCTGATTGCCTTCAACGCACGTTCCACCCCGATCTTTTCCACATGGTCATCGGTATCGCGCAGGCCTGCGGTATCCACAACGTGCAACGGCATGCCATCGATGTGGATATGTTCACGCAGGATGTCCCGGGTGGTGCCGGCGATTTCAGTTACGATCGCCGCTTCGCGCCCGGCCAGCCGGTTGAGCAGGCTCGACTTGCCGGCATTGGGCCGGCCGGCGATCACCACGTTCATGCCGTCACGCAGCAATGCGCCCTGGCCTGCTTCCTTCTGCACTGTGGATAACGCAGTGCGAACCTCATCGAGCATGCCCAGTACGTGGCCATCGGCGAGGAAATCGATCTCCTCTTCGGGAAAATCGATCGCCGCCTCGACGTAGATGCGCAAGGCAATCAATGCTTCGGTCAGGCTGTGCACACGTTTGGAAAACTCGCCCTGCAGTGACCGCAGTGCATTTCGCGCAGCCTGAGTCGAGCTGGCCTCGATCAGGTCGGCGATGGCTTCTGCCTGGGCCAGGTCGAGTTTGTCGTTGAGAAAAGCCCGCTCACTGAATTCACCCGGACGCGCCAGGCGGCTGCCCAACTGCAGGCAACGCTGCAAGAGCATGTCCAATACCACCGGGCCGCCGTGGCCCTGCAGCTCGAGCACGTCTTCGCCGGTGAACGAGTTCGGCCCGGGGAAGAACAACGCGATGCCCTCGTCGAGCACCAGGCCGTCCTGGTCGCGGAACGGGCCGTAGTGTGCATAACGTGGTTTCAGGCTGCGGCCGGTAATGGCCAGCCCGGCCTCGCTCGCCAATGGACCGGACAGCCGGACGATGCCAACCCCACCGCGGCCTTGGGCGGTGGCAATCGCGGCGATGGTTTCACGCACAGGGTTCATGCTCGCAAGCCTCTCCACAAATTCATTACACAGATAGCAAAAACGCCCCACGAGGGGGCGTTTTTATTCACAGGCTAGCGTATCAGCCTGTTAGGCGGCAGCACTTTTGGAGGCTGCTTCGATACGGCGAGTGATGTACCACTGCTGCGAAATCGACAGGCAGTTGTTCACAACCCAGTACAGCACCAGACCAGCTGGGAACCACAGGAAGAAGAAGGTGAAGATGATTGGCATCATTTTCATGACCTTCGCCTGCATCGGATCCGGCGGGGTTGGGTTCAGGCGCTGCTGAATGAACATGGTCGCGCCCATGATAATCGGCAGGATGAAGAACGGATCCTTGATCGACAGGTCGGTAATCCACAGCATCCATGGTGCCTGGCGCATCTCTACGCTTTCCAGCAGAACCCAGTACAGGGCCAGGAACACCGGCATCTGCACCAGGATCGGCAAGCAGCCACCGAGCGGGTTGATCTTCTCTTTCTTGTACAGCTCCATCATCGCCTGGGACATCTTCTGGCGATCGTCACCGAAGCGTTCCTTCAGCGCGGCCAGTTTCGGCGATACGGCACGCATGCGCGCCATCGAACGGTAGCTGGCAGCCGACAGCGGGAAGAACAGACCTTTGATCAGCATCGTCAGGACGATGATCGACCAGCCCCAGTTACCCAGCAGGCTGTGGATATGTTGCAGCAGCCAGAAGATCGGCTGGGCAATGAACCACAGGAAGCCGTAGTCGACGGTCAGTTCCAGGCCTGGGGACAACTCCTTGAGCTTGGACTGAATCTTCGGACCGGCGTACAGCATGGCGCTGGTTTCGACCTTGCCACCAGCAGGCACGCTGAGCGCCGGGCCGGTGTAGCCGATGATGTAGTTGCCTTGGCTGTCTTTCCGGGTCTGCAGGACGTTGTTGTCCGACTTGGCCGGAATCCAGGCAGTTACGAAGTAGTGCTGCAGCCAGGCAACCCAGCCACCGGATACGGTTTCTTTCAGGCTGCCCTTGTCGATGTCTTTCATCGACACTTTCTTGTACGGCTCGGACGGCGTCCACAGGGCAGCGCCCAGGTAGGTCGCGGTACCGGTCGCGGTGCTCGACGATGGATCGGAGCTGGCATCACGCTTGAGCTGAGCAAACATGTTGCCCGACCAGGCCTGGCCGCTCTGGTTGTCGATCAGGTAGCTGACGGTCAGATCGTACTCGCCGCGCTTGAAGCTGAAGCGCTTGATGTAGTTGACGCCGTTCTCGCTGAACTTCAGGTCGACGACCAGTTGTTCCTGGCCATCGGCCAGCTGGAAGCTCTTCTGCTCGGCGGCATATACAGGGCGACCGGTGGCGCGGGCGTCCGGGCCATTGGCGCCGGTCAGGCCGCTTTGGGCCAGGTAGGTGCGCTCATTGCCGTTGTCGAACAGCTGGAACGGGATATCC
>Ga0247813_10002844_pt1 | contig 11532 bp, 7 predicted proteins | sample UWRJL169409C1_FD_180719 | JGI IMG/M metagenome (GOLD analysis project Ga0247813, IMG submission 180719) | Plant litter microbial communities from Arlington Agricultural Research Station in Wisconsin, United States - UWRJ-L169-409C-1 | ecosystem: Environmental > Terrestrial > Plant litter >... | reverse complement strand
CGGTTTACCGGGTTCGGCTACCGGTGTAATCTGTACACCTTTTGTCCATGGCATACCAAGCGTAAGCTTAGCAATCGCTTCGCTCAATTGCGTGTTGAATTCTTTGGCGATGCTTTCGTGCACGAAGATGATCTTCAAGGCCGTGCAACGCTGACCGTTGAACGACAAAGCACCCAATATGATTTCACCCACGGCCAGTTTGATGTCCGCATGTTGCGTCACGATGGCCGCGTTCTTCGCGTCCAAACTCAATACCGCACGCAAACGGTTCAGTTTCGGATGTTCTTTTTTCAAGTCATTGGCTACTTTACTGCTGCCGATGAAAGCCAATACATTGATCTTCCCGCTGCGCATCAAACCAGGAACCACCGTCGCCCCACGACCATAGATCGTATTGACAACCCCCTTAGGGAAACATTCCTGGAAAGCTTTCAGCAAAGGATAGTGAACCAGCGTACCATGTTTCGGTGCTTTGAACAATAAGGTATTTCCCATGATGATCGCAGGAATCAGGGTCGTGAAGGTTTCGTTCAACGGATAGTTGAAAGGACCCATGCACAACACCACACCCAAAGGAGAACGGCGAACTTGCGCCACCACACCTTCAGCGATTTCAAAACGGGAAGACTGACGGTCGATGTCTTTCAAGGCATCGATCGTGTTGTTGATGTATTCCACCGTACGGTCAAATTCCTTAGCGGCATCGGCCTGAGACTTACCGATTTCCCACATGATCAGTTTGATGACTACCTCACGTTGCTCTGCCATTTTCAACACGAAATTGTGCATGCACTTGATGCGGCTTTCTACCGTCATGGTAGGCCATTCGCCACGGCCGTTGTCGTATGCCTTAATGGCAGCGTCCAGCGCTTCGTTGGCTTCTTTATCTGTACCGATCGGGTAGGACCCAATCAGCTTGCGTTTTAATCCTTCTGGGGTAGAAATAAGAATAGGAGAGAATACTTCACTCACTTCTCCTGTCCATTTTTTCAATTCGCCATTGCTCAGGTATTCTTTCTGGTGCAAAGGCTCAATTCTGAATTCTGCCGGTATTTCACTCTCTTTTACAAACAGAGAGTTGATCTGATCTTGAAAACTCATTTAGCGGTTCTATGTTAATTTAGGGTCTCGAATTAACACAATTATTTTAACACTCGTTCGCCTATCATTTTTTTTTATGAAAAATAGTCGGGCAATAGATGCAATGCGCGGGCGCCTATTCCGTGTTGGACTTTATATCCTGAAAGGAATAGATCCCTGAAAAAGAAAGTTTTAAGAGAACAGCAGCTTGTATTTAAAGTAAGTGCTGAATTGTTGCTTAAGCGAAATTCTGGGGTATTCGTCTACTTTTAAATATCACTGATGAAGAAGAGTTTGCTAGAAGAAAGAAAATATTCATTGGTACTAATCCAATGAATGTTTTGATTATTTGGTGCATCATTTTGTACTTGTTGTTGGCGTCCCGCCAACAACTCGACTGTAATAACACGTTTTTATACCGTCCACTTGTTGGCGGGACGCCAACAAGGAGGGCAAAAACGAGAAAGAGAAACAGAAAGAGAAAGAGGTCAAACTCTTTCTCTTTCTGTTTCTCTTTCTCAAAAGTCCCCTTTAGGGGATTTAGGGGTCAGACAGACAGTCTAACCACTAAACTATTTATCGTACTTCTTAAACAACGCCGCCGCAATATGCCCGCCAAAACCAAAGGTATTGCTGATCGCCACGTTCACTGTTTTATGTTGCGCTTTGCCCAAAGTCAATTCGAATTTACCGGCAAAGGCAGGATCCACTTCCGTGGTATTGATCGTCGGAGGGATGATGCCGAAACGGATCGCGTTGATACAAGCAATCGCTTCCACCACACCCGCGGCACCCAACAAGTGACCCGTCATGGATTTGGTCGCACTGATGTTTGCTTTGGGATTCGTACCGAAGACACGCTCCACGGCGATCATTTCGCTGTTGTCACCGGTCGGTGTAGAGGTGGCGTGGGTATTGATATAGTCTACATCAGAAGGTTTCAGGTTGCCTTCGTTCAAAGCTTCCATCATACCCAGGTAAGCGCCTTCGCCTTCAGGATGTGTACTTGTTAAGTGATAAGCATCCGCTGCCATACCGCCGCCTGCGATTTCGCATAGGATCGGAGCGTTACGCGCGATGGCGCTTTCGTAACTTTCCAGAATTAATGCACCAGCACCTTCACCCATGACAAATCCATCGCGTGTCACGTCGAAAGGACGAGAGGCAGTAGAAGGATTATCATTATTTGTTGACAAGGCACGGGAAGCATTGAACCCACCGATCGCTGTTTCGTTGATCGGTGCTTCAGAACCGCCGGTGATGATCATATCCGCTTTGCCCCAACGGATGTGGTTGAAGGCTTCGATGATGGCCGTGTTCGACGTGGCACAGGCAGAAACTGTGGCAAAGTTGACACCGCGCAGACCGTAACGCATCGAGATGATACCTGCTGCAATATCCACGATCATTTTAGGAATGAAGAACGGATTAAAACGTGGTGTACCGTCGCCTTTCGCGAATTCCATCACTTGCTCCTGGAAGGTTTGTATCCCGCCATTACCGCTTCCCCAGATGACACCGATGCGGTTTTTATTTAATTTATCGAAATCAATGTTCGCGTGTTTCACCGCTTCTTCTACAGCCACCAACGCATATTGAGTATAAGGATCGTATCGGCGGGCTTCTGCTTTCTCTATGAAATTCAAAGGATCGAAATCTTTCAATTCACAGGCAAAGCGCGTTTTGAATTTAGAAGCATCGAACTTCGTGATCGGTGCAGCACCGCTTTTTCCAGCAATGAGATTGTTCCAAAAGTCCGTGGCATTGTTACCAATAGGAGTCAATGCGCCGATACCTGTTACTACTACTCTTTTCATTCTTTCTTTGTTTTTAGTTCTTTTAAAATGGCCGTCCGGACTTCGTTAAAATCCGTTTTGCCGGTAATGCGTGAAACTTGTAAAATCCCCAACAGGTTTGTGATGATGAGGAGTGCCTTTGTACGGGGCGTGGCACTGAAATGAAATACCCCTTTTTTTTTACCTTCTTTTAATATGTCCGTTACCCATTCCAAGATGCTTTCCACCACCGGAGTCAATGCCGCCCCGAGGGCAGGATCCACCGCATACAAGTCAGTACAAAGCGAGCCGACCAGGCATACAGCGCCTTTGGATTTATGCCTGCTGTAAATGCTAAAGAACGCTTCAAGCTTCGTTAAAGGATCTTTTTTCTCGTTTGCAGCCTGCAAAGCTATAAAAGATTCTGATTGTTGCCTAATGACCGCAATTCCTAAATCGGTTTTGGTCGGAAAGTGATAATGGATAGAAGCGGTCTTGATCTCCATCGTTTTCGCCAGATCATAAAAGCTAAACGCATTGAATCCCTTCTCCAGGATTAAATCGTTGGCGAGTTTGATGAGGTTTTCTTTGGTGGTCACGGGGTAAATATAACTACCTACTAGTTGATAGGCAAATTTTCTTTGAAAAATAGTGGTCAGTGGTCAGTTGTCAGTGATGAGTTGTACCCTGGGTCTGAATAGTGGTTAGCCGTTAGTGGTTAGGAAAGATGGTAACTTATAACTGTGGAGGTTAGCTTAACTGTCTAACCCCTAAATCCCCTGAAGGGGACTTTCTAACAACTGTTTCTCCGCTCTGTTTCTGTTTCTGTTTTTTATTCAAACTGTCTAACCCCTAATCCCCTGAAGGGGACTTCTCTATCTACTAAAATAAAAAGGCTCATCGCATAGTATATGCGATGAGCCTTTTTGTATTGTAATAAAGTAAAGTCCCCTTCAGGGGATTAGGGGTTAGACAGTATGAGTTTTAAAATAATGTTTTTATAAAAACAACTAACAACTAACAACTAACAACTAACAACTATTCACTCTGTATATCCTTCACCAACATACTCACCACCTTACACCCTTGCTTCGCCAGGTCTTCGTAATCTTCTGTGCTGAATATAGAACCGGGTTCCTGGTATTTCATTTTTACCAGACGCAAGCCGAGCAGGAGGTTGACCAATACGACGGCGTATTCCTGCTTGTTGATGCGTTTGAATTCTTTAGAAGCAATGCCATGTTGAAGAATGGTGGATACCAAGTCTATTTCTGTATCGCGAAAGCCTCCCAGGCATCGCACAGCGATCGGTTTGGCGTTATCGTTGGAATCTGATCGCAGGTTGGCAAGGTTAGCATATTTGGTAAACAACAGGCTTCTCATCTTCACGTATTTTTTCAATTGCGCAGAAGCTTCGATGCCCGAGTTTAGCATCTGGTGCATTTCCTCCAGGAAAATATTTTGTTCTTTGATGATGACCGCTTCAAACAGCGTTTCTTTATCCGGAAAATAATAATAAAGAGAAGCTTTTCCCATGCCGATGTCCGTAGCGATTTCGGTCATGGTTGTTTTGGACAAACCGTAATGAGCAAAACGTTTTTGCGCAGCGCCGATGATGGCGTCTACTTTGCTTTCGTCTTGTTTCGTTTTGTCTGACATGTCTGGTAGCGGTCTGTTGGAATGTAACGTAAAAGAATGGATCAGAGTGCTTTTTTGTATAGGCAACTCTGATCCAAGTTAGTTATTTTTAGTGGATTTCTTTGTTCAGCTCTTCGGATGTTTTGGTATGGTTTGCCAGTTTTTTACCGTAGGCGAGTTTAGTGATCAACACAAACAACACGGGAACGATAAACACTGCCAATCCGGTGGCGGCTAACATACCACCCAATACCGTCCAGCCGATGGTTTGTCTGGAAATGGCCCCTGCACCGGAGGCAAGTACCAAAGGCACTACACCCAAAATGAAGGCCAGAGAAGTCATCAGGATCGGACGAAGACGGAGTTGTACCGCTTCAATCGTGGCCGCAACGATCTCCATGCCCCGGTCCACACGTTCCTTGGCGAACTCTACAATCAGGATCGCATTTTTCGCTGCCAGACCGATGAGGGTGATCAACCCGATTTGCGCGTATACGTTATTGCTGAGTTTCGGTAAGAAGATCAGCGTAAGAATAGCACCAAAAGCACCCAGCGGCACAGCCAACATCACAGAGAAGGGTACCGACCAACTCTCATACAAGGCCGCCAGGAACAAGAACACAAAGAGTACAGATAAAGCAAAGATATACGCGGCACTGTTGCCCGATTTGATTTCTTCACGACTTAAGTTGGAGAAATCATAACCGTAACCTTCCGGCAAAACCTGCGCCGCTACTTCTTTCAAGGCTTGTATCGCCTCACCAGAGCTGTAGCCGGGTTTGGGTGTACCATTAATTTCCGCGGACCGGAACATGTCATAATGCGAAACAACCGGCGCACTTTCAATGATCTGATAAGAAACCAGGGTGCTCAACGGAATCATGTTTCCGGCATAATTGCGCACATAGTATTTATTTAAGCTGTTAATGTCTTTGCGGTACGTCGTGTCCGCTTGCGCCATGACCCGGAAGTTACGTCCGTAAATGGAGAAGTCATTGATGTAACGGCTACCCATGAACGTTTGTATGGTACCGAAGACATCCGATGTAGAGACGCCATTCAGTTCACATTTCGCCCGGTCCACATTGATCTTGTATCCCGGTGCACTTGCCGTGAAGAAAGAAAAGGCTCTGGCGATTTCAGGACGTTTGTTCGTTTCCATCACGAAGCTTTTCACTACTTTTTCAAACGCTTTGATGTCGTCGTTGCTTTGTTTTTGTTGAATGATAAAACTGAAACCGGACGAGTTACCCATTCCCGGAATAGGAGGAGGAGGGATCACAATGATGTTGGCGCCTTTGATCTTGGAGAACTCCGCTTGCAGTTGACCGATGATGGCATCAAGTTGCATGGATTTGTCTTTGCGGTCTTTCCATGGTTTCAATTGACAGAACATCGTACCGCTGTTAGACTTAGACGCGAAAGTAATCGCGTTCAATCCGCCCAGGGCCGCAAAGTGATTCACCGATGGGTTGGCTTTCGCGATAGCCATCATTTGTTCGAGGATGACCAGGGTACGTGCTGTTGACGCCGCTTCCGGCAATTCAAACGTAATGATCAAACGGCCTTCGTCTTCCGTAGGAATGAAACCGGTAGGTTTCGTTTTGAACATACCGATCGTGGCGACAAAAATACAAATCAAAATAATCACCACTAAAGGAGCTTTTTTGATGCAGTACTTTACACCTTCCGAATAAGAGGCTGTTACTCGGGCAAACCATGTATTGAAGCGGTAAAAGAATTGATTCAATCCTCTGGAGTCTTTATCAAAATGCGTCGGTCTGAGTAGCATGGCACATAAGGCCGGTGTCAGCGAAAGGGCAACGAAAGCGGAGATCAATACCGATACCGCGATGGTGATCGCAAATTGTTGGTACAAGCGCCCCACGATACCGGGAACAAAACTTACCGGAACGAATACCGCGGCAAGAATCAAGGCAATCGCAATAACTGGCCCGGAGATGTCTTTCATCGCTTTAATGGTCGCATCCTTCGGAGACATGTTATCGTGATCAATGTAATGCTGCGTAGCTTCGACGACGACAATCGCATCATCCACCACAATACCGATCGCCAATACAAAACCGAACAAGGTCAGCGTGTTCACTGTAAAGCCTAAGGGGATAAAGAAGATGAACGTACCGATAATAGCTACTGGTATCGCCAGGATAGGGATCAAAGTCGCTCTCCAGCTTTGCAGGAACAAGAACACCACGATCACCACCAGGATCAAGGCTTCGATCAAGGTTTTCACTACTTCAGAGATGGATACCGATACGACAGATACGGATTCAAAAGGAACTACATAATCAACATCGGCAGGGAATGTTTTTTTCATTTCATCCATGGCTTTGTACACGCCTTCTGCTGTTTCGATCGCGTTGCTGCCCGGGGCCTGGTATACCAACAGGTAAGAAGAACGCTGACCGTCTACGAAGTTGTTGCTGGCATAATTGAGTTTCCCCAATTCCACACGCGCTACATCTTTCAGGTATACAATCGAACCTTCGTCCGGCTTGGTGCGCACCACGATGTTTTCAAATTCTTGGACGGACTGCAATTGTCCGTTGACCTGCAAACTGTATTCAAACGATTGATCGCCGGTCTGTGGCGTTGATCCTACCGAACCTGCAGCGACTTGCACGTTTTGCGATTGTAGTTTCGCCAGCACATCGGTAGCGGTCATTCCCAACTGCGCCATTTTATCCGGATTCAGCCAGACACGCATACTGAAGTTGTCTGCGCGGGTGAAAATATCGCCCACACCCTTGACACGCAGCAAAGCGTCTTTGATGTAGACGTTGGTGTAGTTGTCCATGAACTTGATGTTGTGTGTGCCCTTGGGAGAATACATCGCCACCAGCATCAAAATAGTCGGGTTACGTTTTTTTACCGTCAATCCTGTTTTCTTTACATCGTCCGGAAGTTGCGGCGTTGCCACACTCACGCGGTTCTGCACATCCAATGTCGCAATGTCAATGTTGGTACCGACATCAAACGTGACGTTCATGGTCATGGTACCATCACTGGTACTGTTGGTTTGAAGGAAAGACATGCCTGGGCTTCCGTTGACTTGTGCTTCGATGGGCGTAGCCACGGTGCGTTCCACCGTTTGCGCATCTGCACCGATAAAGTTACCGGTGACTTGTACAATGGGTGGCGTAATGTCTGGGTATTGACTGATCGGTAGATTCATCAGTGATAAAATCCCGACCAGGGTGATGACCACAGAAACAACGATCGCTGTAACGGGTCTTTTTATAAATACATCTGCAATCATGAGTGTAATTTTTTTTCTTTTGAATAGTATAGGACGATGTCTTTAAAGTGGAGTCAGCACTTTATGACTGTCTTCCATGGTTGCTTTAGGGCGTGCCCCTGCGGGCCGGGCTATCACTGCAAGTCCTCGCGAGGACTAATTTTTCAGGTTATTACACCTTATCGGCCTCGCTCCGGGCTTTCCGTTCTATCCCTCACGCAAATGACATTTATTTTTTGTGGGTGTCAGGTCTTTCGACTTGACACTGTTTGTCATTAGTTGTGAAGTTTGTTTTTTATTTCAACTCCAGTTATTATTTCTTGTTCGGATCTTTAGCGGCATCCGCAGGAGGCACTTTAGACGCATCCACCACCGGTACGTTATCGCGTAGTTTTTGCAAACCGTCATAGGCAAATACTTCACCTTCTTTCAATCCGTCTAGCACGACAATGTTTTTTCCGATCACTGGTCCCAGTTGAACCTTGTGTTGATGTGCAGTATCTTTTTCGATTACGTACACGAAGAACTCGCCCATTTGTTCGGTAACGGCTTTGTTAGGAATCACGATCACTTTGTTCGCGTGTTTGTTTTGTACACGGATAATGCTGCTCATACCGTCTCTCAGCGCGCGCTCCGGGTTGGGGAAGGACAAACGGATTTTCAAGGTTCCGGTTTGAGGATCTACAGCTCGATCTAAGAAAGAAATTTTTCCTGGATAAGGGTAGGTGGTTTTATCAGGCAATACAATGGTAAACAGGGAATCGTATTTCGTGAGTTTTCTTTTTTCTAAGGCTAAGAAACGTCCGATTTCTTTTTCACTTACCACGAAGTCAACAGCCATCGGATCGTTGGAAGAAACGGTATTTAATCGGGTTTGACCGGCGGCTACGAAAGCACCGAGTTTCACTTGAGAGATACCGATGGTGCCGTCAAACGGAGCGTAGATCGTTGCATGTTTAAGATCCGTAGCAGCTTTTAATAAATTAGCTTGCGCAGAAGCAACCTGGCTGTTTGCATTTTCAAGATCCACTTCAGAATATTCCAGACGTTGCTGAGTCGTCATCCCTTTTTGTCCCAATTCTTTGTAACGGCTGTCGTCTTTAGACGCTTTGGACTGATTCGCTTTGGCAATGCGCAACGCAGCGTCTGCACTCGCATACGCAGCTGAGAATTTAGCTTGTTCGATTTCGTAAAGCTTCTGACCTTTTCTCACTTGTTGACCTTCCTGGAAAAACATACCGGTAATGAAACCGCTTACTTCACTGTTCAACTGCACCTGATTCACAGCGATTACATTTCCCGGATAAGATTCATAATACACGGCTTCTTTTACTTCTGCAGTATCCATGTAGACAGCGGCAGTAGGAGGCATCGGAGGTTGACCTGATCCGCCGCAAGCGGTGATCAGCAGTATGCTGGCAAATAATAAAATTCCTGAGTGGAAGACTGATTTCATAAATGTAGGTGTTAAGATTTTTATTTCTGGTTGAGATTATTTCAAAATGTTGCCGACTGCTCTGTCGTAATCCGCTTTGGCCACAAGTGTATTATAAACCGCGGAGTAGAAATTCGTTTGTGCATCGATCAAAGAAGCTTCTGCTGTCACCACTTCGATGTTGAGGGCAATGCCCGCTTCGTACTCCGCACGCAACACCTCTAAGTTTTGCTGAGCCAGGGTGATGTTCTCTCTTTGTATTCGGAACGATTGCATGCTGTTGTGAAGATTGATCAACGCTTGTTCTACTTCCAGGTTGATTTCTTTTTCCAAAGCCAGCTTGTTGTTTTGGGTCACGCCTTGCTGAATTTTTTTCTGCTTGATTCTATAATTCAGCGAGAACCCGGAAAAGATAGGCACTTGCAGGCGAAGACCTACCAGGGAATATTGTTGCCAGCGTTCGTTTTGGGTAATGTTGTTCAGCTCTGTAGCCGCCGGATTGTATCCGATCGCAGCCACGGCAGTCAGTCTTGGGTAACGGCCTGCTGAGGTGGCCCTCATGTCGTACAGGTTATAACGTTCCTGGCTTTTGATGATGGAGTATTCAATCCTGTTTTCGTGTACCGCCTTGGTATCTTGCGTAGCGGCAGCTTCGATATCGGTAATTTGTCCTTCGTACAAACTGTCTTTCAATGACAAAGGATTCACTTCTGATAAGTTCAGGTGATAGCGCAAAACAGAACGACTCAGGTTGACATTGCGGGTTACCCTTTCTTTTTCCTGTTTCATATTATTCAAGCTCACCTGAATACGGCTCACGTCAATGTTACGAGCCAGACCGGATTCAAAACGTGCGTTCGTTTCCTGGTACATCGAATCCATACGAGCCAGGTTTTTGTTGATCGCGATCAATTGTTTTTCGTTCACCAATACACCATAATAAGCTTTGGTGACATTCACCGAAACATCAATTTTACTTTTGATGATGTTCTTCTCTGAAATTTCTTCGTTTGCTTTCGCTGCATTTTGCGCTGAGAAAGAAGCCTGGTCAAATAATACCTGTGAAGCATTTAAAGAAGGCAGCAATTGATTGGCTAAAGAAAGTTGAGTAGGAATCACAGCGCCCTGGGGCAGGTCGGGTCTGTTCACCAGGCCAGCTCCATTTTCAAGGATGTTTTTTTGTACCTGAAAACTGTGGTTATAATCCACTACACCGGAAACCTGAGGAAGCAGCAAACCGCGTACTTCTCCTTTTCTGGCGTTGGAAAGTTCTTTTTGAAGTTGAGCGTTTTTTACGGTGAAATTTTGTTCAAGGGCATAATCAATGGCTTCCTTCAAAGAGAAAGCAGAAGGCTCTTGCTGCTCCTGAGCAAAGAGAGTCAAGGGAAGGACGAGTAATAAGAGTAGCTGAAACTGTTTCATATAAGGTATGCTTTTCGATGGGGAATGAAAAAGTCATTCTTTTGCCCGTTCAAAAGTAATTAACTTTTCGACTATTATTCACAAAAAGTCGAAAAGTTTAAAAGTCGGGTAGTAAGAAATAGATGAAAAAAGAAGTTTTTAAGGCTGGTTTGGTAGTGGCTAAATCCTCTAAAATCTTCAGAAGACTGTTAAACAAAGTAATAGCCGGATAGGAAACGAAGTAGTATAAAATCTGAATTTGTCCCTGCGCGGTCTCTCTAAGAGGACTTAGGAGCGTTTGGAATGCTCTGAGTGCTCAAGAACGCAGGGTCCTCTTCGAGAGACCCTGCGGGAATTAAAATGAAGCGGCTCTTTTCAGAAGAGGCTGCGGGTACAACTTTTGCCTAAAAAAACGAAGAGCGAAGTCTCCTCCGCTCTTTAGATGCTCTCTTTATTTCAACCGCTCTTCGCTCTGTTTTTTATTCTTCTATGAATGAACATTCAAACTCAATGATTTCAAATATTCCTGTTTCGCTTGTGGTTCATAAGAATGGAACAAGTGTATAAAGAGGGTTCTTGCATAACGGAACGAAAAGGGAGAAAGCAAAAGAATGCTCATGCCATAAATAGACAGAAACGTTAGGATATTTACTTTCAATCCGATGTAAAGCACAAAGAAACACAGAATGAATAAGCCGATATTCAGGGCATAGCTCACATACATCGCTCCGGTATAGAAGCCTGGTTCGGGATTAAATTTTAATCCGCAGCAACTGCAATGATCGGGCATCTTGTGCAATTGATTCAGTGGGAAAAGACTGCGATTGGTGAACAGCTGCCCTTCGTTACAACGCGGGCATTTCATGGATAAAATAGCCAGGGACTTTTTCATAGTGGCAGTGATTTGATGTAGTACAAACATACTTTATAAGAGCTCCTGATCC
>Ga0247813_10002843_pt1 | contig 11533 bp, 11 predicted proteins | sample UWRJL169409C1_FD_180719 | JGI IMG/M metagenome (GOLD analysis project Ga0247813, IMG submission 180719) | Plant litter microbial communities from Arlington Agricultural Research Station in Wisconsin, United States - UWRJ-L169-409C-1 | ecosystem: Environmental > Terrestrial > Plant litter >... | reverse complement strand
GGATGGGCTAAAGCTGTTCCTGGAAATATGTTTTTCGGAATTAAGGCAAAAAACACTGACAATGAAAAACAATTGATCACTACAAGAGAAGTTTTAAAAACACCAAATGCGAAGTTTCCTGAGATTATTTCAATTGTAGATAATAAAAACGGAAGTTATACTTACAAAGTAAAAGACTGGTTCCGTAAATATAAAACTCCTGCGGACTCATTCAAAGATCATTCTAAATTTTTCTTTGAAAACCCGAGATATAAAAATGCATTAGCAGTAAGAGGTGATTACAATAAATGGTTTGAAGAATTACAGAAAGCCAGATATGCTACTGATCCTAAATACGCTGACACATTAAAAGCAGTCGCAAAAACAATAATTAAAAATTTGTAATTATGGTACAAATAAATCTAAATAATCCATGGATTAAAATTATTAAGTATTTGATATTTGGAATAACATTTCATTTGGTTTTAGGCTGGTTTACAAAATGTTCTTCGGATAAAAAAATAGATCATGTGGAGAAAATTGTTATTCCTTCTCAATCAGGATCATTTGAACCTAAAAAACCGGAATCAAAACCTTTTGAAATAAAACAGCGGACAATTACAGAGGTAAAAAAAGATGTTACTATTTATATTACGAATCCATTAAATGAAAAATTAGTTAGAGAAAACGATAGTTTAAAAATAGTTTTTTATAAAATGAGCGATTCATTGAAGACAAAAGCTTATGACAAAGCAATTGAATTAAATTCATTTTCATCTAGGTTTGAAGATAAATTTATGATTCTTAATATTAATGGAATCGTTCGCGGAGAAGTCCAAGAAATAACCCCATCATACACTAGGAAAGAATTCGAAATTGAATCAAAACAAAAAGAAAGTGTTTTCAGGCTGTTAGCCGGAGCAAAAATACAAAGTAGTATAATTTCGCCTAGTTTTAATACAGAAGGCAACTTAATGTTTCAAAATAAACGAGGAGATATTATATCGGCCGGATATTCAAATAAGAATCTAAACGAGTTAAATAAAGATGTTTTTTCAGTAGGATACTACAAATCTATATTCAACATTAAAAAATAAAAAAATGACCAAGATAAAAAGTAAGCAGGCGTATCCGGCTAAAGTTAATATAATTGAATCAGATTATGTTGTAGGAACCGATAGTGAGGTAGGTACGCTGCAGACAAAATCTTTTTGTTTTGGAGATATTAGATCTTTTGTATTGGCTGGAGCAACACCGGAAATAGGAGGTGTTTTAAAAATATCCGAAATAATATATGAAGGTGATGATTACGATACTCCTAGCGAAGTATTGAATAGTTTGGAGCCAAATTACTCAGTGCTGCAATATCACTTTCTTGTTGTTTCTGTAAACGGGTACAAATACATCTTCAAACTACAAGATAGGATAGTTGGTTTTGAACAACCTCCAGTTTCAGATTCCGACTTTATAGTATTTCCAACTTCTATAGGCCCAACAGGGAACGGAGTTATTTCTATAGTGAAAACTGGAACAGTAGGACTTGTTGACACCTATACTATAACATATACGAATGCTTCAATATCAACTTTTACAGTAACAAATGGCGCTCAGGGAATCCAAGGAATACAAGGTGTTCAGGGAATTCAAGGAGTTGCTGGTAAAGGAATTTCAAGCGTTGTAAAAACTGCGACCGTAGGATTAGTAGATACTTATACAATAACATTCACAGATTCTTCTACAACAACATTTAATGTTACTAATGGTGCCAATGGAACAAATGCGGTGAATGACAATCAAAAAGTAATAACGTATCCAGGAGATTTTACATCTGGGAACTATACTTTTTTGAATGCTGATAATGACTTTGTTTTATATATTGAAAACGGAGCAAATAATGTAACTTTGACAATTCCGTCAGGTTTAGTAGCTAAATTTCAAGCTGGAATAGTTCATAGAGGCACAGGAGACATCTCTTACGTAGCTTCTTCAACTACTTTATATAATCCAATAGGGTATAAAAGTCTAGGACGCGGCTACAATACATATATTATGCAAAAAGGATCAACAAATGACTATAATCTGTTCGGAGACACCAAAATTTAATGAACGACTTTAAAAGAAATATTTTCATGAAATCAGCAAGTGCTGAGGCTCCCCCATCACCCTTTACCTATGATATAAGTAAAGGAACTCAGATATGTTCAGGAGGATATGTGAGTATAGGAGGAACTATAACCGATGTTCCGGTATTTTCCACGATAGTAAGAACAAGTTGGACAGATGGAACTATGTTGTATTCGGACATAGGGCTTACAACCCCAATAGCAAATGGGTTTTATAGAAGTATTACAGGAGGAACTACAGATTTGTTTTATTTTTCTATAGTAAGTGGCGCGATAACAAATTATACTCCACCAATGACAGGATGTTAATTAAAAAATAAATTAAAATGAATACAAAAAGAATTAGATTATTGTCAGTAGAAATCTTCAATAGAGAGCCTTTTGTATATGTGGCAGATAAGCCTAGACCAGTAAAAATAGATGATAAACGGGAAATGAGAACCATTACCAATATTATTGAAAATGGGGATCATTATGAGATTTTCTTATCTTCCGGAGTGGAAAGTAAACACTGGAAGGATATTCCAAAAAATAATAATGTAACTGTTGAATATTATATTTAATGAGTATGTTTAGGATGCCAGATAGATTTATCGTTTCTCCATTAAATAATGAAAAATTCATCACAGAGAAACAAGTAGGTGATAAAAAAATGATTATAAACACCTCTATTGAACACGCGAAAGATGTTAATAGGATTGGTGTTGTCCAATCACTTCCCTTAAATTATGAAGGAGAAATTGTTGTAGGTGACAGTGTAGTTTTGCAACATAATATATTCAGGACCTTTTTTGATGGACAAGGATTGACTAGAGAGTCAGACGCACATATTACGGGTAATTTGTTTCAGGTTCTCCCAGAGTTGATATACTTAATCATCAGAGGAGAAAAAAGAATACCAGTAAGCGGATATTGTTTTGTTGAGCCTATAATTGAAAATAAAAAATGGATTGGAGATGTAGAGCTACAACACCAAGGAATTGTGAAATATTCTAATGATTTTTTAGAATCAATTGGCGTGTTTTCTGGAGATAAAATAGCTTTTAAAACGGACTCAGAATATGAATTTATTATCAATAATGAAAGACTTTACAGAATGAGAACCAATTGCATTCTTGCCAAACTAAATTAAAATATTTCGTGTAAGATTTAAAAACGACAACAATCATTTGTTGTCGTTTATTTTTTATCTTTGTTTTTATTAACTTACAACAAATAAAATGGCTACTCCAAAATATAATTTCTCCTCTGATAACGGTCAATTAGTCGTTGAGTTGGACAATACATCTCTACAATGGTCCAATAATGATACATCATCATATAGAGCCTCCTCAATTAACATATTCGACTCAAGAAAAATATATCTATATGATTTCGGAGAATTTGAAAGAGAATTTGAATTTGCAAACATTGGAACTATAGATGGAAATACGCCATCAAGCATTCAGAACGCTTATGATTTAATATCCGCTTTAATTCCTGCTGGATCAGGAGGAGGTATTGATATTACAGGAACTGAAAGGCAAGTTGTAGGTTTTGATTCAGGTGGAAATGCTCAGGCTGTAACAATAGGGTGGAAGCAACTATCAGATTTGCCGACTCCTCCTGTTTTTTCAAATGGGGTTTATGTTGGAACTGCATTTCAGCCAGATGGAAGCGCTTTATTTGCATTTATTGAATTAGCTATAGTGAGTCCTGATAGTGTAGCTAAACCAAATGCAATTCCCCTTTATCAAGCCGGAACAATAGGAACTGGAGGAGGAACATTGCCAGTGCAAGATCCTGTAGAGGATTTAGACGCGGTTAATAAGCAATGGTTTTTAGCAGCTATAAATGCTGTGGGGTCATTAATACCTACTTATTTAGACAATGCGACTGCTATAACAGGAGGCCTTACTGCAAATAGACTATACAAAACGGCTACCGGAGAACTTAGGATCGTTTTTTAAATATTTTTTATAAAACAAATTAAAAAACGAACAATATGCCAACGCCAAAATATATTTTTACTTCTGCAAATAACCAATTAGTAGTTCAATTAGATAATGCTACTAATCAATGGAATGATAGTGTGACGAGTAACTACAGAAATGCTTCTGTAAACTTATATAATAAGAAAATCCAGTTATACGACTACGGACTATTTGAAATGGATTTTTTATTAGAAAACATAAAGACTATAGGAGGCGCAACACCTACTGATATATCCAATGCGTACACGTTGTTAATGGCGTTGATTCCGGCATAAAATAACAAAATGAAAGGACTTTCCGAAGAAATAGAATTAGCTATTCAAAATGCTTTAACCGGCATGATATTAACTGTTGACTTATTAAAAGTCGACGATGATAAACTGACTAATTTAGTTAAGTCCAGAATAGATTCTTTTTCAGCAATTAAAGAGCTTTTAGTTACCTGGCAAAACTCTCCAAATTCTCCTTCACATGAAAAGCTTAAGAGCTACATTATTCAGCTAGTAGGCGCTGGGGAGAAATCAATAGAGGTGCTTAGAAAGGCGTTAAAAAGCAAAATTGATTTCGAAAAATTGGATGCTGAAAAGTACGGAAATGCGATTCGTTCAAAACCAATTATTTTAAAAGCAATCACCGACATCAATGCCGGAAATATAGAACTAAAAAACCAAATTGAATCTGATAAATTTGATCTTCAAGAAAGAGAATTTAAAAGGGGATATCCGGAAAAATTTGCAAACGGAGAATTTCTTCCACTTCATAAATACCATAAAGAATGGTATGATAGCGAAAAAGATGCAGTTATGATTTGTCCTCTTGGAACAAAAGGGGAAATCATTACTCTTGACGGACTAAAAATAATGCTTCCTAAAAAGCCAAAAAGAAAAGATATTCTTTTTGAAAAATATGCTCCAGACCAACAATATTGGAGAAGACAAGAAATGCCTAAAGGATTAAATCCTGATACCGAAGCTGCATTCACAGATTATATTATTTCCGAATTCAAAAGAAGAAGAGAAGGCGTATGGTTTATGAACAATGGAAAGGCAGTCTATATTACTCCGGAACACTACATGGGCCTTCAATGGAACCAAATGGCCGATACTGGAGGGTATAAAGAATTCCGTATGGCCCAAGCAAACATGTATTATTTTGCAAAAGCCTGTTTGGTAGATAAAAGATGCCTTGGAATGTTCTTCACAAAAGGACGTAGAACCGGATTTACAGAAATGGCACTTGATCATTTGGTGGAATTGTCAACTACTACTAAAAATCAAAAAATAGGAATCACATCTAAATCAGATATAGATGCTATGGTTGCTTTTCAAAAATATTCATATGTCATTCAAAATTTACCATTTTTCTTCCAGCCGGTTGTTAAAGGTAAAATTGATGATGTTAAGAAAATGGTATTTGGAAAACCATCTGATAATTCAAGAGCAGCGAAAAAAACAAAAGACACGTCAACTTCTGATTACTTAAATACTACTGTAGATTACAGGGCTACTGCGATACTTTCTTATGACTCTGTAAAACTAAATATGTATCTTGGAGACGAAGCATCAAAATGGGAATATTTAAGCTATTTAGCGCACTGGCTAAATATTAAGCCTACCATGAGACAAGGAGGACGAGTAGTAGGAAAAGCATTTATCGGTTCCACTTTGAACCCTATGAACAAGGGAGGAAGTGACTTTAAAGAAATGGACAAAGGGTCAAGCGTATTAAAACGTAACGATAACGGAAGTACCACTACCGGATTGTATGGATATTTTTTGCCAGCTCACGAGAATGCAGAAGACTACACAGATAAATACGGTGTTTGCCATTCAGTAGTAGAAAAAGGAAAAAGTTTTGTAAACGCCCAAGGAGAATTAAGATTGTATGGTGCATTACAGTATCTTGAAAATGAATTCAAGTCTGCAAGATTATTAGGAGAGAAAAATTATTGGAATGCCAGACGTTTAGATCCCATCACCAAAGCGGATGCATTTAGAGATGAATCTGTTTCCACAATATTTGATGAACAAAAAATAAATGATCAATTAGATTACAATGAACTTTATGATGTCCGAAAAACATTAACTAGAGGTAATTTTTCCTGGGAAAATAATATTCCGGACACGAGAGTTATTTGGACACCAACTGAAAAGGGTCGTTTTTTAGTAGGGTGGATTCCGCCTGCAGAAATGCAAAACAAATGGATTGAAAAAAGAAATGAATTCGGGCTAGTCTGTAAGCATCCATTAAATGATGATATAGGCGCTTTCGGAGTAGATACTTATGATATTGATTCAACACAAGGAAGTAAATTAGAAGATACTGAAAATGGATCAGAGCACAGTGGAGGGTCAAAAGGTGCAATGCTAGGACTTACTGGAACCACAATGAAAGATGCTCCAAGTAATTTTTTCTTTCTTGAATATATTACAAGACCACAGACCGCTGAAATATTTTTCGAAGATTGCTTAATGGCTTGTGTATTTTACGGAATGCCGGCCTTGATTGAAAATAACAAAGCTAGATTTCTTCTACACTTTAGAAACAGAGGGTATAGAGGTTACTCTATAAACCGTTTTGATAAGGCTATGAGCAAGCTTTCCCAAACAGAAAGAGACTTAGGAGGTGTTCCAAGTTCAGGAGCCGATATCATAACACAACACTGGACCGGAATAGAGAGTTACATTGACAAATACGTAGGTTATTATGTTCAAGGACAAAATACGTTTGCTATAAGACAAGAAGGCGATATGGGAAGTATGTCGTTCGATAGAACTTTAAGGGACTGGGCGAAGTTTGATGTTGCAAAAAGAACTAACTTTGATGCGACAATAGCTTCCGGATATGCAATCATGGCCGTAAATAGAAAACCATATTTAGCTCCAGCAGGACAAAGAAAACCTGCAGTTGTAGAATTTAAAACATATAAATAAATCATGGCAGAAGAATCACAGTTTAAAATATCACAAAACATAAGTAGGCCGAGCCAAATAGATAGTTTTTCAACTAAATCATCTCGCGAATATGGGATGGCTGTGGGGCAAATGATATATTCTGAATGGTTCTACAGAGGAGACAGCAGATGCCGATTCTATGCGAATAGAGCAGAATTCTATGAGAGAAGAGTTTATGCTAACGGCAAGGTAAACATGGAGAAGTATTACGGAAAATTAGGGACGAATGGAGATGTTTCGTTGCTTAATTTAAGCAAAAGATCTTTATCTACAATGCCTAAGATAGTTGATTTAGTCGTTAATGGAATGGTAAATCGACCATATTCCATTGTTGCTAAAGCAATTGATCCAACTTCCCAAGAGGAAAAAAGAGCCTATAAGAGAAAAATAGAAACTGAGAGAAACGCTATTCCTATTATAGAAAAAATTCAGGCAGAAACCGGAATGGACGTTAGTGATATTCCTATGGACGAAATCCCTCAGACAAAAGAGGAATTGGATATCCATATGCAAATGGATTGGAAGCCTTCAAATTGCCTTTCAAATGAATTAGCAATTGCAGCTGTAATGGGTGAAAACGAATATAATCTAGTAGTTGATCCTCAAATCAAAAGAGATTTAGTTGTCGATGGATTAGCTTCAAATAGAACCAGATTGAATCCTGCAAAAGGAATAATCATAGAAAGAATAGATCCGGCCGACATGATCTACTCTCAAACAAAAGATCCTTATTTTAGAGATTGTTTCTATAAAGGCCATGTGAAAACCGTGTTACTAAGTGATATTTTTGTTGAATATCCAGAACTGTTAACCGTTGACAATGCAGATGTAAAAAAAGAAATCGAAATGTCTAGCCAGAATTGGTATAACATGCATGATTATTTGTCCAAATCAGAGAATTTAAAAGGAACAACAAATCTTCTTTACTATACTTATAAAACATTTCGTGAGCGTGCTTCAAAAGTAAAAAAGAAAGCAAATGGAGAAACTATTATAGATGATGCGGATGAAGTTTTTGACGCTACAATACAAAATAAAAAAGATAAATACATTAGAAACTCTGTTGTAGAAGAAGTTTTGTTTGAAGGCGTTATTGTATTAGGAACAAATATTTTATTGAAATGGGAATTATCGAAATCAATGACAAGACCTAAATCAAACAATAGAAAAGTTTGTGAGCAATATAACATGGTGGCTCCCAATTTTCAAGATGGAGTTATTTCTAGTTTGGTTTCTCGTATGATTCCAATCGAAGACAACCGAAATGTAACAGAATTAAAAGCAGAACAAATCATCCAGGGAATTACTCCAGATGGTATTGCAATTGACATTGATGCTTTGGCTGAATTAGAATTAGGAGATGGTAAAACTCAGACAACTCAGCAAGCATTGAACATGTATCTGCAAAAAGGTAGTTACTTGTACAGATCTTCTACAATTTCAGGAGATTACAATAATGCTCAAAAGCCTTTCCAAGAAATACAAACCGGAGACAGCATAAATAAATTAAAAGCGCTAAGAGCAGAGAATGCCTTTTACATGTCTCAGTTAACGGAAGTGGTAGGGTTAAACCAAGCTAGTGACGCTTCCAATCCGGACAGAGACGCTTTGGTAGGAGTTCAAAAAATACTTGCTTATAATTCAAATCTAGCAACTAGACATATTTTAAACGGTGCCGGATATTTAGTTTTAAAAGCTGCGGAAACTACAAGTTATGCGATATCAGATATTTTAAAATATTATCCAAGTTTAAGAGAAGATTTAATTCAAAAAATTGGAGCAAATTCAGTAGAAGATTTAGATATTGTTCGCGATCTTCATTTAAGCGACTTTGCTATTTTCTTTGAACTTGAAATGGACGATGAAGAAAGAGCTGAATTAAATGCCGATATGTCAATTGCTGTTGAAAAAGGATATATTGGACTTGAAGATAAATACAAAGTCCGAAATATTAAAGTCCTGGATCTTGCTATTCAATATTTGACCGTATTGGTTAAAAGACGTGCTAAAGAAAAAGAAGCCGAAGAAGCTAATAAATTTAGAATTCAGGCTGACGAGAATATTCGAGCTGCACAAGAAGCGGAAGCTGCGAAACAACAAACTGCTCAAATGGAAGGTCAATTGAAATTACAACTTCAACAAGTTACAACTGAGGGAGAAATTTTAAAAGAAAAAGAAAGAGGAAATCAAGATCGACTTACAGAGGAGGTAAAAGGAAACTATAAATTAGAAGTTCAACAACTTGCTAATTCGGGTGCATCTGAAAAAATAGACAGGCTGGAGGAAGGTAAAAAAAATAGTCTGGCCCAACAAGCTACTCAACAAAGTAGAATTGATGATCAAAAAGCAAATGGTAAAGAACCAATTGATTTTGAAGCAGAGCAAGCCGGACAAGAAGTGTTTCAAATGTAAATATAAATAATTAATAATAACTTAAAAAATAAAAATCATGCCAGACGGAAAAACAACAAGAAGAGATGATATTCAAGGTATCAACATTGACAAAACAACAAACAAAGCTACGCCAGACAAGCACGAAGTAAAAATTGTTAAATACGGAAAAGGTACAACTGCAAAATCTAAAATCATAGGTACTGATGGAACCGTGATATATGAAGGCAGGGATTCTGAAAAAGGAACTCAGGAGGCTATCAGAAAAATAAAAAACAAAGTCGATGACACCCTTCTTAGAAGAGGTAATAATGCTGACTATTACAACAAAACAAATCCTCAAAAAGGGGTTGTTTCAGAAACAAAAAAGACTATGGTAAGAGTTCCTAAAAGACTATTATCTGATTCAGAACTAGAAACAGCTAGATCAAAAAGAAACAATTAGTCCAGTATGTTTTATAAAATAAACGACAACAAACGTTTGTTGTCGTTTATTTACTATTTTTGTATAAAGTTAAATCAAATAAAATCAAATGGAAGATCAAGAAGAAATACAAACCGGAGATAGTATAAGCAATGGCCAGCCAGATTCATCTGGAATAACTTTTACTCCAGAACCAAAAGATAATCAGTTAATTGTTGACACTCCTGAAAATATAGAAATAAAAAATGATGTAATTCCAGAAGTAAACACAGAAGATGATGATATTGTTGAGGAAATATCTCTTGGAGAATTTAACAATGAAGAATATCAAACATTCACACAAAAAGATGAATATTTAGATAATGACTTTGAGGATGAAGACTCCATATTAGTAGAAGCAGATGATGAAATTCTTTTTAGATTACTGAAAGATAAAAAAGGATTAGAGGTTGATAAATTTGAAGATTTATTAACTCCAAAAGATCAAAAAAAATACGCTCCAGAAATGGAGAAATTTAACGAGTTCATTGAAAAAACAGGAAACAAAAACTATAATGATTTTTTAGAAACCCAAAAAGATTGGAGTACTGAAAAAGAAGAAGTAGTTTTAAAAAATTATATAAAGCTGTCTGATCCATCTTTAACAGACAAGGAAGTAAATTATTTGTATAATAAAAAATACAATATTGAAAACCTTGACCAAGATGATGATGAAGACGAAATCCTTGAAAAAGGAATTAATACCAAAACCGATTTACAAAAAGCTTTTGGATTTTTTGATAAACGAAAAGAGGAATGGAATGTTGTTGGAGGTTCCGATGAACACATCCCTTTAGAATATCGAGAAGCGAAAAAAGTTTTAGATAGTCAAAAAAAGCAGGAAGAAGATTATGATGCTGATTTAACCATCAAACGAAATAATTTTGTTTCAAAAACCGAATCACTGTTTAGTAACAATTTTGAAGGTTTCAAAGTTCAACTAGGAGATGAAAAAACTGGTTTTGAAGATTTTACCATTAAACCGGAGAATCTTAATGAAATAAAAGATTTTCAGATGGATTCGTCAAACTTCATGAATAAGTTCTTAGACAAAACAACTGGAGAAATAGCTGACATTAAAGGCTATCACGAAGCGATTTATATGGCTAACAACTATAAGTCCGAACTGAATAAAGCGTACGAAAGAGGAAGGGCTAAAGAGCTTGAACTTCAAGATAAGCTTTCAAAAAATATTCAGCCGGATAATATATCAGAAGTCAAAACGATCGGTGCTCCAGGAATTAAGTTCACACTAGAAAAATAACTTCTTCATGTTTTAAAAATTTCAACTAATTTTAAAACACAAAAACAAAAATGGGAGCAATAGCAGCATCACCAGGCGTAAGATATACGCCAAGCGCCACGAAAGTGCCAACAGCGCAAAACTATTTAGATTTAACTGACATTACCTACTTCAATCATGAATTGCCAGATTTGGACAAAAATCTTCATGAGAGATACGGTAATCAAATGATCGATACGTTCTTCGAAAGAACTGGACGTAAAATTCCTTATGCCTCTGATGTTATCACATGGACCGAAGAAGATCGTTTAACTCAACTTGCAACTGGAGTAGCGCGTACAGGTGATGTATTCACATTGGCCGACCATACTTTCAGACCTGGAGAAGTTATTCAAGCTTTCTTGCCA
>Ga0247813_10002842_pt1 | contig 11535 bp, 9 predicted proteins | sample UWRJL169409C1_FD_180719 | JGI IMG/M metagenome (GOLD analysis project Ga0247813, IMG submission 180719) | Plant litter microbial communities from Arlington Agricultural Research Station in Wisconsin, United States - UWRJ-L169-409C-1 | ecosystem: Environmental > Terrestrial > Plant litter >... | reverse complement strand
CGGCCAATTCGAACTTGCGGATCTTCTCGATCACCGACAGCCCGGCATTGGTCCGGTCCACCGCTGCCCTGATCGCGCCGCGGAATGCGGGGAGCGCGTTCAGATCGTGCAGATCGAACTTCTCGCCATTCTCGCGTGACCATGTCAGCGCCCATTCCGCATCGGGCACGATCAGCGCGACGATAAAGGGCCGCTTGTCGCCTGAAACCATCGCCTGCGCAATTTCCGGCTGGAGCGTGAGCATCCCTTCCAGCTTCTGTGGCGCGACATTATCGCCCTTGTCGTTGACGATGATATCCTTCTTGCGGTCGGTGATCTTGATCCGGCCCTTGGGATCGAGATGCCCAATATCGCCGGTATGCAGCCAGCCATCCACCAGCGTGCGCGCGGTATCTTCGGGGTTCTGCCAATAGCCCTTCATCACCAGCTCGCCGCGCACCAGAATCTCGCCGTCTTCGGCGATGCGCACTTCCACCCCGCGCATAGGCGGGCCGACCGTGTCGAGCCTGATCCCGGCGGAGGGATAGTTGCAACTCACCACCGGGGCGCTCTCGGTCTGGCCGTAGCCTTGCAGCATCGTCAGCCCCATCGCCTGAAAGAACCCGCCAACCTCTGGGTTGAGCGGTGCGCCGCCCGATACCAGCGCCTTGATCCTGCCGCCGAACTTGGCGCGGATTTTCGGGCGTAGTGTGGCCGCCAGCAGCAGATCGTCGGGCTTGTCAGCCAGCCCGAACTTGCCCGCAACCTGCCGTTCGCCCAACCGAATCGCGCGGCCGAGCAGGAAGTTGGCCAGCTTGCCCTGCTTTTCGATCTGGCGGATCATCTTCTCGCGCAGCACTTCGAACAGGCGCGGGACCACGATCATGAAGGTCGGCTGCGCTTCTTCCAGATTGCTGGAAAGCTTATCCAGCCCTTCGGCAAACCAGATATCCGCGCCCAACGCGATCGGCAGGTGCAGCCCGGCCGTATGTTCCATCGCGTGGCTGAGCGGCAGGAACGACAGGAACCGTTCCTCGCCCCAGCCAAAATCGCCGCTGAGGATTTCGCCCGCACCGATCACATTGTGCAGAATCGCTCCGTGATGCAGCATCACCCCGCGCGGCGCCCCGCTGGTGCCGCTGGTGTAGATGATGCAGGCCAGATCGTCGCGCGTGACCGGGGCGAGCCGCGCATCCACGGCTAGCCGGGCTGCATCCGCATCGCCGGTGGTCAGCCCCGCCCATTGGTGCACCGCGAAAGAACCCGATTGTGCCGACGCCATGGCGTCAAACGCGATCAAATGCCGCGCACGCCCGGTTTTGAGCAAAGCCGGTATCAGCGGCTTGGCCAGTTTGGCGGTAGAGACGAACACCGCGCGTGCCTGCGAATCGTCGAGGATATGGCAGTGATCGGCTTCGGTATTGGTGGTGTAGGCAGGCGTGGTGATGCACCCTGCCGCCATGATCGCCAGATCGGCAATCGCCCATTCGGGGCGGTTTTCGGACACGATCACCACCCGGTCACCGTCATTCAGGCCCAGCCGCCGCAGCCCTTCCGCCAGCAGGCAAACCTGCCGTGCGGCTTCGGCATAGGTGATCGAAACCCAGTTTCCGCCGATCTTCGCGGTGAGAAACGGCTTGTCGCCGCGCTCATCCGCCCGCTGCAAAAACAGCGAGACAAGGTTGCGGGCTTTGGCAATATCTTCGAGCTGCACGTGCGGGCGATCCTCCGTTTGCGCCGGATGCCCGGTCTAGCGGATAAACCTAGGCGGGCACCGCCTCGGCGGCAAGCCGCCTATTGGCCCCCTAACCTATTGACCGCCCCAACTATTGACCAAGCGCAACGCCTTCGCTGCGCGGGTCGGCTGCGCCGAGCCAGTGGCCATCGCGAAACTCCACCGCATTCGCCTTGAACGGCAACCCGCGCGCCGCAACCGTGTGGCCCAGCGCTTCCAGGGCGGGCTGCATCGTCAGCAGCGGGGAATCGGCCTCCACCGTGATCGCATCGCCGGGAGAATACAGGCCGGGCAAAGCGATCGCATCCTGCGCGGTCAGGTTCCAGTCGAGCACCCCGATCAGCGCCTTCGCCACCTGCACCGGGATTGTGGCACCGCCCGCAGCGCCGATGGCGATACGCAGATCGCCGTCCGGGCCGAATACCAGCGTCGGTGCCATCGAACTGCGTGGGCGCTTGCCGCCTTCGACCCGGTTGGCCACGGCCATGCCGTCAATTTCGGGCGCCATGCTGAAATCGGTCAGCTCATTGTTGAGATAGAACCCGCCGAACATGTAGCCCGACCCGAACGATCCTTCGATGGTGGAGGTATAGGTCACGGTATTGCCCGCGCTGTCCACCACCACGAAATGGCTGGTGCCGTTCTCCACCGGCTCATTCCCATCGGGCTGGATCGCGGCAATTCCGGCGGGCACGCCTGCTGTCACCGCGGCCATCCGCCGATCGGGCGCAATCAGGGTAGCGCGCGCGGCGAGATAGGCTGGGTCGGTCAGCCCGGCCACCGGCACCGCCACGAAATCACCATCGGCCAGATAGGCCTCGCGGTCGGCATAGGCGAGCCGCTGCGATTCGGCGAACAGGTGCCAGGCGGTCGGGCTGCCCGGCCCGAGCGCGGTCATATTGAATGGTTCGAGCTGGGCGAGAATCGCCAGCACCGTGGTCGCGCCCGATGATGGCGGGCCCATGCCGCATATCCGGTACACTCGGTAGGCGCCGCAAACCGGTTCACGCCATTTGGCCTCGTAGCCAGCCACGTCCTCCGCAGTCATACCGCCCGTTTCCAGACGCATCGGTGGGGTGGCGGCGGCGATTACCCCGGCCATCGTTTCGGCCTGCGTACCGCGATAAAATGCGGCGGCACCATCGCGCGCCAGCCGTTCAAGCGTATCGGCCAGTTGCGGATTGGTCATGCGCGTACCGACGGGTTTGGGTTCCCCCGCCTCGGTATAGAACAGCGCCAAGCCTTCCGGCTGGAGCGCAGCCCGGTTGCGCGCGGAAGTAAGGAATTGTGCGCCGCGCGGGGTCAGTTCCCAACCGTCACGCGCCAAGGCAATAGCGGGAGCGAAAAGGTCGGCCCACGGCAAGCGGCCATGGCGTTCATGCGCCTCAGCCGCGAGCGACATATTGCCCGGTACGCCGATGGACAGCCCGCTCATCACCGCCTGCATGAACGGAGTGGCGGTGCCTGCCTGATCGAGGAACCATTCGGGGGTCGCCGCAGCCGGGGCAGATTCGCGCCCGTCCAGCGTTTCGACCCGTCCCGCAGCATCGGCGTGGAGGTAGAACCCGCCGCCGCCGATCCCCGAACTTTGCGGCTCCACCACCGTCAACGCCAGCATCACTGCAATTGCCGCATCGGTGGCGCTGCCGCCCTGCCGCAAGATCGCCATGCCTGCTTCGGCGGCGCGCGGATCAGCGGCGCTGACCATCCCTGTTTCCGGAGGAAGCGGAGTGCTGGAAATCGGCGCCTCGGAACAGGCGCCAAGTGCGACAGTGGCGATGAAGAGCAAGAAGCCGCGTTTATTGTGCATCTGCGAAGAGCTAACCTGTTCCAACCGCCTCGGCAATGGACTCAAAGCCGTATTGACGCAGCAGCTTTTCCAGTCCCGTAGTGATGGCGCGCGCGATGCCGGGGCCGTGATAGACCATCGCGCTATATAGCTGCACCAGACTGGCCCCTGCGCGAATCCGCTCCCACGCATCATCCGCGCTGGAGATCCCGCCCACGCCGATCAACGGCAGCGTATCGCCCGCCACTGCACGAAATGCGCGCAATTGTGCCAGCGCCAGTGGTTTCAAAGGTGCGCCGGACAGCCCGCCTCCCTCGCCTGCATGAGCCGAGGCGAGCGACGGGCGCGAAATGGTGGTGTTGGCCACAATCAGCGCGGCGATGCCATTATCCAGCGCGGCGCGCACGATCCGTTCGTGATCGCCGCCTTCCAGATCGGGCGCGACCTTGAGAAATATCGGCGGCGTGCTGGCCGTGCGCTGCGCGTAGATAGCTTCCAGCAGCGCCTCCAGCTCACCCTTGGCCTGAAGGCCGCGCAGACCGGGCGTGTTGGGCGAACTGATATTGACCGTCAGGTAATCTGCGACATCCGAAAAGGTGGCGATCCCAGCCAGATAGTCGCCCACCCGGTCCGCCGTATCCTTGTTCGCGCCGACATTCACGCCGAGCACGCCGTTCCGTCGGCGCGCCGTCAACAACGCCTTTGCCTCCGCCATGCCGCGATTGTTGAACCCCATGCGGTTGATCACCGCCTCGTCCTCGACCAGACGGAACAGGCGCGGGCGCGGATTGCCGGGTTGCGGCAGCGGCGTGATCGATCCGACCTCGACCGATCCGAAGCCCAGCCCCAGCACCGCATCGGGCACCTCGCCATCCTTGTCGAATCCCGCCGCCATGCCAAGTGGATTGGCAAAAGCGATCCCCGCGACTCGAGTCGTCAGCGGGCCGGGCGCTGGCGGAGTGCCGACCGGGCCGAGTTTCAGCCCGGCAATCGACAGCCCATGGGCTGTCTCGGCAGAAAGGGCGAATAGTGCGGGACGGATGGCGCGATAAATCATCTTTTACGCCTTGGCAGCAGCGGCCCCGGTAAATCAATGTTACTTATGGAAAAAACTACGCAAGTTACGTAATAATCAGTGCAATGCGCTGAAAATGGCGTTTTTTTACAATTGTAACAGGCATCGTTGGTCTAAAGCACCTTTGCGACCCGAAGGGCTCGGAGCATCTGCGACGAGTTCTCCACTTTAAGGGGCAGCCCCTGTTAATTGCAGCGGCTGCCCCCTTTTTTTGCCTTGAAAATCAGGTATTACCGTCACTCGATTGGCGAAAATGCTTGGGGGCGACGGGCAGATGCACCAACAGGCCGGCGATTCGCGTGTAAACGGCGCTATGCCGGTGGGCAAACTCACCGGAACATCCGGCTTTCGACTCGAATATCTGGCCGTTCCACCGGAACTGGCGAACCACGTCACCACCTTTTATCACTTCACCTGTGACGAGCCGGAAATACGCGACATTCAGCCCGCCGCCATCGGCCAGTTGGCCATCATTCCGCATGGTATCGGCGCTATTCACTTCCGCGATGGACGCAGCGATCCGCTGTGCGAGGTCAACCTGCTCACCCCGCTTTCGGTTGCGGCGCCGTTCACCGTCAGCGGCCCGTTTCACGCGATCGGCGCGGCGCTGACCCCGCTCGGGTGGGCGGAACTGACCGGGTTGTGCGCATCCAAGCACGGCAACCGCTTCTACTGCGCAAGCGATTGGCTGGGCGAGGAAATCGCCGATCTCGGCGCGCGGTGCTGCACGGAATATCGCGCCGGGCGGATGAGCGGCGCAGACTGCGCTCAGGCGCTCGGGGCATTCATGGCTGCGCGCATTACTGCACTACCCCGCCTGCACCGCCAGTTGATCGACCTGACGACGCAGTGGTTGATGAGCGGGCTCGATCCCGATGTTGAACAGCTTTACGCCGCCGTGCCCTATTCGCGGCGGCAATCGCTGCGGCTCGTGGAACGCTATTTCGGCCTGCCGCCAGCCGCATTGCGGCGCAAATACCGCGCGTTGCGCGCTGCGGCGCTGCTGTCTCAACCCGATATCGAGCCTGAAGCCGAAGCCGCCATCCTCAACAGCTTTTACGATCAGCCGCATCTTATCCGCGAAATCCGCCTGTTTGCCGGGCGCACCCCGGCGCGGCTGAGTGATGAACCGGACAGCTTTCTCACCGAAATGCTCGATCTGAAGAACCTGCGCGAGTTGGAAAAACGCTAACGACTCGCAACAAGGCGAAATGGCTTGAAGCCGGAGCTTTGGCTGCATAGGTGCCCAATCGGAACAAAACGGTCTGATTAGAACATGCGCCTCTCCAACCTCGCAGACTACGCAGTAGTCACCATGTGCGCCGCCGCGCGTCACTGCGGGTTTGCGCGTGTTTCGGCCACCGAACTGGCGGCGGAAACCGGCCTGCCGGTCCCCACCGTGCAGAAACTGGTAAGCCACTTGTCCAAGGCAGGTCTGCTGCGTTCCGCGCGCGGCACCGGCGGCGGCATCCAACTGGCGCGGCCACCGGCGGCGATCAGCCTGGCCGATATCATCGAAGCGGTCGAAGGGCCAATCGCGCTCACCGCTTGTGTGGAACACGGCCGCTCCGATTGCGCGCTGGAGGCTAACTGCCACGTCCGCCCGCACTGGGCCGTGGTCAACGAAACTTTGCGCGGGGCGCTGGCGGATGTCTCGCTGGCGCGGCTGGCGCAGGTGAAAGAACTGGCATGAACGAACTCGCCCCTATCCAGGATGCTCCTTTCAAGGATCAGGCCGCGCATGATGCTGCTGCAAAAGCGGCAGACTATGAACACGGCTGGTCCGCCGACATCGAAACCGATTTCGCCCCGAAGGGCCTGACCGAAGACACCGTCCGCTTCATCAGCGCCAAGAAGGACGAGCCGGAATGGATGCTCGACTGGCGGCTGAAGGCGTTCCGCACGTGGCAGACCATGCCGATGCCCGACTGGGCCAAGCTGAACGTGCCGCCGATCGATTATCAGGATGCGTTCTATTACGCCGCGCCGAAGAAGAAGATCGAACTCGATTCGCTCGATGATCTCGATCCGGAAATCAAGGCGGTGTACGACAAGCTCGGCATCCCGTTGGGCGAACAGGAAATGCTCGCGGGCGTGAAGAATTCGCGCAAGGTGGCAGTGGATGCGGTGTTCGATTCCGTGTCCGTGGCGACCACTTTCCGCAAGGAACTGGAAGCGGCAGGCGTGATCTTCCGCCCGATTTCGGAAGCGATCCGCGAATATCCGGAACTGGTGAAGAAGTGGCTCGGCCGCATCGTGCCGGTGCGCGACAACTTCTTTGCGGCATTGAACAGCGCGGTGTTTTCCGACGGTACGTTTGTTTACGTCCCCGAAGGCGTGCGCTGCCCGATGGAACTCAGCACCTATTTCCGCATTAATGCCGAGAATACCGGCCAGTTCGAACGCACGCTGATCATCGCTGAAAAGGGCAGCTACGTCAGCTACCTTGAAGGCTGCACCGCCCCGATGCGCGATGAAAACCAGCTCCACGCCGCGGTGGTGGAACTGGTGGCGATGGACGATGCCGAGATCAAATATTCGACCGTGCAGAACTGGTATCCGGGTAATGCCGAAGGGCTGGGCGGGATCTACAATTTCGTCACCAAGCGCGCATTGTGCCAGGGCGCGCGCAGCAAGGTCAGCTGGACGCAGGTGGAAACCGGCAGCGCGATCACGTGGAAATACCCGTCATGCGTGCTCAATGGCGAGGATTCGGTGGGCGAGTTCTACTCGGTCGCCGTCACCAATAATTACCAGCAGGCCGATACCGGCACCAAGATGATCCACAACGGCAAGGGCAGCCGTTCGACGATCATCTCCAAGGGCATTTCGGCGGGCCGCTCCAACAACACCTATCGCGGCCTCGTGCGCGTGGCGGCCAATGCGGACGGGGTGCGCAATTTCACCCAGTGCGATTCGCTGCTGCTGGGGAGCCTCAGCGGCGCGCATACCGTGCCCTATATCGAAGTGAAAAACCCCACCGCACAGATCGAGCACGAGGCGACCACCTCGAAGATTTCTGACGACCAGCTGTTCTACGCGATGCAACGGGGCCTCTCGCAGGAGGAAGCGGTGGCGCTGATCGTCAACGGCTTCGCCAAGGAAGTGCTGAAAGAGCTGCCGATGGAGTTTGCGGTGGAAGCGCAGAAGCTGCTCGCGATTTCGCTTGAGGGGAGCGTGGGGTGAGCAAGGCGAAAATTTCCAACCTACTTACCGTAGGTGCCGCAACTTCGCTTGCGGCTGCCTGCGCTTCGACGGACGAGGGCGCTAGTTGTATGGCAGAAGTCGATGAGTTGCGCGCGCAGCAAGCGGCATTTGCGGACTCACGTGTTGCCGAGATTCGAGAGCAATCGCGGAGGGCGCCTGAAGCACCTGAAACAATTGAGATGGTTAGCCGGTTCGCAACTGAGGTCGAAGGATGGGAAAACCGGATTAGGCCTGCAATTCGCAACTGTCCTGAGGCTGCACGCGAATACATGAACGAACGCAATCAAGGGCCAATATTGCAAATAAACAGCGAAGCGGACGAAGTGAGCGGCAAATGACTAAAAACACATTATCGCTCGGGAACCGACTTCAGGGTGCCGAACCTACCGTAAAAAAGCGCGGCCGGGGCTGGGAAATCTCCGGCAAGCGGCTCGACGCGCTGCATGATCGTGCGCGCGATATGAAGCGGCATTCGTCCGACGCGCACAAGGTGCTGGCCGAACGTTTCGCCAAGGCCGATCTGGGGCAGAATGCCTTCACCCGTTACGCGGTGGTCGGCAGTGCGATCCTTGATTTCAATTGCCACAATCTCGGCATGGCGGTGTGCATCGACGAGGAGGGCGACAACGAAACGCTCGCCACGCGGCGTGACAAGTCACTGGAATCGATCGGCATCCGCGTGATGCGGATCAAGGCGGCCGATATTCTCGAAAACATCGACGATGTGCTGGCGCGGATCACCGCCGGGATGCGGCTGCGCATGGCCGACCGCAAGGGCGCGCACCGCCGCCACATCGCCAGCAACCCCAACCAGACCGCTCCTACCAGTGCCTACAAGCCGCGCGCAGCCAGCGGCCCCAGGAAGTATGATGTTAAAGATCGATAATTTACGCGCGTTTCGCCCAGCGCTGTTTGGGCTGGTGCTGGCCAGCGCGATGCTCGCCGGTTGCGGCGCCGCGCCTGCGGAAGGCGAGGGGGGCGGCATGCTCGATCCGCAGACTATCGCCGCACAACTGGCGCCCGAAGCCCGGGCGGTGGTCACGTCCTACGAGGCCGATCTGCGCGGTGCTGTTTCGGCGCATGTTGCCGAGTTTGGCCAATTTCCGACCAGCCTCGCCGATCTGCCCACTCTGGCAGACGCGCGGACAGCCTCCGTCAACACGCTCGCCCAGGCCATCGGCGAGGAAATCCCCTTCGCCAGCGCGGCCACTGCCCAGCAGGCTGCGGATAGTATCGTCGGCGCTGCCGAGGGCCATATTCTCGAACAGATGAGCACGAACAATGCTGCAAATTGATAATCTCCACGCCACCGTCGCCGACAAGCCGATCCTCAACGGCCTGACTCTGCAAGTCAATGCGGGCGAAGTGCACGCGATCATGGGCCCTAACGGCGCGGGCAAATCGACCCTCGCCTATACCCTTGGCGGCAGGCCGGGCTATGAGGTTACCGATGGTTCGGTGACTTTGAACGGGCAAGACCTGCTCGCCCTCGACCCGCACGAACGCGCCGCAGCGGGCCTGTTTCTGGGCTTCCAGTACCCGGTGGAAATCCCCGGCGTGTCCAACGTGCAATTCCTGCGCGAAGCCCTCAATTCGCAGCGCCGCGCACGCGGGGAAGCCCCGCTGACCGGCGGCGAATTCCTCAAGCTGGCGCGCGAAAAGGCCGCGTTGCTCAAGCTCGACATGGATATGCTCAAGCGGCAGGTGAATGTCGGCTTTTCCGGCGGCGAAAAGAAGCGCGCCGAGATGGTTCAGATGGGCATTCTCGACCCTGCCGTGGCGATCCTCGATGAAACCGATAGCGGGCTTGATATCGATGCGCTGCGCGTGGTGGGTGACGGGATCAACGCGATTATGCGCCGCCCGGACAAGGCCGTGGTGCTGATCACGCATTACCAGCGGCTGCTCGACTATGTGCGGCCCGATTTCGTGCATATCCTCAGCAAGGGCCGGATCATCAAGACCGGCGGGCCGGAACTGGCGCTGGAACTGGAAGAACACGGCTACGAGGCGGTAGCGGCGTGACCCTTCAATTGCCCACCACGCGGGACGAGGAATGGCGCTATGCCGACACCTCGGCCATCGCGCGGCTTGCGCCCGATCAACTGGCGACCTGGAAAGAGGTCAGCCTTGCAGCAGGCGAGACGCGCCGCCACGCGATGGTGGTCGGCGGCGATGCGCCCGAACTTCACCGCATCCGACTGACGCTGGATGCGAATGCGCGCGGCGAAATGTTCGTGGTGGTGACGGGCGAGGATTATACCCGCGTCGAAGTCGAAGTGGTGCTGGGGCAGGGCGCGCATTTTGAACTGGGCGGCGTGACCATCGGCGGCGGTGATGCGACTCGCGAAATTGTCACTCGGGTGCGTCATGCGGGCCAGGGTTCGACCAGCCATCAGGTGGTACGCAGCGTCCACTGGGCGCAGGCGACCGGCAATTTCCTCGGCCGGATCGAAGTGGCGCGCGAAGGCCAGCAGACCGATGCGGCGCAGGATTTCAAGGGCCTGCTGCTGACGCGCGGGGCTTCGGCCAATGCCCGCCCGGAACTCGAGATTTTCGCGGACGATGTGAAATGCGCCCACGGTGCCTCCATCGGCCAGCTGGATGAAGCGGCACGGTTCTACATGGCCGCGCGCGGAATTTCTGCCGACGCCGCCAAGGCGCTGCTGGTGCAGGCGTTCATCGCCGATGCGCTGGCCGCGCTGGACGATGACGGCGAACGTGAGCGGCTGTTCGCGGTCGCGCTCGCCAGCCTTGAAGGCGCCGCACTGTGATCGAAACGGCCACTCTCACCCGCAAGGCGGAATTCCCCGGCCTGATCGGGCTGGATGGCCGCGCGTGGCATTATCTCGATACCGGGGCCACCGCGCAAAAGCCGCAAGCCGTGATCGACGCGGTGACGCGGGCGCTGGGCGAGGATTACGCGACGGTTCACCGGGGGGTTTACGCCCGGTCCGCCGATATGACGCTGGCTTACGAATCCGCGCGGCGGCGGGTGGCGGCGTTCATCGGCGCATCCGAGGACGAGCTGGTATTCACGCGCGGGGCGACCGAGGCGATCAATCTGGTCGCCTACAGCTACCCGCATAAGGGCCGCGTTCTGCTCAGCCAGTTGGAACATCATTCCAACATCGTGCCGTGGCAATTGGCGGGCTGGCAGGTGGACGTGTGCCCGCTGACCGCCGATGGCCGGATCGATCTGGATGCCGCCGAAGCAATGCTGACGTCCGAGCACAAGATGGTCGCCTTCGCGCATGTGTCCAACGTGCTCGGCAGCGTGCTGGATGCGCGCCGCGCTGCGGACCTCGCGCATCGCGTCGGCGCCAAGTTGCTGCTCGACGGGTGCCAGGCCGTGCCGCGGCTGGCGGTGGACGTGGCCGCGCTCGATTGCGATTTCTACGCCTTCTCCGGTCACAAGCTCTACGGCCCGACCGGGATCGGCGCGCTGTGGGGCCGGGCGGATCTGCTCGATGCCATGCCCCCGTGGCAAGGCGGCGGGGCGATGATCGACCGCGTGACCTTCGCCAAAACCACCTTCGCCCCTGCGCCGCAGCGGTTCGAGGCAGGCACGCCCGCCATCACCGAAGCCATCGGGCTGGCGGCGGCGTGCGACTATGTCTTGCGCATCGGGCTGGATGCGATCCACACGCACGAGGCAGCGCTGGTGGCGCAAACCCGTGCTGCGCTGGGCGCGATGAATGATGTCACGCTGTTCGGGCCGGAAGACAGCGCCGGGATCGTCAGCTTCGC
>Ga0247813_10002840_pt1 | contig 11538 bp, 11 predicted proteins | sample UWRJL169409C1_FD_180719 | JGI IMG/M metagenome (GOLD analysis project Ga0247813, IMG submission 180719) | Plant litter microbial communities from Arlington Agricultural Research Station in Wisconsin, United States - UWRJ-L169-409C-1 | ecosystem: Environmental > Terrestrial > Plant litter >... | reverse complement strand
ACAGCGGGTAGGTAGCTCGATATAAAAGCCACAGTTGTACGACGACATATGACGTTACATATGTCCTACCTAACAAAAATAAAAAGTGATGCCATGAACTTGATCGAGCCCATCAACGCCCAGCGCGTTGGCCAAGCTGTAGGCAACTATCGCTGGACCATCTGCGCGATGTTGTTTTTCGCGACCACCGTCAACTACCTCGACCGCCAGGTGCTCAGCCTGCTCGCGCCGCAGTTGTCGACGCAATTTGGCTGGAGCAACACCGATTACGCCAATATCGCGGCGGTGTTCCAGTTTGTGTATGCGATCTCCATGCTGTTTGCCGGGCGGTTCGTCGACAAGATCGGCACCAAGGCGGCGTACGTGATCGCGATTGCGGTCTGGTCCACCGGCGCCATCATGCATGCGTTTTCGGTGCCGATGGGCGAGGGCATCGCGGCGGTCAGCGGCGCGCTCGGCCTGGCGGTGATCCCCGTGTCCATCGCCGGCTTCATGCTGTCCCGGGCGGTGCTGGCGATCGGCGAGGCGGGTAACTTCCCGATTGCGATCAAGGCCACCGCCGAATATTTCCCCAAGAAAGAACGCTCGCTGGCCACCGGGATCTTCAACTCCGGCGCCAACGTCGGCGCGATCCTGGCGCCGATCTGTGTGCCGCTGATCGCCGGGATGTGGGGCTGGGAAGCGGCCTTATGGTCATCGGCATGTTGGGCTTTGTGTGGGTGGCGGTATGGGCGGCGGTGTATGAGAAGCCGGAGCAGCAAAAACGCCTGTCGGCCGAAGAGCTGGCCTATATCCGCAGCGACCAGGCGCAGCAGCCCTCTATCCCGCCGATTGCAGGCGCGGTACAGAAAAAAGTCTCGTGGTTCAAGTTGCTCACCTACCGCCAGACGTGGGCGTTTGCCTTCGGCAAGTTCATGACCGATGGCGTGTGGTGGTTCTTCCTGTTCTGGCTGCCCACCTACCTGTCGGCGCAATACGGCATGAAAGGCGCCGATATCGTCATGCCGCTGGCCGTGCTCTACAGCATGACCATGGTCGGCAGCATCGGCGGCGGCTGGTTCCCCAGTTACTTCATGGCCCGTGGCGATGCCCCCTATGACGGCCGCATGAAAGCCATGTTGGTGATCGCACTGTTCCCGTTGGTGGTGTTGCTGGCGCAACCGTTGGGCTACATCAGCTTCTGGGTCCCGGTATTGCTGATCGGCGTCGGCGCCTCGGCGCACCAGGCCTGGTCGTGCAACATCTTCACCACCGTGTCCGACATGTTCCCGCAGAAAACCGTGGCCTCGGTGGTCGGCATCGGCGGCATGGCCGGCGGTATCGGCGGTGTGGTGATGACCAAGATCGGCGGCTGGGTGTTCGACTACTACAAGTCCATCAATGACATCCACACCGGCTACATGATCATGTTCGCGATCTGTGCGCTGGCGTACCTGGTGGCGTGGAGCGTGATGAAGACCCTGGTGCCGCGCCACAAGGAAATCACTGACCTGTAAACACCACATTGGTGTCTTAATCCGTGGCGAGGGAGCTTGCTCCCGCTGGGCCGCGAAGCGGCCCCCAAAAATGGGACTGCTGCGCAGTCCAGCGGGAGCAAGCTCCCTCGCCACAGATCTACCCATAAAGTTGTGTAGATACCATGCCCTCAGTGGCCTGAGTGCTTCAAACGTCTTTTCTACAGCGCGCGCGCCCAGGTCTGGCTGACCAGCTGCTTGCCGAAACTCAAGGTGGGCTCCTCTTCCACCAACTCGAAACCGGCTTTCTGGTAGAGCTTGCGCGCATCGGTCAGGGCGCTCATGGTCCACAGCATCATGCGGGTGTAGCCGGCATCGCGGGCAAAGCGCAGGCATTCGTCCACCAGGCGCTGGCCGATGCCCAGGCCCCGCGCACTCGCATCCACGTAGAGCATGCGCAGCTTGGCGGTTGTATCGTCATGGCGTACGACGAACACCGAACCCACCACCTCGCCATCCTTCTCCGCGATCCAGCAGCGCTCCCGCGCCGGGTCGAACTCGCGCAGGTACTTCGCGACGATCTCCGCCACCAGCGCTTCAAACTCCCAGTTCCAATGGTATTCGCGGGCATACAGCGCGGCTTGCTGCTGCACCACCAGGCCCATATCCCCGGGGCGTGGGTCGCGCAGCAGGTAGCTCGACGGGCGGCCTTGCAACAGGGTCTGGATGCGTTGCATGGCGTCGGTCAATTGCTGCTGCTGGGGTTCGGGCAGGCTCTCGAGCAGGGCGATGACTTCATCCTGGGTCTGCTGTTCCAGGGGCGCCAGGACCGCGCGGCCGAGATCGGTGAGGTGCAATTGCACCGCGCGCGCATCGGTGGCGCAGCGGACTTTCTGGATCAGGCCGTTTTTCTCGAAGCCACTGGTCAGGCGACTCAGGTAACCCGCGTCAAGGCTGAGCATCTGGCACAGGTCGGCGCTGGTGAGGTCGCCACGGGAGGACAGCTCGTACATCACCCGAATTTCAGTCAGGGAATAGTCGCTGTGCAGCAGGTGTTCCTGCAGCACGCCGATCTGGTGGGTGTAGAAGCGATTGAAGCCGCGCACGATGCCGGCGCGTTCCATAAGCAGGGGGGTGGACATGGTGGATGCTCGAATGGTTGCCTGAAGCAATTATATTGTTGCTTCAGGCAAGTATGTCAACGGCTATGATCGCCGATCATGGTCATCCCAGGCTTGGCCGTCGCCTGTGGGCTCGTCAATATGATTCGAATCGCCATGGCCACGCCGATCAGCACCGCGCCCAGGCCCGCGGCCTCCATGAGTGTGGGCCAGCGCCCGTGGAACCCCAGGCCAAGCAGGGTGGCGAAGAGGGATTCGAGGGCGATCAATTGGCCGCTGAGCACCATCGGCAGGCGTCGGGTCGCAGCGTTCCAGGCCCAGGCGCCGACGAGGGTCGACATCACCGCAATGATCAGGGCCCAGGCATAGAGCGGGCCCGCCTGGGAAAGGCCGAAGCCGAGCGTCGGCAGCGTGAACAAGCCAAGTGCCTGGATGAACGGCAGCAGGCACAGCGTAGCGACACCGGCACCCACCATCATCAGTGCGGTCCAGAGGCCGGTTGCCTGCGCCGCGAGGTGCGTCAGTTGCCGTTGGTTGATCACGCTGAACCACAACCAGAGGGCGACCGCACTCAGGGAAAAAACCAGCCCCGCGAACCAGGCGCTTGTATCCAATGCAGGTTGATGAAAGCTGCTGATGTTGGAAAGCAAGAGGCCCGTCGTGAGGCATGACAGGGGGGCTGCCAGTCGGCGCCATGGGACTGTCCGGGTGCTGGCGTTACCCACCAGGGCCAACAACACCGGCACCGTGCCGATAAACGCTGGGGTCATGACCGGGCCGCCGAACATCACCCCGGCAGCGATGCACAGGCCGTAGCCCAGGCAACCCACTGCCCCGAGGGCGGCGGCAAGGCATCGCTGGGCGGGCCTGAGCGCGCGCAGTTGTGCCCGGCATAGCAGCACACCCATGCCGCCCAGCACGCCTGCGATCAAAAAACGCACGGCCATCAGGTCATAGAGGCTGTAGCCGCCAGTGACGTAAGGCGCAATAAAGTTCAGCGCCCAGCCCAGTGTGGCAACAATCGCGAGCAGCACGCCGACGGCAATGGAGGTCTGTGCAGCGTTCATCCGGGGCATCCATTGAGGTAATGGATCCATGGTGCCCAGTCGTGCGGGTGTGCTACAAACGAGTTCTCGGCCGTGGATGTATAACCTCAGATTATGAATACACTTGGCAAGACCCTGCCGCCCCTGGCCAGCCTGTTGCCGTTTGAAGCGGCGGCACGCCTGGGCAGTTTCTCCAAGGCGGCCGATGAGCTGCACATCACCCAGGCTGCCATCAGCCGCCAGATTCGCGGGCTGGAAGACAACCTGGGGGTGAAGCTGTTCAGTCGGCGCAACCGAGCGGTGTTCCTCACCCAAGAGGGGCGGGAACTGAGCAAGGTGGTCGGCGAAGCGCTGCGCAGCATCAGTGAGAGTGCCACCAGCCTGCGGGGGGGACCCCACAGTCATCGCGTGGTGTTGCTGTGCCAGTTGTGCGAAGCGTTTTATTGGCTGATGCCGCGCTTGTCGACGTTCCACCAGCAATACCCGCACATCGAAATCCAGGTGGTGACCTCCACCCGACCCCTGACGGAGTTCACCAGCCACTTCGACGTGGCCTTGCAAAGTACCGGGCGCGCGAGTGGCAGCCATCCGCTGATGTTCACCGCCGCCGACGAAGTGTTCCCGGTGTGCAGCCCCGGCTATCTGGACAGCAAACCACCGCTGTCGCTCGCCGGGTTGCAGTCGCGCACCTTGTTGCACCACAGCTCCCATCCTCCGCACCTGATGGAGTGGGACAGCTGGTTGCAGGTGTTCGGCCAGGCCTTGGGCGGGGAGGTGCGCGGTGCGACCTTCGATAGCTACCCGCTGATGTTGCAGGCGGCGGTGGAAGGGCATGGGATCGCCATGGGCTGGCGGCGTACGGCGAGCCGGTTGATTGACAGCGGGGCGCTGGTAAGGCCCTGTGTCGAGAGTGTGCATTTGCCCCAGGCGCTATCGATTTATCGGCAGCAGGGAGAGGGCATCCGGGCCGAGGTCGTGGCGTTGCTCGACTGGCTGGAGGTGCAATTGCAGGATGAAGGCTGACAGGGGCGCCGCCGCCCCTGTCATATGCCGCTATGGCTTGCGCGTCACCCGCCACACGGTATTGGCCAGGTCGTCGGCGATGATCAGCGCGCCTTTCGGGTCGACCGTCACACCCACCGGGCGCCCACGGGTCTTGCCGTCGTCACCGCGAAAGCCAGTGGCGAAATCAATTGGCTCACCCGATGGCTTGCCATTACTGAACGGCACGAAGATCACCTTGTAGCCCACCGGGTTGTCACGGTTCCAGCTGCCGTGCTCGCCGACGAATACGCCGTCGGCAAATTGCGCGCCCATGGCCGCGATGGAAAAGTCCACGCCGAGTGCGGCCACGTGGGAGCCCAGGCTGTAGTCGGGCTTGATCGCGGCGGCAACTTTGGCCGGGTTCTGCGGTTGCGCGCGCGGGTCGACGTTCTGGCCCCAATAGCTGTAGGGCCAGCCGTAGAACGCACCTTCTTTCACCGATGTCAGGTAGTCGGGCACCAGGTCGGGGCCGAGTTCGTCGCGTTCGTTGACCACCGTCCACAGTTGCCCGGAGTCGGGTTGGATGGTCAGGGCGGTGGGGTTGCGCAGGCCGGTGGCATAGGGTTTGTGCGCGCCGGTGGCGGCGTCGATCTGCCAGACCATGGCGCGGTCGATTTCCACTTCCATGCCACGTTCGGTCACGTTGCTGTTGGAGCCGATCCCCACATACAACTGGCGTCCATCGGCACTCACCGCCAGGGATTTGGTCCAGTGATGGTTGATCTGCGCCGGCAGGTCGGTGACTTTCACCGGTGCGCCGCTGGCCTTGGTCTGGCCATCGGTGTAGTCGAAGCGCACCAGCGCATCCTGGTTGGCCACGTAGAGCTTGCCATCGGCAAACGCCAGGCCGTAGGGCGCGTTGAGGTTGTCGGCGAACACCGTCTTCAACTCATAAGTGCCGTCACCGTCGGCATCGCGCAGCAGAGTCAGGCGGTTACCGCCTTTTACCTTGGTGTTGCCCTGGGCCTTGATCACGCTGGCGATCACATCCTTGGGCTTGAGCTTGGCCGCACTGCCGCCACGGCCTTCGGCGATCAGGATGTCACCGTTGGGCAGCACCAACGTCTGGCGCGGGATGGCCAGGTCGGTGGCGATGGCCGTGACGCTGTAGCCTTCGGGCACCTTGGGTTTCTGATCGCCCCAGGGGGTGGGCTCGGCGATCTTCATGCTCGGCAACAGGCTGCTTTGTTGCTCCGGCAACGTGGGGTCGGGGCCACGGGCCTGGGTCTTGTCGCCTTCGCCGCCGCAGGCGCTCAGCAACAGCGCGGCGCTCAATACGCTCAGTGTGTGGGACGTTTTCATTTGGCACCTCCCGAGCGCAGGCCGGTCCAGGTGGCCGCCAGTGTCAGCAGCAAGACGACGGCGGACATGATCAGCCCGGCAGGCATTGAGGCGTAGGCATCCTTGGCATGTTGAAAGGCATTGACCAGCCCTAATACCCAGGTGGCTAACAGCAGCAGGACATACCGCGTGGGTTGCCCCGCCTTGCGCTCGGCGCGAAGCAGGTTGACCAGCGCAAACAGGAACGCGAGCCCACAGAACACCAGAGCACCGGCAATCAACCAGGACGCAAAGTTGGCCCATTGAATCTGGTAGGTCTGGGTGTAGGCAATGTCGCTGAGCAAGGCACCAAGAAACAGCGGCACGGTGCCGGCCAGCAAGGTCGCATGCAGCGGCCCCGGCGTGTATCGGTAGGCGGGAAGGGTTGTCATGGTAAGGCGGCTCCTTGTTGTACAACGCCCCTGGTCGGGGCTGCGCATAGGAAATGAACGCCTTACGTATCAGATAGTTCAGCATAATTCGTGTCGAAATATTAAGAACCAGCCGGAAAGCTGGCATGCTCAAGACTTCACATAAGGAGCCGTACCCATGCCAACCCTGCACCTGCTGTGCGGCAAGATCGCCTCGGGCAAGTCGACACTGGCCAAGACCCTGGTGGCCGAACACGCCGCCATCCTGCTCAGCGAAGACACCTGGCTCGCCCAGTTGTATCCCGGTGAAATCCTCTCGATCGCCGACTACCTGCGCTGTGCCCAGCGTATTCGCGGGGTGTTGGGCCCGTTGGTGATCAACCTGCTTGAGTCCGGCGTCAACGTGGTGCTGGATTTTCCCGCCAATACCCTGGCCAATCGCGAATGGCTGCTGGGGTTGGCGCAGGCCGCCAAGGTTCCGCACCGCCTGCATTACCTCGAGCTGGACGACGGCACCTGCCGCGCAAGGCTGCATGCGCGCAATGCCCGGGGCGACCACGATTTTGCGGCGACGGATGCCGAGTTTGATCTGATCACAAGGCATTTCTGCGTGCCGAGTGAGGAGGAGGGACTGGTGATTGAGGTGCATCGCCCATGAATACCCTTTCTACAGGCATCGACGCGGACGGATTTATCCTCACCGTCGGCGACACCCCCGTGCAGCGTGAATACCAGCCATTGCTTGCGGATGTCTGTGCGTCGCTCTCGACGGAAGACCTGGGCCTGGACGGCATCTACCTGTATGGCAGTGTCGCAAGGGGCGACGCCACTGCGGGTGCTTCTGACCTCGACCTCACCCTGGTGCTGCGCGAGCCGGCAACCGCGGAGCTATTGGCCCGGCTAGAGGCAGTCCGCTGTGCACTGGAGCAGCGGCATCCCTTTGTCACCAAGGTGGATTTCGATATCGGCCACCACGCGCAAGTACTGGCGACGGAAAACCGCAACGGGTGGGGCTTCTGGCTCAAACACCAGTGCCGCTGCCTGTGGGGCAATGATCTGTCAGTGCATTTCGAACGGTTTCGGCCATCCCGTGACGTCGCGCTGGCGGTAAATGGTGATTTTCACGCCGTATTGAGCGCGTACCTCACGCGCATCGCGAGCGCCGACACCGAGACGCAGCGACTTCGCTTGCAGCGCGAGGCTTCACGCAAGCTGATCAGGTCCACCCATGTATTGCTTTCGGAAGATGCGTCGACATGGCCCCGCACCCTCGAAGAGCATGTGGCGATGTTCGTCCGGGGGTATCCGCAGCGGGTCACTCACCTTGCGTTCTTTCTCTTTGAGGCCAGGAACCCTGGCGCCACGATGGAAAACTTCACCGCGCGGCTTCGGGCTTTTCTGGATTGGATGGATTCACCCACCGTCCTTCCTACGTCCGTAGCGGATTAAAAATGTGGGGCTGTGCTTGCGCCATGTGGCTTATCCAAAGATGATAGGTTTATTGGCGTTAAACCTGACCTTTCATACGTCAAGCCTATGGAATTCCCATGATCAACTTCCGCCTTATTCGCCACCTCTGGCTGTTTCTCGCCGTGGCCGAAGAACAGAACTTCGGCCGTGCCGCCAAGCGCCTGGGCATGTCGCAGCCGCCGTTGAGCGAGCAGATCCAGGTGCTGGAGCAGGCGCTCAAGGTCACGTTGTTCGAGCGTTCGCGGCGGGGCGCCAAGTTGACGCCGGTGGGTGCGGCGATCCTGCCGGCGGTGCGCAAGTTCGCCGAACAGTTGGAGCGCCTGGAGCTGGCGGTGGAGGAGGCGGTGGCGGGGCAGTCGGGCATGCTCACCATTGGCGCGATTTCCACGGCGATGTTTGATGTGTTGCCTGGCTTGATCGACCTGCTCAAGCAGCGATACCCCCAGCTCACCGTGTCGGTACGCGAGATCGACAGCGTGGAGGCGGTACCGGCGCTGGAGGCGGGGGATATCGACCTGGCGTTTGCGCGATTGGACGGCGACCTCGGCCCGGCGATCCAGTCCCTGCCGTTGCGCGAGGACCGCCTGATGGTGGCGCTGCCCAGCGATCACCCGCTGGCGTCGCGCACGCGCATCAGCCTGTCGAGCCTGGCCAGCGAGCCTTTGGTGATGTTTTCGCGCAAGGTCAGCCCGGTGTACTTCGACAACCTGATCGCCACGTGCCGCGCCAGCGGGTTCTCGCCGCGGGTGCTGCATGAGGTGCGTTCGGTGGCCTCGCAGATTGCCTTTGTCAGCTGCGGCCAGGGCATTGCGCTGGTGCCGGCCTCGTTGAAAAAACTCGCGCCGGATAACGTGGTGCTGCGGGCCTTGACCCAGAAGCTCAACGTCGTGACGACGGCGGTCGCCTGGAACTCGCAAAGGCCAAACCCGCTAGTCACAGAACTGGTCGCACAATTCCAGGCTCATACGATTGGCGTATGAAAACGTTCTGCAATCGGTCATTTACACGCGCAGGGAAACCCTTGAAATTGGCCGCCTTTGTGTTCAAGGAGCCCTCGCCATGTCGTTCACTCACACCCGTCTGCCGCTGACGGTAGATGGCGTATCGCTGGATATCGCCGCCCTGCATCGCTCCGGCGAGCACGCGCCGATCCTGTTCTTGCACGGCTTTGGCTCCACCAAGGAAGACTACGCCGATATCGTCCTGCACCCGGCTTTCGACGGGCATCCCTTTGTTGCGTATGACGCGCCCGGCTGTGGCGAAAGTGAATGCGCCGACCTGGGGGCAATCAGCATCCCGTTCCTGCTCGAAACCGCCTTGCAGGTGCTGGAGCATTTCCAAATCGAACGTTTCCACCTGGTCGGACATTCCATGGGCGGGCTGACGGCCTTGCTGCTGGCGCACCGTTTCCCTGGCCGTGTCCTGAGCTTCACCGATATCGAAGGCAATATCGCCGCGGAAGACTGCTTTCTCAGCCGCCAGATTGTCGACTACCCGGCGCAGGATCCCGAAGCGTTTTTCAGTGCCTTTATCGAACGCACCCGCCAGGCGCCGGCGTATGCCAGCGCCCTGTATTCAGCGAGCCTGCGCCACAAAGTCCGCGCCGGTGCGGTGCGCGGGATTTTCCAGTCGATGGTGACGCTTTCCGACAACGCCGCCCTGATGGACAAGTTCCTCGGCCTGCCATGCCCGAAGCTGTTCATGTACGGCGCGCAGAACGCTGGGCTGTCCTACCTGCCGCACATCCAGGCCAACGGCGTGCGCCTGGCACCCATTGCCGCGTGCGGGCACTTCCCGATGTATTCCAATCCGCAGGCCATGTGGCAACAGATCGCGGCATTCATCAGGACTTGAAGCGCCCCACCAGGCCATTCAACTCATCCGACAGATTCGACAGGCGCCCCGAGTCGTCCTGCGCCGAGTTGGCCAGGCTTTCCACCAGGCGCGCCTCGTCGTAGATCTGCTGGATATGCCGGTTGATCTCTTCGGCCACGCTGTGTTGTTCCTCGGCGGCGGCGGAGATTTGCAGGTTCTGGTCACGGATCTCGTTGACCGACAGCTGGATGCCTTCAAAGCTGTCCCGTGCGCTTTCGATGGACGACACACTGGCCCGTGACAGGTCCAGGCAACTGCCCATTTTTTGCGTGACTTCCTGGGTCTTGTTTTCCAGGGTGCCGAGCAGGTGCTCGATCTCGCCGGTGGAGTCGGAGGTGCGCTTGGCCAACGCGCGCACCTCGTCGGCGACCACGGCAAAACCACGGCCCTGGTCACCGGCACGGGCGGCCTCGATGGCGGCATTGAGGGCCAGCAGGTTGGTCTGTTCGGCAATCGCACGGATGGTGCCGATGATCTGGTTGATGCTGCGGCTGCCGGCTTCCAGTTCGACCATGGCGTCGGACGACTCGGTCAAGCGGCGGCCCAGGCGGTTGACGTTATCGGTGGTGACTTCGATCTGCTGCTTGCCCTCGGCCACGCGGCGATGGCCGTTCTCCGCCGACTCTGCCGCACTGCTGCAGGAGCGGGCGACTTCGTTGGCGGTGGCGACCATTTCGTTGAACGCGGTGGACACCAGTTCCACTGCCTCGCGCTGGCGCCCGGCGGCTTCGTTCATGTTGTGCGCCACTTCGCTGTTGACCTTGGAGGCGTTGTGCAAATTGGCCGAGGCGGCACCGATGTGCTGGATCAATTGGCGAATCGCGGCGAGGAACTTGTTGAACCAGCCGGCCAGTTCGGCGGTTTCATCCTTGCCTTGCACCTGCAGTGCGTGACGCAGGTCGCCTTCGCCCTCGGCAATCGACTGCAAGCCGCTGCTGACCTGGCCGATGGGCTTGACGATCACCTTGGAAAACGCCGCCGCAAGCACGCCGAAGATCAGCACCAGCACGCCGACGATGACCGCTGTGAGGTAGGTCATGCGCGTGGCTTCGGCCATCACTTCGCGGTGCTCGATCAGGCCAATATAGCGCCAGCCCAGGCCGGGAGAGGTCCACACGTTGGCCATGTAGCGCACGCCGTCGATTTCCACCTCGGTAGAACCCTGGGACGTCTCGGCCAGGTGCGCATAGGCGGCACCCAGGTCCTTGAGCGGCTTGAAACTGTGGGCGGCGTCGCGCGGGTCGACCAGCACCACGCCGTCTTCGATCAGCATCACGTAGCCGCTTTCGCCGAGCTTGATGCTCTTGACCAGTTCGGTGAGGTTCTTCAGCGACACGCTGACCACGAACACGCCCTTGGCTTTGCCGGCGTTATCCAGCAACGCCCGGGCGGTGCCCACCAGCGCCACATCGTCTTTGTCGTAGTAGTAAGCCGGCGTGCGCACGGTCTTGCCGGGGCTGGCCATCGCCGCCTTGTACCAGGGGCGCGTGCGTGGGTCGTACTTGGCCAGCTGCGGGTCATCCGGCCATTTGGCGTAGGTACCGTCTTCCAGGCCGATGGACAGGATCGCGGCGGCCGGGTGCGTGGCGCCGAAGCGTGCAAAGCGCTTGATCACATCCTGCGCCGCCGCCGGCATCGGCTGGCTGGCTGCATCGGCAGGCTGGTAATTCTTCAGAGAGTCCACGGAAGTGTATACAGGATCGGTGGCCATTTGATCGACGTTCTGCAGTGTGCCGTCGAAGAACTGGCGGATATTGCCATCGATCTGGCGGATTTCCCGGGTGCTGCCATCGATAAACTGATCCACCGCCTGGGTCCGTGTGTTCATCACGGAGAT
>Ga0247813_10002839_pt1 | contig 11541 bp, 11 predicted proteins | sample UWRJL169409C1_FD_180719 | JGI IMG/M metagenome (GOLD analysis project Ga0247813, IMG submission 180719) | Plant litter microbial communities from Arlington Agricultural Research Station in Wisconsin, United States - UWRJ-L169-409C-1 | ecosystem: Environmental > Terrestrial > Plant litter >... | reverse complement strand
AAGCACCAGTCGTCTCTATGTAATTGATGTTAAAACAGGAGTAGCAAGAGCAATTGGAGCAGGTGCTTTCAGCCCAGTAATTAATGGTACTTCCGTAGCGTTCGATTTCAATCCTACAGTGGATAGAATTAGATTAGTAACATCATCAGGACAAAATCTTCGCTTAAATCCAGAGACAGGAACAGTTGCTGCAACAGACGGAAACATCAATGGAGTAACCAATGCAAAAGTTGCTTCTGCTGCGTACACGATGAATAAAGCGGGTGCACCAACCACAGTCCTGTACGACCTTGACGCTACAACAGATAAACTTTACAAACAGGATCCACCAAACGACGGAACATTGGTTGAAGTTGGAAGTTTAGGATACGACATCAATGAAACAGGCGGGTTTGATATTAATCCCGATGGAAGTGTAGCACTTGCAGCAGTATATACATCTGGCCAGTCATCTTTAGTAACAATAGATCTCGCCACTGGAAAAGCAGCAAAAGTTGGCAATTTTAGTCAGCAAATTGTAGGATTGGCAATTCCAACAGACCCAGTTGCATACGCGCTTTCCAATACGAATGAATTATTGATTTTTAACCCGGCTTCCGCAACTCCTGTTCCGGTTTCGAAACCAATCACAGGTATCCAAAGTGGAGAACGCTTATTAGGAATTGATATGCGTCCTGTGAACGGACAATTATTTGCGCTTGGAAGTACAAGTCGCCTATATACAATTAATGCATCTTCAGGTCTAGCAACCGCCGTTGGACCATTAAGCACCTTACTACTGGGAACACATTTTGGATTTGACTTTAACCCTACAGTAGACCGCATCCGCATTGTAAGTAATGCCGGACAAAATCTACGGGTTAATCCCGCAGACGGTGCAGTAACGGTTGATGGCAGCATCTCTTTAACAACGGCATCCGTGAGCGGAGCTGGTTATACCAATAATTTTGCAGGAGCAACAACAACCGTTTTATATGATATTGACTGTGCCGGTGACAGATTATATAAACAAGATCCGCCAAACGCAGGAACATTGGTTAGTGTTGGTGCGCTTGGAATCAATGTAGAATCTAATAATGGTTTCGATATTGGTGGAACGAGTGGCGATGCTTATGGAATTTTCACCGTATCTGGCGTTCAGAAGTTATATAAAGTTAACCTGACTTCCGGTGCAACAACGGCTGTTTCTACCATAAGCCCTGCGGTTAATGGATTTGCCTTAGGACTAGGATTTTAATTACCCAAATATAAAATAAATGGCTTAAAGGCCCGTTTCGTTAAGATGCACCTCCTGAAGCGTTAATAACTTCGGAAACTGTGCAGATTAGGAACGGGCTTTTTTATTTCATAACGTTCAGACATCATCACTTTCCCTTCTAGTCCGTTTGTCATTATCAACCCCCTAAACTGGCATAGAAACACCCTCAATACTATTTCCAACGCTGGTAATTTAGAAGAAAAAAAAATGAATACAAACGACACACCGGGTAAAACCATTGAATTTTTGTATGACTTTCATACCAAGCTTTTCTATAATGTATTAGATGGGATCTCTGAACGAGATGCGGGCAATCGCTTAAATACAAAAGCAAATCACATTGCTTGGCTCGCTGGCAGCCTATTGTATGAAAGATCTGAGATACTAAGGCTTCTGGGAGGCGAAACCGATTATCAACAGAACCAACTGTTTGTCGGTCACAAAGGTCTTCAGGAAAATGAAACCTATCCTACGCTTTCCGACTATAAAAAAGACTGGGATCTGGTTAGCAAATCGCTTAAAGTAAAACTCAATAGCCTGACTACTGAAGATTTTAATGGTCCTGATCCTTTTGAAATGCCTGGCGAGAACGTTAGACTTTTTGATGCTTTTATTTTTTGCATGGATAGAGAATCTTATTGCATCGGTCAAATTGGTCTATACCGTAGACTTTTAGGCTATGAGGCCATGAAATACGATTAAGTGCTTTGGATGATTTGTCTAAAAAAAATTAGCTATATTGCAGTAACCAAATAGTTAATATGGTACAGATCGGTATTATTCTCACAAGGCAACACCGTCTACTTAGTGTTGCAGCAATCCTGGATGTTTTTGAAACCGTTAATAAGTTTTATGAACAAGAAGGCAAAGAAAAGATATTTAATATTGATGTCATAGACGCCTATGAAAAAGATCAGTCGTCCTTCAATCAATACCGAACAAAAAAGCCTGAAGAAATCTCTAAATACGAGCTAATTCTTGTTCCGGCATTTAATAGCGACAACAACATGTCTACAGCCATCCAGCTTAATGAAAGTTATTTGGGGTGGTTATGTAATCAGTATAAGAAGGGTGCGTCTATCGCAAGTTTTTGTACTGGTGCATTTTTAATTGCTGCCGCCGGACTGCTAAATGATAAGTGTGCTACAACACATATTGATGCAACAGGTGCATTTGCAATGGCTTTTCCCGCTGTTAAACTCCAGGCAAATGCCATTGTAACACAAGACGATGGCATTTTTACCAGTGGTGGATCAACAAACACCTTTCATTTGTTGCTTTGTCTGATAGAAAAATACTGTGACAGGGACACTGCCATAAAAATCAGTAAGTATTTCGCCATTGATATGGACCGGGAACAACAAGCTTACTTTGGCACCTTCAATCCAGTGGCAGCGCATGATGACAAACAAATAAACAAGGTTCTACAACAGATCAGTCAAAATTATGCAGAAATTAACACCATAGAACAGCTCTTTCACGACGTTCCTGCCAGCAGAAGAACAATGGTGAGACGTTTTAAATTAATTACAGGTACTACACCAATTGAATACCTTCAGAGGACGAGAATAGAGGCAGCGAAGAAAATCCTGGAAAAGAAAACAGGTAATGTACTGGAATCTATGATTGCCTCCGGTTACAATGATGAAAAGGCCTTTCGAATGTTGTTTAAAAAAACAGTAGGCATGACGCCAAGCGCATACCGCCAAAAATATATACCTTCCAGAGTATAATCTAAAATGAAAAATATGGAATTGAATAATCGTAGAAAGTTTATTAAAGAGCTAGGGATCTTATCTGCGGCTGCAGGAATTTCTTCATTACTACCCTATGATGTTTTTGCAGGGGTAAAAAAAGACTTTTTCAGCATTTCGTTAGCAGAATGGTCCTTCCATAAGTCATTATTTGATGGCAAAATGACCAACATGCAGTTCCCGCTTAAAGCGAAGAATGATTTTGGAATAAACATCGTAGAATATGTGAGCCCGTTCTTTCAAAAGAAAGAAACCGACCAAAATTATATTAAAGAACTTGCCACTTTAACAAAAAACGAAGGGATCCAAAATCATCTGATCATGATTGATAGAGAGGGTGAGTTGGGAGACACAGATGAAAAAGCCAGACAAACTGCGGTAGAAAACCATTATAAGTGGATAGAAGCGGCTAAAAAATTAGGCTGTAAATCTATCCGAGTAAATGCAGCTGGCAAAGGGACAGAAAGCGAAGTGAAAACTGCTGTTGTTGATGGTCTTGGTAAATTATCAGAGTATGGCAAACAACATAAAATCAACGTTATTGTTGAAAATCATGGTGGTTATTCTTCTGATGGTCAGTGGTTATCTGATGTAATGAAGCAGGTCAACAATCCTTATTGTGGTACGTTGCCTGACTTTGGAAACTTTAAAGTAAGTGATCAAAAGACGTACGATATGTACCAGGGTGTTAAAGAATTGGTTCCTTTTGCAAAAGGCATCAGCGCAAAGACATTTGATTTTAAAGCCGACGGTACGGAAAGCACAATTGATTATGATAAGATGTTTCAGATTATTAAAGATTCCAATTGGAGTGGCATTGTGGGAATAGAGTATGAAGGAACAACCCTATCCGAAGAAGAAGGAATAAAAAAGACAAAGGTGTTATTAGAGAAGGTATTGAAACTGTATAGCTAACGCTTCTGAGCGGTTTACTTGATCTACACAGTTCGCGGCAAATATTTAAAGATTTGATAGGATGAAAATCGCATGAAATCTTATATTTGCCGCCTATGAATAAATTATTTTCGGCAATACTAATCGTTTGCCTGGCTGCATGTTTTGGAGCATGTAAAAAAGAAGTTAGCGCAGAAAAGCAATTTCAACAAGATACAACTGCGATCAGATCCTTTATCGTGGCTAACAATATTCCTGCAATTAAAGATCAAAGTGGCGTTTTTTACCAGATCATACTTCCTGGTAGCGGTAATTACACCTACAATGCGAACACTTATGTTACTGTTGATTATACTGGTAGGTTATTTAATGGTGATACCTTTGACAGCAGTAAAGGCACGGCTGCTAAATTTCCCCTTGCTGGTTTAATTCAAGGATGGAAACTGGGTATTCCGAAGATCCAAAAAGGCGGTACCATCCGTCTTCTAATTCCTTCTGGATTGGGATATGGAAGTGCCGGACAAGGTCCCATTCCTGAGAATGCGAATTTAGATTTCACAATTAAGTTGGCAGATCTGAGTAATCAATAATCAGATATTAGATCGTTACATTCAGAAACTGATCTTTAGATTTACTACATAAAACTTAAATTAAGGCTCAAAAATTATTGGTAAAATCTTTCACTGTTTACAGTTAAAGATTTTACCTTTTTTTATGTACATAAAATTAATATTATAAAGGAGCGCGTTTGGATCCAATTTATATTCACTAGTTCAACCATGTGCAAGTTAGTTGATGAACCGGATAAAATAGTAGCTGAGAATAAAAGGGTTTTTATTTTAAGTGAAAATTAGCTAAAGAATTAATTAGGAATAAGCTATATTCATAAAAGCAATATTTTGTCATTAAAAACCAATTAAATAAATCCCATATGGTCAAAAGTTTCGGGCTAGTCGTCATTGCTGCAGCTTCCATTGTTACCTGCTTAAGCATTATTCATGGAAATAAAACAGGCAGCGTCCCTCCCCCGCCTGCACCTGCAATCACAAAAAACAAAAATAAATTTATACTGGAAAACGCAGCGCTGAATTATAAAAACTTCTGTGCCGGATGCCATGGTGAAAAAATGGACATGTTTGTAGACCGCGTCTGGAAACATGGAAACAAGAAACAAGACCTTTATAAGGTAATAAAGAACGGTTATGCCGATGAAGGAATGCCTGCTTTCGGTGAAAGTTTAAGCGACAAAGAAATCAATGCACTTGCCGATTATATTTTGACAGGAATTAAGAATGTCGATAAATTTAAAACCAACGACCGCCCAGTCTCAGATATCTTTAAAACTAAAAAAATGACGATTAAGCTAGAGCTTGTCGCAGAAATAAAGGATGTACCCTGGGGAATCGCTTTTTTACCGGATGAATCGTTATTGGTAACAGAAAGAAGCGGTAAACTTGTTAAAATTAATAAGGACAAATCCCTTACAGAAATTAGGGGTACCCCAGAAGTTTTAGCTAAAGGTCAGGGAGGCTTAATGGACGTTATTCTTGATCCCGGCTACTCAACGAATCAGATTATATATCTATCTTACTCAAAACCAAAAACAGAAGGCGGGCGAACTGTTTCGACAACTGCAATTATGAGCGCCCGTCTGGATGGCAATACGCTGTCTTCTCAGAAAGATATTTTTGTTGCAGAGCCATATTCCACTACACAACATCATTATGGATCAAGAATGCAATTCGGAAAAGACGGATTTTTGTACTTCTCAGTTGGGGAAAGAGGTAATGAAAAAGAAAATCCGCAAGAGATAAAAGGAAACGACCTTGGTAAAATTCACCGGATCAAGTCTGACGGCAGTATACCATCAGACAATCCCTTCGTATCTACGCAAGGAGCTGAAAAATCAATCTATTCTTATGGTCATCGGAATCCACAGGGATTGACTATCAATCCAACGACTGGTGAAATCTGGGAAACCGAACATGGTCCCCGTGGAGGAGACGAAATTAACATTATTAAACCTGGTAACAACTACGGCTGGCCGGTAATTACCTATGGCATTAATTACAATGGGATACCCATTAGTAATCTCACTGAAAAGCCAGGACTAACACAACCGGTTCATTACTGGATTCCATCTATTGGACCAAGCGGACTCGCAATTGTATCCGGAAATAAGTATAAAGGCTGGGAAGGGGATATTTTATCAGGTTCTCTACGGTTTCAATTTTTACAAAGATCCGTATTATCAGGAAGTAAAATCAGCAAGGAAGAAATTTTGTTTAAGAACATTGGAAGAGTTCGGGACGTTAGAATGGCGCCGGATGGATACCTTTATATAGCCGTAGAATCTCCGGGAAGGATTTATAAACTACTACCAATGTAGTTTAGAGATACAATAAACGTATTTATCATACACCATCTTGATGCTAAAAAACAGGTCAGGAAAGACCTTCGTCGATTAGATTGCAAGCTTAGTCGGTACTCTTTACCAATTAACGGATTGAAACTTTTTTCTGTGTGCTGTGGCATGTGGTTTGGATTAATCCTAACAACTAAAACACACACACAAATGAAAAGAATCCTTTTAGCTGTAATCTTCGGAGTAGCTTCGTTAAGCAGCCTTAATAGTAAAGCACAAGTTAGTTTGAGTATTAACATTGGTTCACAGCCAAACTGGGGTCCAAGTGGATACGATCATGTTGAAAATTATTATTTACCTGATATAAATGCCTATTATAATGTACCTAGTAAGCAATATACCTATCAAAACAATGGCAGCTGGATAACTAGAAATCAATTGCCTGACAGGTATCGTGACTATAATTTATACAATGGTTATAAGGTAGTAATGAATCAGTCTAAACCTTACCTATCCAACAACTCGAATGTTAAAAATTACAGTAAATACAAAAATTATAACGGAAAACAAACGAATTTAAGAGATTACAGATCAAGAACAACGAGTGTAAAAAGCAATAAAAAAACAAAAAATAACAACTCAAAAATTGCTCGGAATGATAATCGAAGAGGAAGTTCGGGCCGTTCAGGCAGAAACTAACGTATCATAACAGGTTCAAATAAATAAAATATAATACTACAAAAAAAGGCTGCATCATCTTTTACTAGAGAATGCAGCCTTTTTGTTAGAGCTTTACGACTTACTAATGTTAGATTACTAATCTTTTATGTAGGGCTTAATTTGTTTTGCCCATATTTCATATCCTTTTGGAGTCATGTGTAAACTATCAGCCTCATAAAGCTCTGGTATAAATTTCTCCCCCGGAGCAAGCATTGGGTCAAAAATATTAATAAAATCTGTCCGCTTCTGCGTTGATAAAAACTCTTTAATCAAAGTATTGGTTTCTTTAATAGAAGGAAGCAACTTTCTTCTGGAAGGACTTGGTTTTATAGAGATGAAGGATACCTGGATTTTTGCATCTTTTGTTCTAATCTTTTCAAAAAGTATTTTGAAATTATTAAATACCTGCAAAGGCGTCTTTCCATCGCTTAGATCGTTATCACCTTCGTAAATGAATACTTGATCCGGATGATAAACAGAAATTACCCGATCTGCATATTCAATCAAATCGGTTGTCTGTGAACCACCGAAACCCCTGTTAATTACATTTTTGTCAGCATAGTCCTGTAATAATGACGACCATCTAACAATTGAGGAACTGCCTGCAAAAACAATCAACTTTTTTGAAACCGGTGGATTCAATTTGTCTTTATTCTCAAAGGAAACAATGTCATTTTCAAATTTATTCACTTGAGCCATGACTGTAGGAATACTGCCTAATAATAGGGCAAGGAGGATAAGCGATCTCATATCTATGCATAATATCCTGTAAAATTAGAAAATTAATTGATTTAAAACTTAAATAATCGGCATAAGTGCACAATAAGCCGGGTATTTGGCAAGTCTTAGAACTCCAGCATCCTGTGTATCACTTAATATTGATGCTTAAAAAGCAAAACATTGTTATTATATTTCTATAGATTTGTAGCATTAAAATAAACAATGGCTGTACTACATAAAAAAGAAGAAAAAATCGAAGCAGTGTTAGGCATGCTTCCTGCTGAATATGAAGATAAAGATTTTGTTGACATGTTCATCAAGCTCTATTCAAAGGATTGGGGTAAAATAAAAGCTAACTACATTAAACAATCTCAGGACAAAGTTGCAGGTACTATTATTAAAATGCCTAAACCTGAAGTTTACCTCATACAAATGTTGAAGATTTATCTTCGCAATGAAAAATAAGTCGATAACATAAACAATAAAATGCCAGCCAATTCGGATGGCATTTTTTGTTATAACACCATGTCGAGTGATCTCAGCACAAGACATCTTATCCCTTTTTAAAATGTGAGACAAATAAAACGCACCCCAACTTTCACCTAACACTAAGCTGTATTCAAAGCAAATATTCCTTTGGGTTGTGTTTTTAATTCTTAGGTTTTTTGACGGTGCAAAACAAATCGCAACAGGAATGTCTTTATAAACCAAATACAGACATCTTCAACGATATGAAAACACAATCAAGAAAAAACCAAGAGCAGAATCAGTATGATTCAGAGATAGAAATGCACCATTTCAGAACTTCCAAAACAAAAATGGCTCTAAAAAGTATAACTTTTGTTGCAATCGGAGCACTGATGATCAGCCTGAGTGCATGCGGTGGTGGATCAAATAGTACTGGAACAAACGACAGCACAACAGTTAGTACAGACGTTTCAACAATGGATTCTACCGCAGGTGGCTCTGTTGATGATGTTAAACCAATTGGTCCGGCTCCTGCCTGGGCACCAAATATAAAACCGCAAATGGCGGCTGTAATCGAAAAGTTAGCCAGTTACAAAGACAGACCAATTCCAGAATTGACAGCAACCGAGGCTCGTAAAAATCACACAGCTACTGATGCGGTAATGGATGTCATGAAAGACAATAAAATCCCCACGCCGATTTTCAATATTGATACAGTAGGAAAAGAAATTCAAGTTGCCGGAGGAAATATTCATTTGAGAATCTATACTCCAAAAACTGGTAACGGACCATTTCCTGTAATTGTGTATTATCATGGCGGTGGATTTGTAATTGCAAACATTGACGTTTATGATGCCTCAGCAAAAGTACTTGCAGATCAGGTTGGAGCGGTAGTTGTATCTGTAGCATATAGATTGGCTCCAGAATTTAAATTTCCAACGGCTCATAATGACTCTTTTGCAGCATACGAGTGGGTTGTTAAAAATGCAGCCTCCATTAAAGGAGATCCAAAATTGATCGCGGTCGCTGGTGAAAGTGCTGGTGGTAACCTTGCAGTTAATATGGCTATTATGGCAAGAGATAAAGGTGTTGCAGCGCCAGTACACGTTTTAAGTGTATATCCAATTGCAGGTGCCGATATGAATACTGAATCTTATAAAAAAAATGCAGCAGCTAAACCATTGGATAAACCAATGATGATGTGGTTTTCAAAAAACTACTTAAACAATATGGCTGAAGCTAAGGATCCAAGAATGAATCTTGTTGCAGCAAATCTAAAAGGCTTGCCAGCAACGACCATCATCACAGATGAGTATGATCCTCTTCAAAGTGATGGAATGATGCTTGCTGACAAATTAAAGGCAGCTGGCGTAAAAGTAGACAGCAAAAATTATGATGGTGTAACGCATGAGTTTTTTGGAATGGGTGCTTTGGTACCAGAAGCTAAAGAAGCAGAAACTTATGCAGTAGATCAACTTAAAAAAGCATTCGGTAAATAGAAAAACCTAAATCTTATACTTTGAGCCTGTAATTATCGATTGATATTACAGGCTCTTTTTTTGTTTGTATCTTTTCCTTTCAAACTTAAAATGGCTTTAGTTATTTCCAGGGATTATTTAATAGCTTTAAAATATGAAAAATCAATACACAGCATATTTCTTCTCCAGAGCTGCCGTTGGACTTTCAATGGCAACTCATGGCCTTGTTAGAATTCCAAAGATCGATAAGTTTAGCAACGGAATGCTTGAGCAATTTGCATCGTCAATGATTCCAGGAACGCTTGTAAGCGCCTTTAGTCATGCCTTGCCTTTTTTAGAACTTGCTACCGGAGTCATGTTGTGTTTTGGAGTCTTCACGAGGATTGGTTTAGTATTGGGAAATATAGTTATGCTGATGTTGCTGTTTGGAACCGGTATGATCGAAAATTGGGAAGCCATTCCATCCCAATTAATTCATGTTGCTTTTTTCTCCGTACTACTGGTTTATCTGGATTTAAATAAGTTTTCAATTGATGATCTGAATCGAAAATCACAATTAAAATGAGCAAAATGGAATGTATCACTTCAACATCTTGAATAACTTTTGTCGCCAAAGTGCCTTTAATTGCTGTAAAGACAGGTTAACATTTAAAGATTGTTGGTTTAACGTGATATTATCAATTTAGTAAATTATTTAGACAACTTTAATGGTTCTAATTTTGTTATTTTGAATACACGAACCAATTAGCAGCAAATGCGCTTAAACAAATAAGAATGTCAGGCATCACAGAAAAAGACAAAACAAAAAGCATCTTATCTATTGATATTGGTGGAACAAGTATAAAGGCTTGTCTGCTAAAAGAAGACGGATCTCTCCTGTCTGAATACACCAAGCTTCCTACACCGGAAGATTCCACTCCAGAAAATGTATTGAAAGTAGTTAAACAACTGGTATCAACCCTTGCACCATTCGACAAGGTATCTGTTGGTTTTCCTGGGTATGTAAAATATGGCAAGGTGGAAACAGCACCCAATCTAGCTGAAAATCAATGGACCAGTGTTGATCTTGCTCAACAATTGGCGGATCTTTTTAATAAACCTGTTCGTTTAATAAACGATGCAGATCAACAGGGCTTAGGAATTGTTAGCGGAAAAGGATTTGAGATCGTTTTCACCGTGGGTACAGGATTTGGTACGTCATTGTTATTTGATGGCGAATTGTTACCTCATCTTGAACTTGCGCATCTACCGATCACCAAGAGCAAAGATTATGATGATTATATAGGTGATAGAGCGTTCAACAAAATTGGCCGCAAAGAATGGAATAAGCGACTACAGCGAATTATTGAAATATATAAAACAGTATTTAATTACGATACTTTATACATAGGTGGTGGCAATGCAAAAATGATTGATTTTGAATTAGATCCAAATATAAAAATAGTGACCAATAGGGATGGGATTAAAGGCGGAGCAAAATTGTGGGAAGTGAATGAAAAATATCACGTCTTTACAACTCATCCTACATTAAAAACAAAATAATGAAGAAATATACACTTGGAATGATAGGCCTTGGAACCATGGGCCGCAATTTGTTACTGAATATGGCCGATAACGGTTTTAATGTTACCGGACATGACAAGGATCAGCGCATGTTGGATAAATTAAAAGAGGACGGCAAAGCGCATAATCTGGAAGGTTTTAGTTCAGTGGAAGATTTTATTCAAAGCCTGGAACTACCTAGAAGAGTAATGCTCTTGGTGCCTGCAGGTAAAATTGTAGACAGTGTTATTGAAGAAATTAAACCGCTTTTGGAAAAAGGCGACATGATAATTGATAGTGGAAATTCTCACTTCACCGATACAAACAGAAGAGCATTAGAAT
>Ga0247813_10002838_pt1 | contig 11541 bp, 7 predicted proteins | sample UWRJL169409C1_FD_180719 | JGI IMG/M metagenome (GOLD analysis project Ga0247813, IMG submission 180719) | Plant litter microbial communities from Arlington Agricultural Research Station in Wisconsin, United States - UWRJ-L169-409C-1 | ecosystem: Environmental > Terrestrial > Plant litter >... | reverse complement strand
GTTTCCATAGCGTATTCTTTCCGGTAGTTCTCTCCAAAAAAGAACCGGTGTATTTTACTCACACTGTCATACTTAGGATAAACTTTAATCGCTATACTATCCTGTGTGACAGGAATAGTTTTTTGTATACGCGGGCTTTGGGCTTTTAATTCTGCCGTTCCGCACAAAATGAATATTACGAGCGCATAGTATTTCATAATAAAAAGATATTCAAGGGATTAACCAACAAACCCCTTTCTGTAATAAGTACAACAAAACTACAGTATTTTTTTTACGAAGCTCAATTGAATCGACCGAATGGATTAAAAACTCGTTGAAAAGACATTTCAATAAAAAAGGCATCCAGAATTAACTGGATGCCTCGGTATTATTTTGATATGAATTTTCTATGGATTCTGACCACCAGGACCGATTGCAGGATTTGAATCGATCTCAGCTTGAGGAATTGCCCATTGCCATTCTGGTCCGCCAGCAGGTACAGATAAAACACCAGCAATAGCTACTGTTGCATTACCACCAGTTCTGTTTAAAGGCAGGTTCAATCTTTTCAGGTCAAAGAACCTAAATCCTTCACCCCATAATTCAGCCCTGCGCTGTACCAATACCTCTTCTAAAAATGCCGCACCTGTATTTACAGATAAAACATAGTTAGGGTCACGGTTTTTTGCCAATGTAAATAATACAGCTTTTGCAGCTGCTTCTTCAGTTACAGATCCTTCTACACCAAGATGTGCTCTTGCTTCTGCTTCAATGATAAACATTTCGCCCACACGCATATTCACAACGTCACCGATACTTGTAGAATTGGCATTGGTGAATTTCCGCTGCATGTAAGTAGATTTAATCCCCCCTGTAGCAACCGGGAAGCCGGGAAGTGCTCCTGTTGGATCCCACAATGCTTTACGCACATCCGTTGCAGCAATTTTATTATATAGTACAGAATTGATACGCTTAGGATTTGTCCTGTTAGCTGTAGAATTGAATGTACCCATATAAGCAAAAAAGGAATAGAAATAGGTAGTCTGATCTGCCTGTTGCAGGCTTCCCCACATCCATTCTGTATTGGCAAGGTTATTAAAACCAGCCATGTAATCTGCATTAGTCATTAACGATAAACCAGTTCTTGCTTCTAAAGCATTTTGTGCTGCAATAGCCCATTTGCCCTGAGTTAATGCGACACGGGCTTTGATACCTTTAGCTACATTCAGATAAATATGAGATTTGGTTGGCCTTGTTGAGGCACCAGCAAAAGTAGCGATCGACTCATCAATATCTTTATTGATTTGTGTATACACTTCTTCAACAGTAGATCTCGGTTTTCCAGGAGTAGCATCTAATACCGAGCTGATAATAAGCGGCACACCAGCCTGTGTATTATTTCCTGCAGCATCATAACGTTTGCCAAATACCTGCACCAATGCAAAATGTGCCCAGGCTCTGTAAGCTAATGCTTCTGCTTTGATTTCTCTTTTATCTGCATCAGATCCTTCTGCCTGATCAACATTTTCAATAATTAAATTGGCATTGTTGATAATGCGGTAGTAAAAAGTATAAATAAATGCATTATTAAGTGTTGCTGCACTGCGATGAGTAACCCATTTATGTACACCATAAGCGGTAGTACTTATTGAATTAACGATATCATCACCCATATAATCAATATTGAGGTTAACAGATCCCTGTCCACCTTCTTCCTGTCTCGAATACTGGATGTATAACGATCTGTGGATACCATTTAAAGCAGCCATTAAATTGGTCGTTGTTTTATACACATCAGAACTTGCTACCTTGTCAGTAGGCTGGGTATCCAGATAGTCTTTTTTACAAGCACCCATCGTCAGCACTATGACCAGCAAGGGCAAAATAAATTTATATATATTTCTCATAATTATCTTCAATTAAAATGTAGCATTTAAACCTAAACTCACCATACGTGTAGGGGTGTAGTTATTTGAATTCACACCAGTGAAACTCTCTGATGGATCCAGACCTTTACGTTTAGATACCAGGAATAAGTTTTCACCAGTCCCAAATACATTCACCCTGCTTAATCCGATTTTTGAAACTAAATCAGTCGGCAAAGTATAGGCTAAGGTTGCAGATCTAAGGCTCATGTATGATGCACTGATCAGGAAGCGTGAAGATGTTGCATTGTTAAACGTAGAACGGTTGATATCCAATCTTGGAATAGTAGCAGCATCACCCGCAGCTTGCCAGCTGTTCAACGCATCTACGTGTAAAGCACCTCCGTAAGCGCTGTATGACATTAGCGACTGGTAGTTTGAATCATATGCTTTACCACCTAATTGATAATTCACTAAAACTGATAGTGAAATCTTTTTGTAAGTGAATGTATTCGTCACGCTACCAAATAATTTTGGAATTGCGGTACCAGAATAAGCATAAAGCGCATTATTTGGATTAATAGTATAAGAATTACCATCAATCGTTCTTGTATCAGCAGTTGTACCCGGACTCAATGGATTAATCAGGTATAATCCTGCTCCATCCAAAGGATCTACACCAGCCCATTGACGCAACCAGTATTCATAAAGAGAATGTCCTACAGAAAGCTGTTTAGTTCCGTTGATGATTGTTGGTGTTTCTGTCGGCATTTTTGTAATCTTATTTTTAACTACAGACATGTTGACATCGATACCCCATTTGAAATCTCTCATCTTCAGGATATCTCCACCAAGATTAACCTCAATACCTCTGTTATACATGGTACCGATGTTTTTCGACAGTGTTCCATTAGTACTACCGATACCTACACCGGCCGACAATGGCAATGGCACTTCAAATAATAAGTCCTTAGAACGTTTCTCAAACAATTCAACATTACCATGTAACCTGTTATTGAACATTGCAAATTCTACGGCAAGATCTGTTTGAGTCTGTGTTTCCCATGTCAGATCAGGCGTTGCCAAACTGCTGAATAGAATACCAGGTTCAGCGCTATTATTATAATCCAGACTATAAAGTGCCTGATATTTGTAGTATCCAGTTAAGCCGTCATTACCCAGGGAACCGTAAGAAGATCTAAGCTTTAAATAGTTGATCCATTTTACGTTCTTCATGAAACTTTCTTCATTGATCAACCAGGCACCACCGATGGAATAAAAGTTACCCCATTGTTTTCCAGGTGCCCATTTTGAGGTACCATCACGACGGAAGGATCCTGATAAATAGTACTTCGAATCAAAGTCATAATTTAATCTTGTAAAAACTGCTTCTTTTCTGTAACTATCAGAATAAGAACTTAAATCTGAAGTAGTTGTGAAGTTGATCAATTCAGTATTACCATCAACCACCTGTGTATTACGTGCACCTGTTAAATATTTATAGGCGTAATCGTAATTATTGTGACCAACTAAAGCAGCGAAATTATGTTTACCTACTCGTTTAGAATAGTTCAATAATTCTTCTACAGTGTAAGATGTAGTAGTAGTTGATGTATTTCTTGCTCTTCCACCCGGAGCACCGTCACCCACTAACTTGTTTTGATAATCATTAGAGAAAAAGTTTGATACGTCTACACCAAGATTCGTGGTAAATTTGAAATCTTTCAGGAATGAAATCTCACCATATGTTCTTCCACTCAATACATTACGTTTAACTACATTGCTATTCAACAAGGTCTCCTGAACAATATGTCTACCTGCGTAAGCACCAGACGGACGATTAGGAATACCTAATGATGCATTTAAATTTCCTGTATCATAGATTTGATTTCCATTTAAATCATACAAAAATTCGCCTGTAGTCGGATTATGCGCATATAGCGGATAAATCGGACCAATGTTACGGGAGAAATTGAATGGATTTACAATTGCACTACTTGTTCCTGTACCTTCTGAATCTGATTGGTTTGATTTGGTAATGTTACCTGTAACGTTTAAGCCTGTTTTAAACCATGTTGTAGGTTTAGTATTTACACTCACACGACCATTGATACGGTTGAAATCAGACCTGATCAGGTATCCTTTTTCATTCAGATAACCTAAGGATACATAATAATCAGATTTTTCATTTGCACCACTCACAGACATCGTATAGTCTCCCCTGCTACCTACTCTTTTCAAAGGATCAACCCATTTCAGATCATCATATAGCAGACTTGCATCAGGATTTATTAGTCCATCCGTACCTACAATTGCATTGTTAGCTACATTAAAAGGATTGTTTCCCAATAAAGCTTTGATACCATTTGTAGCAGTTGTACTTGCTGCTGCCAGCGTAGCTCCTGTACCACTTGTTGGGTAAACCAAACTATTTCTGTATGCCTGCCATGCCAATGGATAATACTGGAAAGGATTTACAGTTTCATACTCCGGAATACCTCTGGAAGTTAATCCCTGCATTATTCTAAAATTCAATTGTTCTTTACCCTGTCTACCTTTTTTTGTAGTTACCAGAACCACACCATTTGCAGCACTGGAACCATATAAGGCTGAAGAGGCAGCATCCTTTAGCAGTGAGATACTTTCGATATCATCCACATTGATGTTAGAGATATTTCCAGAATACTGGATTCCATCAACAATATACAAAGGATCATTAGATGCAGAGATAGATCCAAATCCACGGATACGAATCGTTGGTCCAGCTCCCGGTTGTCCGCTACCCGCATTTACCTGAACACCAGGTGCAGCACCTGCCAGTGCAGAGTTTAAATTGGTAACAGGACGCTGTGCAAGGTCCTCACTGCCTACTTTTGCAGCAGAACCCACAAAAGCACCTTTTGTAGTTGTACCATAAGCAACAACAATTACGTCGTTTAGCACTGTTGATTCACTTACTAAAGCAAGTCTAATAGAATTAGAGCTTCCAACGGTTATGGTTTGGGTGGTAAAACCAATAGAACCAATTTGTAAAGAAGCATTTGGATTAACGCGGATGGTGAATTTACCATCACTACCGGTAGTTGTACCTACTTTGGTACCTACCACTTTGACACTAACACCTGGAATCGGTAGCCCGTCTTCCTTACTGGTAATTGTGCCTGTAACAGTTCTCTCTTGCGCGATCGCGGTAAACGCGATAAATAGCAATAAGAACAAACTTTGTAGAAGTTTTCTCATGTCAAAAATTTAGGTTAACAGTTAATAATTAAGCCTAAGATATCTTTGACATTTGTTCAAACAAGTTTTAATGTAACATTTTTGAAAGAATATACTAAATACTGTGATTTCATAAAATATATTAATCTACGGTAACGTTCCCGGAGATTTTCGGCGCAAAAAAGTGCGTTTAAAGCCCGTAAAGAAAGATTCTAAATATTCCTGATTTCTCTACGTAACGTGTATGTTACGCAATTGTTACCATTGCCTTTATGACTCCGCTAATAGGATTTAACAAATTTGCCATTTCGTCCTTTAAATGTTCAAAATTTACATGGTGAGTAATATAGTTTTCTGGCTGTACGCCTTGCTGTTTCATCGCCTCTATTACCTGGTCAAAATCTTCCCGTAACGCATTTCTGCTACTCATCAAAGTGGTCTCTCTTTTATGGAATTCCGGATGGTTAAACTGTAAATCTCCTTTTTGTAAACCAATCAATACGTACCTGCCTCCGTGCGCAAGATAATACAGTCCCTGGTTAATTGCTTTCAGATTTCCTGTGGCGTCAATCACCACTGTCGCCATATTTCCGGAAGTGATTTCCTGAATCTGCTCCAGCACATTGGCATCCATCGCATTCACTACATGGGGAATAGCCAGTTTCTCCTGACAAAATTGTAAACGCTGGGCATTCACATCCATTGCAATAACCTTTGCGCCGGCAATACGTGCAAATTCCATCGTTCCCAATCCAATAGGTCCGGCGCCGATAACAAGTACAAACTCATCTTTTTGAATCCCTGCCCTGCTTACGCCATGTGCCCCTATCGCCAGTGGTTCTATCAAAGCCAGTTCATCATAACTTAATCCGTTGCCATGAATCAGGGAAGCAGAAGGAACCGATAAATAGTCTACCATTCCCCCATCCACATGTACACCGCAAACTTTGATATTCACACAGGCATTTGGGTGTTTCATTTTACAAGCGATACAATGACCACAATTGAAATAAGGAATAAAAGTAACACGCTCGCCTACAGTAAATCCAGGGGCGTTATCAAATTCGACCAGTTCACCCGACAATTCATGCCCCAGGATTCTGGGGTAACTAAAATAAGGCTGTGTACCTTCAAAAGCATGCAGATCTGTTCCGCAGATACCAATACGTTTTATTTTTATAATCGCATGGCCGGGAGTTAAAATTGGCTTCTCCTGTTCTCCATATTGCAGGTCGCCAGGTGTAATACATGTTAAAACTTTCATGACAATAATCCTCTTTCTTTCATCGTTTCTAAAAATCCGGCAGGTAAAGACGCATATACCAGATCTGTATTTGCTTTCACCCTTTTCGGGTTAGTTGTATTTAAGGCAATGCTGACTACCCCGGGTGCAGTAAAAGAAAACTGAACACAAGCTTGCGCAGGACTAATGCCAAAATCCTTGCACAAGGCAAAAAATCCATCTCTCCAGGTAAACAGTTCCGGATGAGTTTCAGGATTTACTTTTACATAATCGTAAAAATCACCACCAGTAAGGAATCCTGAATGAAAAACAGCTGAATTGATGATCTGTACATTTTTATGCTGCAGCTCTTTCATAAACTGAAATAAAGGCTCCGGATGTGATTTGATCGTATAACTATTCGCTACCATTACCCAGTCCAGTTTGACATCCCTGCTGATTTTCTGGATTACCTTCCAGTTTTTTGCACCAACCCCTACTGACTTTACTTTTCCTTCAAATTTTAATTGCGCAAGGGCTCTGTAAGCATCCAGGATATCACGGTAACGGGATTCATATTCTTCCCAGTTTACTGCTCCATTCAGATATTCATCAGGATCATGGACAGAAACTAGCTGAGGCCTGTAGTCGCCCAACAACTTGTTGCCCTGTTCGAAACATTCGAGAATTCCTTCATAACTGATTTTCTGTATGGCATCATGCTGAATATCTTTCCATACACCAGGCTCAAACGTAGGCTCAGCTGTTGTTAATTCTGTTTGCAGCCAACCAAGTTTGTTGCTGATCATCACCGCATCGGGACTCACGTTCAATTGTTTTAAACACTGACCCAATGCTTCCAGCGCTAAACCTGCACCATATTTTCCGGCTGAATCGAATACAGGGATTCCCCTCGAGTGCAGAATACATTCTTCCACAATAGAAATTTTATCCTCGAAATCTATTGCTGTAAACAGATTACCCAATCCACTGGTACCGTAGATAACAGCAGGCAGCTGAAGCTGATTGTTCATATAAATCGTTTTATAATTCGGTTACCCAAAGGAAAAGTATTTGGGGATCAATAATGATGAATTATTAACCGAAATATAAGAGATTTTAACCTATAAGCCTTAACAATAGAAATCTCAGGAGAGAGAAAAGGAGAAGAATTATTTTGTAAAAAACTGCAGGAGATAACAATGATTACCTCCTGCAGGCAGATTAACTTAGAGAAGCCATGTCAATCACAAAGCGGTAATGTACATCACCAGCCATTGTGCGTTCATAAGCTTCATTGATCTGGTCAATATTGATCATTTCTACATCTGACGTGATATTGTGCTCTGCACAGTAATCCAGCATTTCCTGAGTTTCTTTAATGCCACCCACTAATGAGCCGACAAGACTTCTGCGACCAAAAATCAAATGGAAAGCCTGCACTTCTGATGGTGTTGGTGGTACGCCCAAAAGAATCATTACTCCATTATTTTTTAATAAAGCAAGATAATCATTGTAATCATGAGCAGCTGAAACCGTATCAATAATGAAATCAAAACTGTTCGCCAGCCTGGTCATATTTTCTTTTTCGGTAGTCAGTTCGAAATGATGTGCACCTAATGCAGTAGCATCTTTCTCTTTACTTTTAGAACGGCTCAATACCGTCACTTCAGCACCCATAGAAGCTGCTAATTTCACTGCCATATGGCCCAATCCGCCTAAACCCAATACAGCTAACTTATCACCTTTTTTAACATTCCAGTGTTTTAAAGGCGAATAAGTAGTGATACCTGCACACAATAGTGGCGCAACTTTTTCAAGAGGTAATTTATCAGACACGCTTAATACAAAAGATTGTTTAACAACGATGTGGCTGGCATAACCACCTTGAGTGATTGTTTTTTTATCCTGAGATTCTGAATTGTAAGTCTGCGTATGGCCATTCTCACAATATTGTTCCTGATCATCTTTGCAGCTTTCGCAATGACCGCATGAATCCACAAAACAACCAACACCTACAGTATCACCAACCTTGAAATTAGTAACCTGTTCCCCTATGCGGGTCACTTTACCTACTATTTCATGACCTGGTACGACCGGATAGATTGTTCCGCCCCATTCATTTCTTGCCGTATGTATATCAGAGTGACAAACACCACAATACAAGATTTTAATTTCTACATCATCTGCTCCGGGTTCCCGGCGATCTATGTTTAATGGCTCCAATGCTTTTTCTGCACTGTAAGCTCCGTATGCTTTTACATCCTTCATCTTTGTCAATTAATAGTTGTTCTAACAAACATAAATACAAAAGATGTTGCTTTTGTTCTGAGAATCTTAATTTTTGTGTCATGTTCATTTCCTTTTAAACAAAGCAAGCCGCATAGTTTTGATACTATGCGGCTTGCGGAATTATGTATGAGCTATGTTTACACCTTTGAGGCTTCTAAAGCCTGACGGAAATCTTCAATTAAATCTGCGGAGTCTTCAATACCTATCGACAAACGGATCATCGAATCCGGTATCCCCATTTCTGCTCTGCGTTCTGCACCCAATTCAAAGAAAATAGTATGTGCAACAGGAATAGCCAATGTCCGGGTATCCCCCAGATTACTTGATTTCACCACCAATTGTAAACGGTTCAGGAATGCGAAACAATCCACGCTTTCATCCAGTGCAAAACTCATTAAACCACCGAAACGATGAAATAAAGCTGATGCTGTTGCATGTTGAGGGTGACTCGCCAATCCAGGATAATACACCTTACTGATTAATGGATGATTATCCAGAAAGGCGGATAATTCTCCCGCATTGCTGCATGCACGATCCAGTCTTAACGCAATAGTTTCTGCACCCACGGCAATCGTATGTGCAGCTTCAGGTGATAAAGTACCACCTCCGTCACGTAAGCCCCTTTTTCTAATCTGGGTCATCCCCAGCATTTCCGGACGGATCTGCTCACGTAAAATCGGCGCTATATTTGGGAAATTTACCCAGTTGAATAATCCTGTATCAGTTACACTACCACCTAACGCATCTCCATGACCGCCAATATATTTCGTCAACGAATTGATTGCCAGACTCGCTTTAACCGAAACCGGTTTAAAAATATAAGGTGAGGTCATGGTATTATCCACCACATACACCAGATTTTTAGCTGCACAGAATTCACCAATATTTACCAGATCGGCTACCTGCGTTGCCGGGTTAGCTATCGTTTCTACAAATACCATTTTGGTATTTTCCTGATAAGCATTCTTTATATTTTCAACATCAGTCGCATCGACATAAGAGATATCTAGCCCAAGATCCATAAAAGTCTGCATGATACTTCTTGTATTCCCAAACAGATAAGAGCTGGCAATAATATGATCACCCTCTTTCATCAGCGCTAATACCGTTGCTGAAATAGCGGCCATCCCGGTAGAAAAGGCAACTGTAGCCATTCCTTCTTCCATCTGCGTAACCTTATGTTCCAAAGCAGTCACGGTAGGATTTCCCTGACGTGAATAGGCATAACCCTTTGCTTTATTCTGAAATACGTTTACTAATCCCTGCACGTCATCATATCCCCAGGTTACTGCAGTATGAATAGGTTGGTGCAAAGCGCCGAATTCTGGTTTCAAAAGTCGGTCTGAATGTAGAATGGTTGTTGTAAATCCTTTTTTATCGCTCATTATTAAATTTATATTTTCTTTTACTACTGATTAAGCCACTGTTTAAATGCATCTGCCCGTTCTTCACTCACTACTACTTCCACATCTATCGGCTGATACAGCAGATTTATTCTAACCCTGTTACGGGAGAGTTTATACATTTCTTTGATTGCATTGATATGGATGATAAACTTACGGTTGATCCTGAAAAAAGCAGCAGTATCCAATTTAGGTTCGAGGCTGCCTATTGTTTCTTCAATGATATAATGCTGATCATCTTTAGTCACCAGGAACAAGTATTTATCATCGGCCATGAAATAAGCGACGTCTTCTGAGGGAACTGTTTTAATCAGTTTGCCTGCTTTTACCATAAACCTGTTACGGATCTTATGCGCTACTTCTTCATGATCCGGGATAAACTGTTTTGGCATTACCGGTCCCGGTTTTCTGATATTACTGAGTTTTTGCAAGGCGGCTCTTACATCCTCTTCATCGAAGGGTTTCAGCAGATAATCTATCCCCTGATTTTTAAAAGCCTTTAAGGTATATTGATCATAAGCGGTTGTAAAGATCACCGGACTGCTTACTGTGATCTGCTGAAAAATCTGAAAGCTTTCCCCATCACCTAAGTGAATATCCATAAAAAGCAGGTCGGCCGTATGCTGCTGCAACCAATTCACCGCAGCTTCTACCGTACCTAACACTGCCAGCACCTGTATTTTTGGATTAATGTGCACGAGCATATTCTGCAATGTAGTTGCAGCAAGTTCTTCGTCCTCAATAATCAATACATTCATGGTGTGTTCTTTGCCCGTAAATGTAAAAAAAAACTCCGGCCTAAAAAATGGCAGGAGTTTTAACTTTATTGGTTTATCATCCATCAAGTCAGCTGGGTTATACCCATTATTGAAGATTAGGATTGTTTGCGATAGCCGATTTCGGGAATCTTAAGGTATATCTGGGATCGTTTTGCTGTAGCGTAAAATCTTCTCCAGCCACACTGTGAGTGATTGAAGGCTGACCATAACGTCTTAAGTCATACCAGCGGTGACCTTCCAGTGCCAGTTCTCTTTCTCTTTCTGCAATGATTTCCTGTAATAAGGCTGCCGAACCCAATGCTGTCAGTCTTGTTCTTTCTGTAGCAAAGTAAGCAGGCTTTAAGCGTTTTACTTTTAGATCCAGTAAGCTTTGCAGCGCAAGAGGGATATTTGCCGATTGCAAAGCAGCTTCTGCCTGGATCAGGTATAATTCGCCTGTTCGGAAGGAAACTTTTAAAGCAATTGACTGACCTTTTAAAGACACAAAGTCACCACCCGATTTACTGAAGTAAAGTGGGAAACGTAAGTCATTAGCCTGATTATACATACCCAATAAGTGTTCTGAGATAAAAGAGGAACCACTAACTGTAGGGTTATTTGTTCTTTCCAGGTTCATCACACTTTCTTTCGAAAGATAGTTGGCAGGAATTATAGCTCCAGCTGTATTTAAGTCTTCCAAAGTGCTGTTCAATGCCAATGCCTGCTGTGCCGCAGCCAGTGAACTTGCCCATTCTCCCCTGTACTCATAAACTCTTGCAGCAAATGCCAATGCAGCTACTTTT
>Ga0247813_10002837_pt1 | contig 11543 bp, 9 predicted proteins | sample UWRJL169409C1_FD_180719 | JGI IMG/M metagenome (GOLD analysis project Ga0247813, IMG submission 180719) | Plant litter microbial communities from Arlington Agricultural Research Station in Wisconsin, United States - UWRJ-L169-409C-1 | ecosystem: Environmental > Terrestrial > Plant litter >... | reverse complement strand
AATAAATTCCAGATCGATCTTTCACAGGTTGCGCCAGCACCCGTTTTTACGGGTACAAAGGTATTCGAAGACTACCCGCTAGCCGAGCTTGTACCTTATATTGATTGGACTCCATTTTTCCATACCTGGGAACTGAGAGGCAGCTATCCTAAAATATTCGACGATAAATCTGTAGGTGACGAGGCTAAAAAACTATTTGATGATGCCCAAGCGTTATTAAAGCGTATCGTAGACGAAAAACTGCTAACCGCTAAGGCTGTATTTGGCTTTTGGCCTGCCAGTGCAGTTGGTGATGACATTGAGTTGCAGGTTGCAGGGTCAGGGTTGCAGGATCAGGGCGCACAACCCACAACTAACAACCCACAACTTACAACAATTCATACCTTACGTCAGCAAGCTGAAAAAGTTGATGGACAACCGTATTATGCATTATCTGATTTCATCGCTCCTAAAGAAAGTGGTGTAGCTGATTATTTTGGTGGCTTTGCTGTAACTACGGGTATCGGATGCGATGAGTTGGTTGCCGAATTCGAGAAAAATTACGACGATTACAACAGCATCATGGTGAAGGCTTTGGCCGACCGATTAGCAGAAGCTTTTGCGGAAAAATTACATGAAATTGTCCGCAAGGAATATTGGGGATATGCAAAGGAAGAAAATTTAACAAATGAAGATCTGATTAAAGAAAAATACGAAGGTATTCGCCCTGCTCCAGGCTATCCGGCTTGTCCAGAACATACCGAAAAAGGAACTTTATTTGCACTACTGGATGCAGAAGAAAAAATTGGTCTTAAAATTACTGAAAATTATGCCATGTACCCTACCGCAGCAGTAAGCGGCTTCTATTTTTCTCATCCCGAATCTCGCTATTTTGGACTAGGAAAAATCACCAAAGACCAAGTAGAAGATTATGCAACCCGAAAAAATATGAGCTTAGAAGAAGCCGAGAAATGGCTGAGTCCTAATTTGGCTTACTAATGTTGTGGGTTGCGTGTTATAAGTTGAAAGTCTAGCGTAAATAGCAAATCAATCCGGTTATTAATAAAATATTAATCCATATATAAATCAAATGGATGTAGTAAAAAAAAATTATATTGATTTAGATGTTTGGAAAGAAGGAAGGTCTCTTTGCAAAGACATATACTTAGTGTCTTCTAGCTTTCCCGTTGAAGAAAAATTCGGGTTGACTAGCCAAATTAGGAGAGCAGCTGTTTCAATTCCTTCCAATATTGCTGAAGGATGTGGTCGTCATCACACGAAAGAGAGTATTCACTTCTTTTTTATAGCGAGAGGATCCATTTATGAAATCGAAACCCAATTATACATTGCCTTAGATTTGAACTTTATTAGTCAAAAAAATTTAGATTCTTTACTTATTAAAATTGAGACCACTAGAAAATTATTACATGGATTTATCAGATATTATCAACAACTTGTAAAATAGCCTCCCAACCCCACAACCTACAACACACAGCCCGAAACAACCAAAATGAAGATTACCCAACACATCCAAGAATCCAAAAAAACCCTGTTCTCATTCGAGTTGCTACCTCCAATAAAAGGTCAAAGTATTCAATGGATATACGATGCGATTGACCCACTTTTGGAGTTTAACCCTCCATTTATCGATGTTACTTCACTAAGAGAAGATTATATTTATAAAGAACAACCTAATGGTTTGCTACAAAAAGTATCTTATCGTAAACGCCCTGGCACTATTGCCATTTGCGCAGCAATCATTCACAAATACAAAATTGATGCTGTACCACACTTAATTTGCGGTGGCTTCACGAAAGAAGAAACTGAAAATGCATTAATAGATTTACAGTTTCTCGGAATTGATAACGTATTAGCACTTCGTGGAGATGCTCGTCAGGCTGACTCAAACTTCATTCCAACAACTGGTGGCCATTGTTATGCAACAGATTTAATAGAACATATTAAAAATCATAATGCCGGAAAGTTCTTGCACGAAGATATCGAAACCTTTAAGAGTGATTTTTGTATCGGTGTGGCCGGATACCCTGAAAAACATTTTGAAGCGCCTAACTTAAACGCTGATTTTAAATTCTTAAAGCAAAAAGTAGATATGGGTGCCGAGTTTATCGTAACTCAAATGTTCTTCGATAATCAAAAATACTTCGACTTCGTAAATAAATGTAGAGAAAATGGAATTAATGTGCCAATCATTCCCGGACTAAAACCAATTAGCACCCTTTCACAATTAACTGTTCTTCCAAAAATTTTCCACATCGATTTACCGGACGACTTAACGGAAGCTTTATCTCATGCTAAAAATAATGCAGAGGCAAAAGAAATCGGTACGGAAGCCATGATTAAACAATGCAAAGAATTAATCGAATTTGGCGCCCCAGTACTGCATTTTTATACCATGGGCCGACCAGAGCAAACTAAACAAATTGCACGAGCAATTTTTTAAACTCAGATCTTTTATTCCTGTTATTACATAATAATGGCAATAAAGCTCCTATAAAATTTTAAATTTGCGAGGTATGAAAGAATTAAAAACAAGAAAATTCTGGTTTTTAGTGCTAACTATTGGCATTTGCATAAGCTTTGGTGGACTTACGGTCTTTAATCAATTTATCGCGCCGTCAAAAATTTACGCAGAAAATCTTTCAGAAAAAGGTCAGGAGAGTGATGAAAAATCTACGGAGATTAATACTCATTTCTACCTACATGAAGCGGCATTTGAATGGTCGTTGACTATCGATAGTCGCTCCAATAGAACTTTAGTGGCATTATCATCCAAGCTACCTATGTTTTGGCCTTCCCTAAATACCCCTCCCCCAGATTTGAGCTAACTCCTAAACATCAAATCTTTAAATTACATCCAATTTATACTTTTTATTATGAACAGAACAATTATGCTTATAGCTACGGCTATAATTGGCATTAGCATGCAAGTTAATGCGCAAACCGTTAAACAAGCGAACCTTACACCACTTACCAATTCATTGGCTACCATTGTAAAAATGGATCCAGTAAACTTTAGTTACGACAAAAATTGGCTAGATAAATTGAGTCTTAAGTCTTCTCAAAGTGGATTTAACATTGAAGAGCTCGCCAAGTTTAATCCGCAATTAATCGTGAATCAACAATTAAACTACAATGCAGGCAAAAACAATACTAAAACTGCAGTAGTTCAAAAGGTAGATTACGAAATGTTAATCCCAATGTTAGTGGGTAGTATAAAAGAACAACAACAACAAATAGAAGCATTAAAAGCAGAGGTTAATGCCTTGAAAGGCAAAAACGCCAAGTAGCTTTTACTGTAATAAACTCGTCCTATCAAACGAGCGTAGTGAGATATGGCTAGCGTCATATCGAACGAGCCTAGCGAGGAGATATCCATAAGATTGCTTCTCTAGATCTCTCACTACGTTCGAGATGACGAGTGATTTTCGGTAGGACGAGTGATTTTCGAGAGGATGCGTTACCTTCGACATGACATGTTATTTTCCCAACAAATACGATTTAAAGCCCTCAAAATCTTTTCCCAATTCGGCATAAACTTCATCCATTTGATGCAACAAACTCACCTGCGCTGGTAAGGGTTCACCAACCGATAAAAAGTCGGGGAATTTACAAGAATGGGCAGTAGATAAGAACACATTTGCAGTTCCCGAATCTGGATTTTCTGCGGCAAATGCTTTAGTCGCTAAATAAGCAATGGCGGTATGTGGACAAGCAACGTAGTTAAATTTTGCATAAATTTCTTCGATACCTTTCAACGTTTCTTCATCCGTGAAGCGGTAAGCTTTTACCAATTCATTAATTGCAGATCTATCTTCTTTAAACAAATCCATAATGCGTATCCAATTACTAGGTGCACCAACATCCATCGCATTGGCATGCGTTTGTACCGAAGGCTTAGCATCATATACACCCGTTTCTAAATAGCGGGGAACCGTGTCGTTCGCATTCGTTGCGGCAATAAATTGCTGAACAGGCAATCCCATTTTATAGGCTAGCAAGCCTGCACCAATATTGCCAAAATTACCACTTGGAACAGCAAAAACTACATCACTAAATCCTTGTCTCTTCAGCTGTGCATAGGCATTAAAATAATAAAAAGTCTGTGGAATTAATCGCGCAATATTAATAGAATTTGCCGAAGTTAATCGAAACTGCGCATTTAATTCTTCATCGGCAAATGCTTGTTTCACCAGAGATTGACAATCGTCAAAAGTTCCTTCAACAGCAATCGCTCTTATATTTTGTCCATTGGTAGTGAGTTGCAACCGTTGTATATCGCTAACCTTTCCTTTAGGAAATAAAATGGTAACCCGTGTATTCGGCACGCCTAAAAACCCAAGTGCAACTGCACCCCCAGTATCGCCCGAAGTAGCCACTAAAACATCCAATAATTGCTCGCCATCTTTTAAAAAATAGGCCATCACCCTACTCATAAATCGCGCACCAAAATCTTTAAACGCTAAAGATGGGCCATGGAATAATTCGAGCACAAAAGTTTGCTGATCTAATCCGAGTACTGGCGCTTCAAAATTCACGGCATCTTCAATCAAGGCCTTCAAATCCTTTTCAGAAATCTCGTCGCTTAACAGGGTTGATGCAATTTCGTAAGCGATTTCTGGCAAAGAATACTGCTCAATTTTAGCGAGAAAGTCTTTGTCAAGTTGAGGAATTTCAACAGGCATATACAAACCTTTATCTTGAGGCATGCTATTAAAAACCGCTTCTTTAAAGGAAACACGTAAATCTTTATTGTTGGTACTGTACAGTTGCATGGTTAGTTTTTTTGTTGCTAAATAACCCTCGGTCCCTCGGCATTAACCGACGATACATAGGCATTACTATTGATATTTAATTTCTTTAAGTGTTCTTGCTGGGCATCCGTAATTTTCCTAGCAGTTTCTACATCCTTGGTTAAAGCGAAAACTGAAGGCCCAGAGCCTGAAATTCCAAATCCGACTGCTCCATTTTCCATCGCTAAAGCGCGTAAGGTTTCAAATCCAGGAATCAAAATCGAGCGTACAGGCTCAATCAACACGTCCTTCATGCTTCGGCCAACTAAGTCGATGTCGTTTAAGAAAAGGCCACTCACCAAACCTGCCACATTTCCCCATTGGATAACGGCATCTTTCAACAGAACTTTCGATCTGATCATCTGTCGGGCATCTTTGGTGGGCACGTCTACTTCTGGATAAACAATGGCGGCAAATAAACCCGAAGGCGTAGGCAAAGCCACAATATCTAAGGGTTCGTAACTACGAATCAATACAAAACCACCCATCAAAGCGGGAGCTACATTGTCGGCATGCCCATAACCACAAGCTAATTCTTCGCCCTTCATGGCAAAAGGAACAAGCTCTTTCGTCGTTAGCAGATTTCCCATGAGTTGGTTAATCGCAAACAAACCCGCGACGGTACTTGCCGAACTCGATCCCAATCCACTTCCGATAGGCATTTTTTTATGCAGTTCTATTTCTACACCTACATCTGGGCGATTTAGATGACTTAGATAGTGCTGCACGCTTGCACTAACGGTGTTTTTAGCCGAATCTAGTGGCAAACGTCCATCGTCGCCAGTAATTTTTAACAAGCGAACGCCCGGCTCGTCCACTAAGCGCATGGTCACTTCATCACCTGGTTCATTTACTGCAAAACCGAGTACATCGAAACCACAAACCACATTGGCAACCGTAGCAGGGGCAAAAACTTTTATTTCTTTCATTATCCCTTCTCCCCACCAACATTAATAATATCTGCAAACACACCCGCAGCAGTTACCTCTGCGCCTGCTCCCGGGCCTTTAATTACTAGCGGTCTATCTTTATAGCGATCGGTAGTGAACGAAATAATATTGTCACTTCCCGAAAGCATGTAGAAGGGGTGATTTTCATCAACCATTTGTAAGGTAATCGATGCCTTTCCATCTTCTAATTTTCCAATATAGCGGAGCACTTTTTTCTGACTTTCGGCTTGTTCTTTTAATGCGGTAAAATAAGCTGCGTTAAGCTCCAACTGACGATAAAATTCTTCAACACTTGGCGCCTGCAAACAGGCCTCCGGTAACATGCTTTCTATGCTCACATCTTTTTCTTCGAAGGCGTAACCGGCATCACGTGCCAAAATTAACATCTTGCGCATAAAGTCTTTTCCATTTAAATCATCTCGTGGGTCGGGTTCTGTATATCCCTTTTCTTGCGCCTCCTTTACGATTTCATGAAACGCCGCTTGCCCTTTAAAATGATTAAAGATATACGAGATTGTTCCTGATAAAATAGCTTCAATGCTAGCTACCTTATCTCCGCTCATCATCAAATCTTTTAACGTTCTGATAATTGGTAATCCCGCTCCCACATTCGTTTCGTAATAAAAATCTACTCCGTATTTTCGAGCGGTTTCTTTGAAGGTTGTATATTGCTCAAAACTGGCCGAATTTCCAATCTTATTGCAGGTAACTACAGAAATGCTAGCTTCGAAAATCCCTTGATAAAATGGAACCGGCATCGGACTAGCGGTATTATCTACAAACACACAATTTGGTAAATTCATGGCTTTCATTTTAGCCACAAAATCTTCCAAACTAGCTACTTCTCCTTGGTCATTTAACGTTTCTTCCCAGTGTTCTAAAGCAATGCCATTGGGCGATAAAAGCATTTTTCGGGTATTACTTATTCCCATTACTTTTACCTGAAGATCGTTATTTTGAGCTAAAAATGGCATTTGAACCAACAACTGTTTGAATAAGGTCTTCCCAATATTTCCGGTTCCTAAACAGAAAATGTGAAGCGTCTTATTCAGTTCGGCATAAAAGGCATCGTGTACCGCATTGATGGCCTTCGACAAATCTGTTTTAGCGATGATTACCGAGATGTTATATTCTGATGATCCTTGTGCGATGGCATGAACATTTACGCCATTTCTACCTAGAGAGTGAAACAATTTTCCTGAAATACCACGGGTACGTTTCATATTTTCACCAACAATAGCCAATACGGCTAAGCCATTTTCTACCTCGGGCACCTCTAGCTTTTTGGCTTGAAGTTCCAAATCAAATTCTTTCGATATTAATGCAACGGCTTTGATCGCATCAGCAGGCTTAACGGCAAAGGTAATGCTATGCTCTGATGAAGATTGTGTAATTAGAATGATATTGATTTGCTCGCGCGATAAAAGAGAAAATAAACGACCGCTAAAACCTGCCTTTCCTACCATGCCACTTCCGGCTAAATTGATGATGCTTATTTCATCGATAGACGATATGCCCTTTATCGGTAAAGCAGATGGTTTTGCGCCATGGCGGATGTATGTACCCTCAAAGTCGACATCAAAAGTATTTTTGATCACAATCGGGATTTTCTTCAAAAATGCAGGTGTCATGGTTGGCGGATAAATTACCTTCGCTCCAAAATACGACAACTCCATCGCTTCGATATAACTCAATTCGGGCAAAGAGAATGCCTTTTTTACCATTCTCGGATCGGCAGTCATCATCCCATTCACATCGGTCCAAATTTGAATTTCGTTAGCATTTAATGCCGACCCTAAAATTGCCGCCGTGTAATCACTCCCCCCTCTTCCCAACGTAGTTACACGCTGCGCATCATTACTGGCAATAAATCCAGTTACAAAAAGCATTTTACCGCTATGGGTTTGGTAGAAATCCTTAACCAGAAACTCGGTTAATTGCATATCTACTTTCGCCTGTCCAAAGTTACTGTCGGTTTTAATAAATTGAACTGCATCGGCAAATACCGCATCTGGAAACTGTTGCTTGGCAATATGGCAAATCATGAAGGTAGAGCAACGCTCGCCATAACTCAACACCAAATCTTTGGCTTGCAAGCTCAGTTCTTTCAGGTTGTAAACCGCCTGTAAAAGCTCTTCTAACTCATTAAAATAAAGCTTAAGCTTCGTTAACACCGGATTTTGAGCTGCAGCAGGCAATAAAGCTCTGATTACTTCAAAGTGTCGCGCTTCGATTGCCTTTAACTCTTCGTTATAATCTTGGCCTAAAGCGGCCTTATCTGCCATTGCGGTCAGGAGGTTAGTTACTCCACTCATTGCCGATAATACAATTATCGGTTTTTCTGACTGCTGCTGTTCCTTTTCCAAAATGTGCAATAGCGCACCGATGCTTGCTATCGATCCTACCGAAGTACCGCCAAATTTTAAAATGTTCATATTATAAGTTATAAAAAAAGCGCTCCCGATTTTGTCGGGAGCGCTTTGTATGTTGTGTTTCAATTATACCACTAGCGTTTCCCCATCAGGCCGTTACCTGTTGTTGATGTAATAATGGTAATAATCGTATGGTTAAAAATCATTTCTTCTTAGTGTATTATTTACACCGCTAAGTAGGCGAATATTTTTTACAATGTCAAGTATTATTTGAAAATAATTGAAATTTTTTATTGAAAGTGGCAAAACACTATCAAATTGAAAAAGACTTTGTCCATCAGCAAAATAAATCTAGACAGTTTGTATATATAAAAATACATCTATATTTGATATATAAAACTGACCCTAACGAATTATAGACAATGAAAAGCGTGTTGTTAAAAAGTTATTCCTATCTCCACCAAAGCATATGTAAATACCTCTATTCTAAGAATTAAGCTAGAAGCATCTATTCAAAATGGCTTAGAAAAAACCTCCTTTGCGGTGTTGGATCAACTAACGTCGATTGACAACAGTAAAATTAAACAGAAGCTTGGCGAGTTAGAACCTCATCAAAAGATGCAATTATTTATGGCATAAAATCTATATTTGACCTTTAAGAATGCAAGGATTAGTTATCAAATCAACCGGAAGTTGGTATCAAGTGTATGCCGAGAATGGCAAGAATTACGATTGCCGTATAAAGGGCAAATTTAGAATTCAAGGTATTCAAACCACCAACCCAATTGCTGTTGGCGATAAGGTAGAATTCGAGTTGGAACCGAATGCAGAAACAGGTGTCATCGACACGCTGCACGATCGCAAAAACTATATTATCCGTAAGTCCATTAACCTATCTAAACAGGCGCAGATTATCGCTGCCAATTTAGATCAAGCTTTTCTAATCGTTACACTTGCTTCGCCTCGGACGTCATTAGGTTTTATCGATCGGTTTTTAGTCACCTCTGAGGCCTATAGCATCCCAACCTGTTTGGTATTTAATAAGCTAGATCTTTTTAGTGCACAAGGTCTCGAAATTTTGGCCGAATACAAAGCTATTTACGAAAAAATAGGTTACCCATGCTATGAAGTATCTGCACTAAAAGGAACAAATATCGATCAGATCAAAGCGCTTTTAAAGGACAATACGACTTTATTTTCAGGTCATTCGGGCGTTGGTAAGTCGAGCTTGATTAATGCACTACTACCAGGTTTCGAAATTAAAACAGGAGAAATATCCGATTGGAGCGATAAGGGCCAGCATACCACCACCTTTGCCGAAATGCACACTTTACCCTTTGGAGGGTATTTAATAGATACTCCAGGCATTCGTGAATTGGGCATATTCGATATTAAACCCGAAGAGTTAAGCCATTATTTTGTAGAAATGAGAGATCGCTTAAATCAATGCAAATTTAACAACTGCCGCCACGTGAATGAACCAGGTTGTGCCGTTCTAAAAGCAGTAGAGAATGGGGACATCGAAATTAGCAGATATGAAAGTTATCTGAGCATGTTTCATGGGAATGATACTCGAGCATAATCTGGTTGTTTCGTTCGTTAGATAGTTCGTTGTTTAGACATGGGTATTCACTAATCCAACCAACCTAAAAACCAATCACCAAAAACCAACCAAAATGAGAGCAATTTTACAACGCGTAACCCAGGCAAGCTGTACAGTAGATGAACAAATTACTGGCGAAATTGGAAATGGATTTCTGGTATTATTGGGCATTGAAGACGCCGATACCCCAGAAGATTTGGAATGGTTAGCACAAAAAATTGCTAACATACGCGTGTTTGGTGATGAAAATGGACTAATGAATAAGTCGATAGGCGATAGTAACGGAGATATTTTGTTGATCAGCCAATTCACCTTATTTGCAAGTACCAAAAAAGGTAATCGACCAGGCTTTACCCGAGCAGCAAGGCCAGAGAAAGCCATTCCGATGTACGAAGAAATGATCAAACAGTTGTCGGCTATGCTAAATAAAAAAATTCAATGCGGTATTTTCGGAGCAGACATGAAAATCAACCTGCTAAACGATGGACCCGTTACAATTATCATCGACACCAAGAACAAGGAGTAAAAGAAATATTATGGGTTACCTAACGGGCAACCCATAACACTAATTTAGTAAGAACCAATATAACTTGAACCAGTTTGGCCAAGTAGCCTAGCTCCTTTAACTACCGCATTGGTTTTCCAGTTAATTACGTATAAACGGCCTTCACCACCTTCTGGAGTAAGTGGAATATACACGTTATCACCTGCGACTGCGATATTTTGATATTGTCCGAAATTCAAAGTTGCTTCATAATCATTCGCGATTTTCGTAGCGGTTTTGGCGGTCAAATCAATAAGCGCCACATACCCTCCAGCACCAGCGATGTTATACAATACAACAGCTTTGTTATCTTTAATATATCTAAATGCCTGTATACGCGCACCAGTGATACCAAGAGCCGCATCTAAACTGAAATGATACGTATTGTCATAGTCATTCGTTGTTTTATCAATACGAAGTATATCCTGACCTGAAGTAGCTGTAGCTTGATACACATGACCATCGGTGCCTACATACTGAGTTTGGGTACGGTACGCATGATTGTTAACTATACTTCTGGTGGAGGTAATTAATTTAGGGTTTTGCAACGATGGATAATCCAGCACTAAAGTTGTCGTTCCTAAAGTTCTGCCTGCAGCATGATTAGGCCAAGAAGGAACACCAGTAGCACTGATGGTAGGCGTTGCAGCAGGGTTAACCTTGCTCACGTTGCAACCAATATAGATTTTTGTTTTGGATTGATTCAAAACCGGCACGTCTACACGGCCTACAGAATAACCCTGAGCTTCTAATGCCGCTGAGAATGGGAATGCAAATTCAGTAGAGTTAGGCACGCGAGGGTCATTCAAATCGATATGAGCAACTTTAACCAAGCCCCTAGTGTATTTATATACAAAGTTGGGTGCAGTACCTTCATATACCGTCGTAGCACCTGTTAAGTTCACCCCAATTCCAATACCTTCAGCAGCTTTTGTCCAACGTGGAGAGGTTCCCAATAGCGGAGCCGTATTTACTTCTTCTTTTGTATCTTCAAACTTGTTTCCACCTAATACCCTATATTTATTGAAAATACCGCCATCCGTTCCAGTATATTGAATGTTGTACAAATAGTTACCATTTTCAGATGCTTGCACACGAGCTGTACGTTCAGATCTAACCGTCATTCCATCTGCATAGATGTTGATGGTTTTAGCAGGATCAATAGCTTCTGCATGAGACAATGCATAGACACGTGTACCACCGTTACCCGCAGTACCCGCATCATCAGGAAATGATGCCGATAAAGATATCCAAGCTCTAGGCCAAACATCTGAGCCCGACTCT
>Ga0247813_10002834_pt1 | contig 11561 bp, 12 predicted proteins | sample UWRJL169409C1_FD_180719 | JGI IMG/M metagenome (GOLD analysis project Ga0247813, IMG submission 180719) | Plant litter microbial communities from Arlington Agricultural Research Station in Wisconsin, United States - UWRJ-L169-409C-1 | ecosystem: Environmental > Terrestrial > Plant litter >... | reverse complement strand
TGTTGTTATATTGAAAAAAAACATTACCTTTTTTAATTAAAAATTTGTTTTTATATAAAATTGTCTCATCTTTGTATTGCTCGTTTAATTTATATTTGGTTTTTAAGAGCCTCTTGCAATATGTAGGAGGCTCTTATTTTTTATCAAAAATTTCATGATTCCATCTTTGAACTTAAATATTATAACAAAAAAAAGCCATCCGCTGATATTAGCGGACGGCTTTTAAATATAATATATTACCTGTTTTACTTAGGCTAATACTTTAGTTACTAAATCAGCTGCATCTTTAAGTGCGATAGCAGAAAACACTTTCAATCCTGAATCGTCAATTAGTTTCTTAGCTTCAACAGCATTTGTGCCTTGTAGCCTGCAAATGATTGGTACAGGAATGTTTCCTATTTCAGTATAAGCATCAATTACACCCTGGGCAACACGATCGCAACGAACGATACCACCAAAAATGTTAATTAAAATAGCTTTTACATTTGGGTCTTTAAGAATGATGTTAAAACCAGCTTTTACCGTTTGTGCATTAGCGGTTCCACCAACATCTAAAAAGTTAGCAGGCTCACCACCAGCAATTTTTATAATGTCCATCGTAGCCATTGCTAAACCAGCACCATTAACCATACATCCAACGTTACCATCAAGTTTAACGTAGTTTAGGTTTGATTCACTTGCTTCAACGTCAGTAGGATCTTCTTCCAATTTATCACGCATAGCTGCATAATCAGGATGACGGAATAACGCGTTTTCATCAAGATCAACTTTAGCATCAACAGCGATGATTTTGTCATCTGAAGTCTTTAATACCGGGTTAATTTCAAACATCGCGGAATCTGTCGCATCGTATGCTTTATATAAAGCCGTTACGAATTTAACCATTTCTTTAAAAGCATTTCCGCTTAAGCCAAGATTGAAAGCAACTTTACGTGCTTGAAATCCTTGTAGACCAACTTTAGGATCAACTTCTTCTTTGAAAATCAGATGAGGTGTATGTTCAGCAACTTCTTCAATGTCCATTCCACCTTCGGTAGAATACATAATGATATTTGTTCCGGTAGCCCTGTTTAATAAAACACTGACATAAAATTCTTTAGTTTCAGAAGCACCTGGATAATAAACATCCTGAGCAACTAAAATTTTATTAACTTTTTTACCTTCTGGACCTGTTTGAGGAGTAACCAATTGCATACCTAATATGGCTGTTGCTCTTTCTTTTACTTCATCAAGGTTTTTAGCCAGTTTTACACCGCCACCTTTACCTCTGCCGCCTGCGTGGATTTGAGCTTTAATTACAACCCAGTCAGAGTTATAATCCGCTTTCATTTTCTTTGCAGCTTCTACAGCTTGCTCAACCGTGTCGGCTACTACGCCTTCTTGCACGGCTACACCAAAACTTTTAAGTATTTGTTTACCTTGATATTCGTGTATATTCATTTGCTGAAAAAATTTGCTCAAATCTACAATTTCATATTGGTTTTAAAAACTTAATGTCATCTTTATCCTAGTTATTTTTAGGTATAAAATTTGTTCGTAGCTGAATTAATCTTACACTTTTTGTAAGTTTGTCAATATGCTGAAAGCTGTAGGTATCAAAAAGTCGTATGGGAGTCTCCCGATCTTAAAAGGTGTTAATTTCGAAGCGTCAAAAGGTGAAATAGTAAGTATTGTAGGTGCATCAGGTGCTGGTAAAAGTACGTTATTACATATCTTAGGTACATTAGATAAGCCAGATGAAGGTACTGTTGAGTTAAATGGTACCAGAGTAAGTAATTTATCCGGAGAATTACTGAGTGTATTCCGAAATCAGAACATTGGATTTGTCTTTCAATTCCATCATCTTTTACCTGAGTTTACAGCATTAGAAAATATATGTATTCCGGCATTCATCGCTAAGACACACAAAAAACAAGCAGAATTAAAGGCGCTGGAACTTTTAGACATGTTAGGTCTTCGGGATCGTGCAGAACACAAACCTGGAGAACTTTCGGGTGGTGAACAACAAAGAATTGCAGTTGCAAGAGCATTAATCAATAGCCCCTCTATAATTCTTGCTGATGAGCCTTCCGGAAATCTGGATTCGACCAATGCGCAATCACTTCATCAATTTTTTGTGACTTTAAGAGACAACTTCAAACAGACATTTATTATTGTAACGCATAATGAAGGCCTGGCCAAAATCAGTGACAGAGTGGTAACAATGAAAGACGGTTTAATTATTTAGTAGTGAAAATTTTAATTACAGGAGGTAAGTCCTCCAAATCTTATAAAGTTTTAAAGGCCTTTAATAATTATCAGGTTATTCTTGCCGATTATGGAGAAGTTCCTTCATTGATTACCGGTAGTCAGCAATTAATTAGTTTGGGAGAACGGAATGATGAAATTACTGCTCATCATATTCTTACTGCGTGTTTAGATCAGCAAATAGAATTTTTACTCCCGTTACATGAATTTGAAATTCATGCTGTTTCAAAGTCGATGATTTTGTTTGAAGAATTTGGTATCACAGTATTACTACCGGAGGCAATTGACTTACCTAATTATTTTTACGATCAGGAAGATGCGTCGAAAGGGGATAATTGGGCGGTATACATCAAGGGTGATTTGATCTTTTCAACCGACCCAGCTGATTATGTTGCTGATCTGGGGCGTATGAAATATTTAACCGGGGTTTTTTATGTTTCACAAGAAATAAATGACTTAACTGCGGTATTGTTTACAGTTGATTAATATGAACTACCAAAAACTCATAGATGAAAATGATGCATTTATTTTCGAGTTAGAAGATGTTATTTTTCCTAAAAAGGATTTTCTGCTGCAGGTATATTATTTATTCGCACAATTTATAGAATATGCAGAGCAAATAGATGCAGCTCCAATGCTAGATTATATGAAGCGGGAATATGAGCTTTATGGTCCTGAAAACATATTCGAAAAAACTGCTTCACAGTTTAATCTGGATGAAAAGTATAAAGGCAATTTTAATTTACTTTTAACGAATGCCAGGTTACCCTTAAAACTCTTGATTTATTCAGAATGTCTTACCTTTCTTAAGCTGATTGTGGCGTCTGGTAAGAAAATATATTTACTGATTTCCGGCAATCCGGAAGCTCAGTTAAATAAAATAAGACAGGTGCAGTGGGAGGGACTTGAGCACAATTTAGTCGTTTATTTCAAAGAAGAAATTAGCAGGCCATCGGAAGACAAAGGCTTGACTTATGTGATTGATACCCATAACTTAAGAGGTCGTAATATTTTCATGGTATTGGACGTTAAAGAAGAAAACATTTTGGATATTCAAGCAAATGTAAATTTTGCTTTTTCATCAAAACTATTTTCTGCTGAATAACGTACCTTGTAATACCTATGAATCTAACGTCCCTGAAATCTTTTGCCCTTGGTTTATTAATAATTTCTGTTGCGAATGTTGCTTGTAAAAAAAGTAAATCAACCCCTAATGAAGATACGGTTGTAGAGTCTAACAATAAACAGACTAAAACGACAGACCGTACTCAACTAACAAATGATTCCTTATTTCTTTATGCGAAGCAAATTTATTATTGGAAGGATGCCCTGCCTGCCTATGATACTTTTGAGCCAAGAAATTATGGAGGTAATTATGATAAGGAACTGTTTGCGATTACTCAGTACAAAATTAACCCTGAAACTGGAAAACCTTACGAATTTGTTACGCTCAATCCAAGTTATCCAGACGAAACCAAGTACTCTTACATACAAGACATTACACAAAACAACCCTCAGACAACCGCATCTATCCGAGATTTAAAAAATGCAGTTGATTTAGAAGGCTTTGGCAATGATATAGGAATTAGACCTGTATCGTATATTTCAGAGTTAACGGATCCTTATTTACTATATGTCACGGCCGTATACCCCAACTCTCCAGCAGATCTTGCAGGAGTAAAGCGTGGATGGAACATTACGAAGATTAATAATCGAACTGTTGGATCAAATTATTCTACAGATCAAAGCTGGGTTAGTTCTGCATTAAGTGGATCATCCGTTAAACTCGAAGGCACAAAATATGAGTCAGGGGTGTCAGCAGGAACATTTAGCGTAACATTAAAGTCTGCAAACTACTCTAGCAGTCCGGTATATGCATCCAAAGTTCTTACCGCTGGAACCAAAAAAATTGGCTATTTAGCATATGGGAGATTTTCAAGGGAGTCTAATTCAAAGCCTGATTTAGATGCTGCCTTTGCAAAATTCTCCAGTCAGGGCGTTACTGATCTGGTTATAGATCTTCGTTATAACGGTGGAGGATACGTAAGTACTGCCGAATATCTAACCAACTTAATTGCTCCATCTACTGCTACAGGAACAATGTTTATTGAGTACTACAATACAATGATGCAAACAGGGAAGGCAGATATACTAAAAAATCAACCAAGAACTGATGATAAGGATGTAATCGTAGGTACTTATGACGATTACGATTATTCTCCCGCTGGCAACACGGCATCTTTTGAAAAAAAAGGAACTTTAACTGGTGTTAAAAACGTTGTCTTTTTGGTATCTGATAATACAGCATCTGCCAGTGAATTGGTCATTAATAGTCTAAAACCTCATATGACCGTTAAGTTGGTTGGTGAGACAACGTATGGCAAACCTGTTGGGTTTTTTCCGGTTAGAATTGAAAACCGATATGATGTCTATCTTGCCTCCTTTGAGACTAAAAATTCTGCTGGTCAAGGTGGTTACTATACAGGGATGACCCCTGATTTTAATGAATATGATGACCCGAGATACGATTTTGGAGACAAGACCGAGATATTCCTCGCACGCGCGCTTTCTATATTAGCACCGGGCACGACTATTAGTGCGAAAAAATCTGATGTCATGAGCGTGGGAAGCAGAACTATTAACACTTCTGAATTGAACATCCAAAAGCCTGCCAATGGCTCTGCGGGATTTAACGGTATGATTGACGATAGAAGAAAAATTAAGAAATAAGACTTGTTTACAAATAAGGCTTACCTCATAATTTGTTTTTGACGGAAAGTTTTTTGTATATCTTTTTGATGATCTAAATTCTCAACTATTTCCAGTATCGCATTTGCAGCGTTAACAAAGAATCCAGCATTGATATTTTGGAATTTGTCTGTTGCTTTATGGTAGTCTTTATGATCTTCAACGCCAAAATATAGATAAGGTATATTTTTAGCTGCAAAGGCGCCCTGATCACTTTGATAAGTCCAATCGTCAACACCTTGTTTTGGATTATCGTGACCGAATAATATTTTAAGATCTGGATTACTGTGATCAATATATTTACTAAGCTGTGGATTTTTGTGTGTGCCTGCAACGTAAAGCATGCCGTTGTCATTATGACTTATCATATCAAGATTTACATTAAGCTTTATCAGATCCAGATTTACAGGTGGATTACTTACAAACGCGCTCGATCCTTTCCAATCCATTTCACCTGCATCAAAAAATGCGAAGATCATTGTTGTATAAGGTTTGTGCGCTGCGTAATATGCTGCAATCTTAAGCACGCCAGCTACACCAGAAGCATTATCGTCAGCGCCATTATAGATTTCATTGTTTATAACCCCAAGGTGATCGTAATGAGCAGAAATAACCATGCATTCTGATGTTTTTCCGGGAATGTAAGCGATGACATTTGTCCCTGAGAAAGATTTGCCCGTCGTGTCTTTAAAGTCAAATTTTTGTTCATAATCTTTCAAGGATGGTAACGACTCCAGTCCGATAGTCTTAATTCTACTTTTGATGTATTTCCTGGAAAGTTCCGCTCCCTGGGTTCCTGTTTTTCGCCCTTGATAAGCATCAGAAGAGAGTGTTTCAACATCTTTAAAAAGAATGTCTGCGTTTTCTGCGTTATTTGAACTTTTGACCGTTCTACAGCTTAATAAAACTGCCAACGGGAATAATAGATATAATTTCATGGATGTCTTTCAGAATAGGTCAGTGTAGGTAAATGACAATAATATGATCTAATATATCATAATATTATGACACGTCATTAAGGAATGGCAAAAACTTAATAGGCTAATTACTGTTTTTTTACTAGTAACGTCAAAATCAATAAACTAGATAATAATGGAATATAGACATTTAGGTAAATCAGGACTTCAATTGAGTGCGCTTTCATTAGGAAGCTGGTTAACATTTGGCAATCAGATAAGCGATCAGGTAGCTGATGAGCTTATGGGGGTTGCTTATGATGCAGGTGTAAATTTCTTCGACAACGCAGAAGGGTATGCTGAAGGAAAGTCAGAAGAAGTAATGGGCAAAAGTATTAAGAATCATGGATGGGCAAGAGAATCCTATGTTGTTTCTAGTAAAGTTTTTTTTGGTACGGAGGTGAAAGGCCCAAATCGGACAGGGTTGAGTAGAAAGCATGTCATAGAAGCTTGTAACGGAGCCTTAAAACGATTACAAGTAGAGTATCTGGATTTATATTTTTGTCACAGGCCTGATAAGAGTACACCAATAGAAGAGACGGTCTGGGCAATGAATACGCTTTTGCAACAAGGCAAGATTTTGTACTGGGGTACTTCAGAATGGGAAGCTTCAGAAATTATGGAGGCTATTAAAGTTGCCAAACAGTATAATTTGATAGGCCCAACAATGGAACAACCTCAATATAATCTAATTGAGAGAACGAAGTTAGAGAAAGATTATTTGCACCTGTTTAAAGAATATGGATTAGGTACAACCATATGGTCGCCATTAGCCTCCGGTTTGCTTTCGGGGAAATATACTTCAGGGCAAGCTTCAAATACCCGTCTTGACCTCAAAGGGATGGAATGGTTAAAGGATTCTGTAATGAATGAGGACAAGCTTAATAAAGCAAAAGAGTTACAACAGCTTGCCGATAATTTGGGCGTTCCATTGGCAAAACTTTCTTTAGCTTGGTGTCTTAAAAATAAAAATGTAAGCACGGTTATACTTGGCGCTTCAAAAGTGGAACAGCTTAAGGAGAATTTGACAGCACTGGATGTTCTGCCTCTGTTAACTGGTGATGTATTGGAACAAATTGAGGGAATAATGGGAACTAAACCTAAGCTGCCTCAATACTAACTGAATCGCACGGATAGTATAGCAATCTTTGAGACAATAATTTGTTATACAAAAAAAGCGACTGTACATTGTGTGCAGTCGCCTTTTTTATGTAATAATGTAAATCTTATTACCCCAGATATGATTTTAAAATCTTACTTCTGGAAGTATGTCTAAGACGTTGTAACGCCTTGTCTTTAATCTGACGAACTCTTTCTCTGGTTAAATTAAATTTTTCACCAATTTCTTCTAATGATAATGGATGATTAGTACTCAGTCCAAAGAACAATACTATAATTTCTCTTTCACGCTCAGTTAAAGTAGACAGAGATCTTTTGATTTCTTCGGATAGTGATTCATTAATTAAACTGCTGTCTGTATTTGGCTCATGATTTTCCAATACATCTAAAAGCGTATTCTCTTCACCTTGTACGAATGGCGCGTCCATAGATACATGGCGACCAGAGTTACTTAATGTATCAGAAATCTTATCAACCGTAGTTTCCAAAATATCTGCCAGTTCTTCTGGCGATGGTTCGCGTTCAAATTCTTGTTCAAGCTTAGAAAATGCTTTACTAATCTTACTTAATGATCCTACCTGGTTTAAAGGTAAACGAACGATACGACTTTGTTCAGCAATTGCTTGAAGAATAGACTGACGTATCCACCATACCGCATAGGAGATAAACTTGAAACCTTTAGTTTCATCAAAACGCTTTGCAGCTTTAATAAGACCTAAATTACCCTCATTAATAAGATCACCAAGCGTTAAACCTTGATTTTGATATTGCTTAGCAACAGAAACAACAAAACGTAAATTTGTTTTAGTTAAACGCTCAAGCGCAGCTTGATCACCTTCACGAATCTTTCTTGCTAATATTACTTCTTCTTCTGCGGTTATTAAATCTACTTTACCAATCTCGTGAAGATATTTGTCTAAAGATTGACTTTCGCGATTGGTAATGGATTGCGTGATTTTGAGTTGTCTCATTTATGTGCTTTGGTGCTCGTTATGTTTGAACGTGCAAAAGTAAGAATTTTCAGGGAATTACATCTATAAATTCCTGAAAACGTTACACTTTACACTTATTAATTATAGTTTATTCTTACTACAAAAATTATTCCAAAGTCAGACTTTCGGATTAATTGTCGTTTTATGCAGTCTATTAGTTATTTATTGAATTACAACAAATATTATATGTTACTCAACAATTAATTAGTAGATTTGTTTGGATTCAAGTATATGATTGAATGATTAGTCTGTGTTAATCAGACCTCTAAAAGTAATTCTGGTAATGGATTTTACAATTCAACAATATTTATGATCTGTTTATGAATCAGTTGTCAGTCAACAATCCAAAGGAGCCTTCAAAGAGTGGAAACAATTCCCGTTTTTGAGTAAATTAAAGTTAACACCATGCCAATTATAATTAACCTCGATGTCATGCTTGCCAAACGAAAAACTTCTCTTACTGAATTAAGTAAGAAGGTAGGTATTACATTATCTAATCTTTCTATCTTAAAAACCGGAAAAGCCAAAGCAATTCGACTAGACACGATTGATTCTATTTGCAAAGCCTTGGATTGTCAGCCCGGAGACCTCCTGCAGTATGAGCCTTAAAAGTTTAATTTAACTCCAAATCCCAGATGAAAGATTTCATAGATAGGCGTGGTCGTTCTATTCTCGTACCAGCTGATCATATACAAATCATTTGTATTTGCTTCAGCATAAATGCTCACAGATTTTATCTTACTACTCTTATCCCCCAATAGTCTAACTTCCGAATTTAAACCTAAATGTTCTCTCAAAGCGGGAGACCAGAAATAGTATCCTTTGGCATATTGATCGCGGTTGAAGCGTAAACCAAAATCTTTTCCAAAGGTATAGGAAAGAAAGAATACTGGATTTACAGGTAAAAAGGTGATTTTATCGTTTATAACAATGCTAAACGGTTTATAGTCAAACTTTATGGCTGCAATATTTAAGGTTCCTCCTTTGTTTTCAGGAACATGCCCATAATGAAAGCTTAAAGTGGATTTATCTTTGAAAAAGTTATAACCTGCACCAAGACTGAAATAGCCGATACTCCCCGCATATTGAATGATGAACTGATCTGGTGTTAATGTTCTTATTAACTTTTCCTGACCATAAGCTCCTTTGGTAAGAAGAATTAGTAAGAATACCTTAAAAATTAATGGCCTCGGCACTAAGTGTTTTATCTTTAACATCAATAATAGTATAAGCTCTATTTACGACTGCATTGGTAATAATAAATGGAATCCCTTCTTCATTTCTTCGGTAAATGACATCTGGAGAATGTTGATGTGAATGAATAGACGCAAGCATTCCAGGAGCCTTATTCATCAGATCTTCATACCCAGACGATAGTTGCTGGTCAAAATCCAGATCGGTAGGGGGGACATGAGAAAATGCAATAATTCTATCTGTACCTTCATCTGGCTTTAAATTATCTGCAAGCCAGTTCAGGTCGGGAATCTTGCCATCGAAGTTATATTCTCTACTATTAGAATCATGGCAAACAAATTTCACCCCAGCATAATTGAAAGTGAAGTTTAGTTCGCCAAACATTCTTTTAAAAACATCACGTCCATTTGCCAGATGATCGTGATTTCCGATAATAGATATAAAAGGAACCTTTAGTCCTGAATAAATTTTGTAAATCCCATCAAATTCAAGTAAAAGGCCAAAGTCTGAGATGTCACCATTTAAAATCACGAAATCAATGTCGTTCCGGGCATTAATGTGGTCAACAAAAAGTTGAGCTTCTTTATATTTACGTTGCGTATCACCTGAAACAGCAATTTTAAAAGAGGAGCCTATCAGCTTTTTTGGTAAACGATTTATTTGAGTATCATTTACATTAGTAGCCGTCGTATTATTAAATTTTTGATTTGGACTGTATTCACTGACGTTGCATCCAAAAATTAACATCAGGCCAAAAAGAAGTAGTAAATTTATTTTCATTATTGTAGGAACAAAAGCAAGCCTATAAAGTTCGCTGATTTCTGACTTTTTTTATAATTCGGTCAAGTTGAAGGTGCTTTGTAATCTAATTCCCTTTTCTGTTTGCTCAACTGTGCAGCATTCATTGATGGAATCATGTTCTAAATATAAGATGTGCTTTTTTAGCGCAGCTTCTTCTAGAAAAGACTTTTTCTCTTTTAAAGTTTGTAAAGGAAACATATCATACGACATTACATAGGGCAGTGGTATGTGACCAACTGAAGGCAGCAGATCTGCTGCATATATAATTGTTTTGCCTTTATACTTTAATTCGGGTAACATCATTGCATCCGTGTGTCCAAATGCAAAACGAACATTGAAATTCTCTGCAAACTGTACGCCTTCTATTTCGTCAATAAACTGCAACTGACCGCTTTCCTGAATAGGTAAGATGTTTTCTTTTAAAAATGATGCTTTTTCTCGTTGATTAGGCATTTCTGCCCAATTCCAATGTTTTTCGTTACTCCAATATATCGCGTTTTTGAAAGCGGGCCTTAACTGATCTCCTGTCCTTTGTATAGCTCCTCCGCAATGATCAAAATGAAGGTGTGTTAAAAATACGTCGGTAATATCATCAGGAGAAAAGCCTTTATCTGCAAGAGAAGTTGTCAATGTATCTGATCCATGGAGATAAAAATGGCTAAAGAACTTTTCATTTTGTTTATCTCCAATCCCGGTGTCAATCAAAATTAAACGATCTCCCTCTTCTATTAATAAACACCTCATAGACCAGGTACACATATTGTTGGCATCCGCCGGATTACTTTTCTGCCAAATGGTTTTTGGAACCACGCCGAACATCGCTCCACCATCAAGTTTAAATAATCCTGTATTAATTGTATGTAAAACCATAGAAGTCAATTTGGAATTCATACAAAATTAAAAAACCTGCTGAGACATCAGCAGGTTTTAAGTTTTATGACTTATTATGGAGTGAAACTTTACAAGTGTATTACTTCACCGTACGCATCAGCTGCCGCTTCCATAGTTGCTTCACTCATTGTAGGATGAGGATGTATCGCTTTTATCATTTCGTGACCAGTTGTTTCCAGTTTACGAGCAACTACAATCTCAGCAATCATTTCAGTTACGTTTGTTCCAATCATGTGCGCGCCTAGCAATTCTCCATATTTAGCATCGAAGATTAATTTAACAAAACCATCTTTTGCACCAGCTGCACTTGCTTTTCCTGAAGCTGAAAAAGGAAACTTACCAATTTTCAATTCATATCCAGCAGCTTTCGCAGCTTTTTCAGTATAACCTACAGACGCGATTTCAGGTGTACAATAGGTACATCCTGGGATATTGTTATAATCGATTGGTTCAGGCTTCAATCCCGCTATTTTCTCTACACAAGTAATACCTTCAGCCGAAGCGACGTGAGCTAATGCTTGTCCGCCAACAATATCACCAATTGCATAATATCCTTTTACAGAAGTATTGTAAAACTCATCAACAACCACTTTTCCTTTTTCAGTTTTAATGC
>Ga0247813_10002833_pt1 | contig 11562 bp, 12 predicted proteins | sample UWRJL169409C1_FD_180719 | JGI IMG/M metagenome (GOLD analysis project Ga0247813, IMG submission 180719) | Plant litter microbial communities from Arlington Agricultural Research Station in Wisconsin, United States - UWRJ-L169-409C-1 | ecosystem: Environmental > Terrestrial > Plant litter >... | reverse complement strand
ACCTTATCGCCCGGCTTGAAGAGCGTAACGGACAATCCGACTTCGACAACCGTTCCAGCGACATCCCAACCGAGCACTTTCCAATCGCCATCCTTGGGCTGTGCTGCCTTACGCACCTTCGTATCGACAGGGTTGACCGAAATGGCCTCCACCTCGACAAGGAGGTCGCGGGTGCCCGGTATCGGCCGATCGAGTTCGATGTCGACCAGCGCGTCAGCCCGGTCAAGCGGCCCTGCGTCCTTGTATCCGATAGCTTTCATGTCATTGTTTCCATTGATGACGAGTTGCCAGCGTGTCGCCAGAAAGGTGAACGGACTGGAACTAATTTTCATGCTGCGACAAGCCGATCCGTGAGCACTGCTCACGGATCGGCCCCTCAAACGTCGGCTCAGGCTCAAACTTGCCGCTTGAAGCGACGACGGTTCGCAGATCGGCAGCGTCGAGATCGCGACACTGAAAGCGCGCACCGCCGTGCTGTTTCGCCGTCTGGCGTGAGCTCACGCCGCCGCCTCAACCGTCCCCATCAATACATCCTGGCCGACGGCATCGACCAGGAAATCCAGAACAGCGCGAACGCGCAGCGGAAGATTGCGGCGCGAGGCGTAGACGACAGTGATCGGCAACCGCACAGGCGGAAAGGCGGGCATCACTTTGACCAAGCGACCCGCAGCGATGTCTTCACATGCAAGAATATGTGACAGCACCGCCAGTCCACCTCCCGAGAGCGCCGCGCGATGCACCGCCGCGGTATTGTTGAAGATCATCCTCGGGGCGACCTTGACCCTTTCAATGTCGGCGCCATTCAAAAAACTCCAGGACCGCCCCTCGCCTCCACGATTGTAGCAGATGCAATCGTGGTCGGGGATCTCAAGCAGATGGTTGGGCATACCCCGCCTCTGGATATAACTGGGTGCGGCAACAAGGAACGCTGTCGTCCAGCCGATCCGGCGACAGATCAGACTGCTATCGGACACCTCACCGAGGCGGACTTCGAGATCGATCCCCTCGCCGACCAGGTCCGAAGACTGTTCGCAAAAGAGGACGTCAAAGGACAGGCCAGGACAATCCTTCAAGAAGGCAGGAAGCCGGTCGCTGATGTAGAGGCCGAGCGCACCCGGCAGACTAATCCTAACTTTTCCGGAAGCGATGGCGCCATCAGCCGACGCGGTTTCGCCCAGCGCTTCCACAGCATCGATAACCTTCTGCGCCATCGAAATCATCTGCTCGCCCCCGACGGTCAGCGACACGGCGTTGGTGGAGCGGTGGAACAGCCGCGTACTGTAATGCTCCTCAAGCGATGAGACCTGCCGCGACACCGCCGGCTGGGTGAGACCGAGATCCAGTGCCGCCGCAGAGAATGACCCGGTCTCGGCTACGCGCAAGAATGTCCTCAATGCTGAGACCACGTCCATCCAGCTACCCCTCTGCTCATACCATTTGAAATGAGCGTTATGCCGGAAGCTTAGGCTGGTTTTGGTTGCCTGTCCATCAATTACGGATATTTAATATCCATAAGGATAATATGAGTCCTTAATCACGGAGAAAGTCATGACACAGCGCCTCAACTACGCAGCCCAGTCCCCCGAGTTTTTCAAGAAGATATCCGAGCTCAGCCTGTCGCTGAAAGACAGCGTCATCGAGCAGTCGATCCGCGATCTCGTCAATATCCGTGCATCGCAGATCAATGGCTGCGCCTTCTGCCTCGACATGCACGTGAAGGAAGCCAAGATCCATGGCGAAAGCGAACTTCGCCTCTATCACGTTTCGATCTGGCGGGAATCCAACCTGTTCGCTCCCCGCGAACGCGCAGCCCTTGCTTGGACCGAAGGCGTTACCGAGCTGCCTGAAGGCGGCATTCCGGACGAGCTTTACGAGCGTGTCCGCGGCCAGCTCTCGGAGAAGGAAGTCTCCGACCTCACCTTTTCCATCCTGACCATCAACGCCTGGAACCGCGTCAGCATTGCCTTCAAGGCCGTGCCCGGCTCGGCCGACAAGCTTTACGGCCTCGACAAGGCTGGCCTCAGCTGAGGTCCGCAGACATCTGCGCCGCATCAACAACCACAGGATGTCAGCACGGCTGACGGAGGAACGACCATGAAAATCGTCATCATCGGCGGAACCGGCCTGATCGGTTCCAAGACCACCGAACGCCTTCGGGCAAAAGGCGTTGAGGTGATCGCCGCGTCTCCCAATACAGGCGTCAACACGATCACCGGCGAAGGGCTGGCCGAGGCGCTGGCGGGAACGGATGTTGTTCTCGATCTCGCCAATTCCCCGTCCTTCGAGGACAAGGCTGTGATGGAGTTCTTCGAGACCTCCGGCCGCAATCTGCTCGCTGCCGCAAAGGCGGCTGGCGTTAAGCACCACATCGCACTCTCCGTCGTCGGAACGGACAAGCTCCAGGAAAGCGGGTATTTCCGCGCCAAGCTGGCGCAGGAAAAGCTGATCCGCGAGGCCGGTATTCCCTACACGATTGTCCACTCCACCCAGTTCATGGAGTTCCTTGGCGGCATCGCACAGTCCGGCCTGGTTGAAGGCAAGGTGCATCTGTCGCCAGCCTTCGTGCAGCCCATCGCCTCCGACGACGTCGCGGATGCGATGGCCGACGTGGCGCTTGAACCCCCGGTCAACGGTTTGATCGAGATCGCTGGACCGGAGCGTTTCCGGCTCAATGAGCTGGTCGCCCGTTATTTGGAAGCGACGGGTAACGCCCGACCGGTCGTTGCCGACCAGCAAGCCAAATACTTCGGCGCCCGCCTGGAAGACCTGACGCTGGTTTCCGACAACAATCCGCGGCTCGGCAAGATCGGTTTTGAACAGTGGTTCGCCGCCGCTCCTCGCAAGTGAGATCCTACTCCGCAATCACGAAGGAAGAATGTCATGATCAGAACAACCATTTCCGCGGTGGCGATCGCCATCGTCACGTCTGTAACCGCGATTGCGCATGACGCACCGGGTGGCGGCTCGACGTCCAAGGTAACTCTCGTCTACGAACACCAGCTGCCGAATGTCCCAGGCAAAAGCCTCAAGGGCGTTCTGGTCGAGTACGGTCCGGGTGGTTATTCCGACGCGCATACGCATCCGGACAGCGCCTTTATCTACGCCACCGTGCTGGAGGGATCGATCCTCAGCCAGGTCAATGACGGTCCGGTCACGGAATACAAGGCTGGAGAACACTTCTCCGAACTGCCGGGCGACCGCCACGGTGTCAGCAAGAACGGCAGCGACACGAAGCCCGCAAAACTTCTCGCCGTCTTCGTGGTCGATACCGGTCAAAAGGAACTGACCTACCCGATCGAGAAGTAAGGACCTCGACAAGGACCGGGTGCCGTCGCCGCATCCGGTCCCCTTTGCCCTTCAAGCCTGGAGTGACCTGCCATGGCCGTTGACCTGTCCGCACTGGCATTCGCAATCGTCGATATCGTGGGTGTGTTCGGCATCCTTGTCTGGCATGTTCAGGGCAAGGATCGACCAACGGCGCGCCTCATCGTCCAGATCCTGTTCTTTGCAGCAATGACCGCGACGTTCCTGTCGCAGGGTATCCTTCCGTTTCGCGTGACGACGGGAGAGCTTGAAGGCCTGACCGCCTATCTCGGGAAATCCGCGCGCGTTCTCTGGTGGGTCCACCTCGCCTGGGCAACGATCGGCTTCGTACGCCTCTACATTGCGCTCGACCGCCGGCCGCAGGAGGCACGACTGATCCAGGATCTGATCGTCGCCGGCGTTTATCTAGGTGTTGCGCTTTCCATTATCGGCTTCGTGTTCGGCGCACCGATCGGAACGCTCGTCGCCACCTCCGGCGTGGTTGCCATCATCCTCGGCCTTGCCCTCCAGAACACCTTGGGCGACCTGTTCTCCGGCGTGGCCCTCACACTTGGCCGCCCGTTTACGATCGGCGACTGGATCCAGCTAGCCGACGGCACAGAAGGACGCGTCATCCAGAACAACTGGCGCTCGACACAGATCCTGACGCCGGCACATAATGTTGTTGTTCTCCCCAACAGCGCGCTCGCCAAACTCAGTCTCACCAACCTGACACAACCGGATGAATCGCACCTCGTCATATTGGCCATCCGCATTGCGGCCGACCGACAGCCATCCGCCATCGAAGCAATTTTGTTGTCTGCATTGGAGGATTGCCGGTTCATTGTTCAGGAGCCGAAGCCAATCGTGGCATTCAAGGGGATCGATGCGATCGCGATCGACGTCGAATTGCTGTTCCGCGTGACCAGCCCTGCCAACCGAGTGCCGGCGCGCAACGAGATCATCGATGTCGTCAGCCAACTCTGCGCGACCCATGGTCTCGGCTTTGCAATGCCGGCACAAGCCTATCTCGTCGTGCCCAGCCTGGGCGACAAGATGGAGAGATCTGGATCGGTCGGCGGCCTACCCCGCGCGCTTTAGCACCCAGTCGAAGGTTCCGGCCCAGATGCCCGGGTCGATCTCCTGCTCCAGCGTTTTCCCGAGGTCTGCAAACGTAGCCTTCCGGAGCGCCGTCCGCCACGCTTCGTCAGCTTCCCACATGATCCGTGCAATCGCACACGAACCGCTGTCACAGAAGCCCTTGGGTCGGCACGGGTTGTTGGCTCGGATGTTCTGACAGACGAAGGTCCGACCGCTCCCCTCCACTGCTTCGACGACATCAAGAAATGTCAGCTCTGCCGGTGCCCTTGCCAGGCGATAGCCGCCCGAAGGGCCAAGCGTCGTATGGACAAGGCCTGCCTGTGACAGGCCCTGAAGTGCCTTTGAAAGATATTCCTTCGGAAGCCCATGCAGCTCTGCCAGCGCCTTGGTCGACAGATATCGCCCGTCAGGCAGGCCCGCGAGAATCGCGCAACAATGGAGTGCCCATTCGACTTGGCTTTTGAGTATCATGCGATGGGGACCTCGGATTGCAATTAAGGATACATGGTATCCCTATTTTGAATGCCTGTAAATGCGGCCCGGTGCTGTATGGACGGCCATCCCGAGAGGAATCGCCGTCCATTGCCTGCGTGCTTTAAAGGCTCAGTCCAAACGATCACCCAGTGACAGGCCGGTCAATTGCTCCGAAAGCAGCCAGAGCCGTTCAGCTGCCTGTGGGTCCATGGCCCAAGGAGCCACGCCTTTGCTGCCATCCGTTTCCGCCTGCGGCAGGGCGACCTCGCAATCTTCGCAATAGACACCACCGATACCGTTGAGTTCGGGCCGCGTTGCTGCCCAGACGCTCGTTGCTGCCCCTTGTTCCGGCGTCTTGAGGTCGCGCGAGGGATCGACCCGGCGATTGCCATTCTCGTCATAGACATCGAAAGAATTGATCTCGTCTTCGCTGAGATGGCGGGCGAGATCGGTCAGGATAACGCCCGGATGCAATGAAAATGCCCGCACACCAAGCCCTGCTCCACGTCGATCAAGCCCCAGGGCAAACAGCGCGTTTGCTGTCTTCGCCTGGCCATAGGCCTGCCACTTGTCATAGGGACGCGTCCTGAAATCGATGTCGTCGAAATCGACTGGTCCGATTTGGTGGCCACGCGAAGACACAGAGACCACCCGCGCGCCGTCTGCCTTGACAAGTGCTGGCCACAGACATGCAACCAACCGGAAATGGCCGAGATGATTCGTGGCGAACTGGCTCTCGTGCCCAGCCTCATCACGGGCAAGCGGCGTTGCCATGATGCCGGCGCTGTTGACCAGAATTGAGATCGGCATACCCGCCGCAACGATCCTGCCAGCAAAGGCGGCAACCAATTCGGGATCCGCAAGATCCATCGCTTCGATAACGACATTGTCGATACCGGCAAGCGTGCGTTCAGCCTTCTCGCGATTTCGGGCCGGTACGATGACATGAGCGCCGGCGCCAGCCAGCGCCCGCGTCGTCTCGACGCCGAGACCGGAATAGCCGCCGGTGACAATCGCCGTCTTGCCGGAGAGATCAATGCCCTCGGTGACCTCGCGTGCCGTGCTGGATGCGCTGAACCGAGATCCAATAGGTTTCTGGTCGGACATGTCGTTACTCCTTCATTTATGGCTCTGGTGTCCGCTCCCTATATTGGATAGGCTCGCGGAGCCCCCAGCCTGCAGGATCCGGATTTCTGTCGTGATCGTCCAAAACATCCAGGATCCCCTGTCTGACGTGCTCAGCGCCATCGATGCGCGGGCGCTATTCTCTGTGCGATTTGCCGCCGGAGGCTCGTGGTCTGTTGCTTTTCCACCACCGGGCTACCTCAAATTCAATGCGATCCGCGAAGGCGGTGCCTGGCTGATCTCGGAGGGAGAGGCGCCGTTGCGCATTGAAGCGGGCGATTGTCTTGTGGTCAGCGGCAAGGCGTTTACGCTTTGCAGCGATCCCAAAGTGAAGGCGATAGCGGCGGCAGAGGTGTTCGCCGGGGGCAATCTCGATGTCTCTGTGGGCGATGGCCGGGATTTCGTGCTGCTCGGCGGCAGCGTCAACCTCGACACCATCGACGGATCACTCCTCACCAACGCCCTGCCGCCTGTTGTAGTCGTCGACCGCGAGGAGGCTGGACCGATAGGCTGGCTGCTCGAACAGTTGGATCTGGAGTGGAACAGCGCAGCACCGGGCGCTCGCATCGCCTGCAACGACCTGCTGCGGCTGGTGTTTATCCATGTCCTGCGTGCCTATATGGCGCGCCAGACACCACAGCATCCCGGCTGGCTCGCGGGCCTTGCGGATGCCCGTCTGGCGCCGGCACTGCGGGCTATCCACGCCGACCCGTCTCGCCGCTGGACGGTAGAGGCACTGGCGTCTCTCGCTGGCCAATCCCGCTCCGGATTTGCCGAAAGATTTCGTGCCACCGTCGGAGCATCGCCGATCGACTATCTCGCGAACTGGAGGATGCGGCTTGCCGCCGCTCGGCTACGGCGTGGCAACGAGCCGCTGCCACGGATTGCACAGTCGCTCGGCTACGCGTCTGACAGCGCTTTTGCCGCCAGCTTCCGGCGCGTCCTCGGCCAGTCACCTGCACGGTATCGTGGCCTGTATCGCGATAAGATGCGGACTAAGGTCGTCAACTCCTGACTGCTGACTTGCCTATTGGCTCGTCGACTGCGCTGGGAGATACAACGGTAAAGCAAGTCGCCACTATCTGTGACCGGTTCCGGTCCGCCACCCGTGCCGCCTCATAGGCAGTGATAGGAATCGAACGCTGAACATCGACCGATTTAGGTAAGTCTCCGACTGGGATACCACTGTCCGCCACAACACGCTATTATCGCAACCAGTCCCCCAGGGTTCCGGAGCAGGCGTGGCAGGCTTCCAGAACAACCAGATTCAAGCGCGAAGAAGGCTGCTAACGGGTGAGGCTTTCAGCAACCATTTCGGCAGTTGCAGGAAGCCAGCGGCGTTTCACTTCGCGATCTTGCGATCAAGCAAGCTTCGAATGAGCGGCGCCATCTCATCCAGCTTGTTTCTTCCCAACCGTCGCCTTGAGCCCTTTGAGTTCGCCGCGGATCTGTGCGTCAAGTGTGACATTCTAACTTGCCGAATTAGGACTTTCTAACTTTGCGCCACGCGATTTACACCGCAACGGATAAAGTTTTATGGAACGCACGTACGGACTTTCGTCGTTGCACCGGTGGGAGTCATTGCTCATTGGGCGATCTATGACACAACGTTGCGAACGAACTTTAAAAGTTGAGGTTGCCTATTGGCATAGGAATACTCCTGTGCGGAGTTGTATATCGCAAACGTTCCTGCTGGGTACTCCTTCTCAGCTCCGCTAAGGATCAGCGTAAGCGATCCTTCGACAACCATTATCATTTCGTGCCAGCCCTCGGGATCGGGTTCCGCGTCATATCTCTCACCACTCTCTAAGGACCAGATCCACATTTGAGTTTCATGTCGCGCAGGGGCTGTCCCCAAAAGCACCCCTTTGCTTTTCGTACCCTTTCCTCGCCAGGTCACTACGTTGACGTCGGTCGACGACTGTCTTTCCGGATCCCGGACGAGATCGACGAAACCCACGCCCATCGCAGCCGCCAACTTGTCCAGACTGGACAAACTGATGTTTGCGTCACCCGACTCGACGGCAATGATCATGCGTCGGCTGACGCCGGACGCTTTGGCGAGAGCAATCTGGCTGAATCCGGCCGCTTGGCGAAATCGCCGTAAATTTCCAGAGACGTGCGCCAGAACATCACCTCGGACATTTTTGTGCAGTATATTGCTCATTTTTAACATCTCAACCTTGACTGTGCAATATATTGCTCATATGGTCGTCTTACTCCTAACGGGCGGCCTGTTCAACAGCGAATTCTACCGCGTATCTCACCAGATGCGCGAGCGATCCTGTGCGTCCAAATGCTGCCCTTCATGTAACGGCGAGGTATTCGATGACGCAAGCGATCGTTCTCAACGAGACTGAGATCACAGCGCTCCTTCCTAAGGTCGATGTTCGCGCGGTTCTGGAACGTATGTTCCGCTCACTGGCGGAAGGTGAAGCGGTTCAGCCTCCTCAAACGTTGAGCCTTTTTCCGCGCGACACCGGTGACTTCATCACGTATCTCGGCGTCCTTGCAGATGAAAAGGTGTTCGGCGCGAAGCTTTCCCCGTATATCCCGGGCGACGGCAAGGCGGTTGTTACAGCCTGGACCCTGCTTATGTCGACGGAGACAGGAACCCCGCTTCTTCTCTGCGATTCCAAAAAGCTGACAACAGAGAGGACGGCTGCGGCGTCTATCATCGCTGCCGACCTGCTCGCAGGCCCAGACGCTTGCGTGCTTACAATCGTCGGCTCGGGCCCAATGGCGCTTGCGCATCTTCGTTATGCCGATAGCATTCGTGCTTGGAAAGAAGTGAGAATCGCGTCTCCCGGCGTTATGACCAGCTCTGTGCCGTCCACGATCTCAAGCGGCGTCCCGATCACGAAGTCGACAAATGCAAACGAAGCGATACGAGGCGCCGACGTCGTCTTGTTGTGCACCTCCTCGGGCACGCCGGTGATAGACGCCACGGCGCTATCCAAAGCGGCGGTCGTGACATCGATCAGCACCAATGTCGCCAACGCCCATGAAGTCGATCCCGCAGCACTGCAAGGATTCGACGTCTACTGCGACTACCGGAAAACAACGCCGGCCGCTGCTGGCGAGATGAAGCTGGCCGCAGCAGCAGGACAATGGAACCCAGAGGCATTGTGCGGTGATCTTCCAGAACTGCTGACAGGCCGCGCCAAGGCGCCCAGCCGCGAACGTCCTGCCTTTTTCCGGTCCATTGGCCTCGGCCTGGAAGATATCGCCGCAGCCGTAGCTCTGCTCAACGGCACGCGCGCCTGAACCAACAAAGTGAGGAGAAAATTATGAAAATTCGTGATTTTGGCGTCGAAATTTGGATGAACAAGTACGAGACGAAGTGCGAACTCAATCTTGCAGAAACGTGCGTTGAGTCCCTTACAGTCGCTGAACTGCTGGACATGGCCGGCACCAATGACATTGCCCAACAGCTTCTGCCTCTCAAGCTGACCTACGGCGAAATCGAGGGAAGCGTACGGCTGCGAACTCTTGTTGCTGGTCTATACGAGAAGCAGAAGGTTGAAAACGTCATCACCACCCACGGGGCAATCGGCGCAAATGCGCTTGTCCATCAAACCCTTGTAGACCGCGGCGACCGTGTGATCTCCGTCCTTCCGACATACCAGCAGCACTACTCCATTCCCGAGAGTATTGGCGCGGACACACAGATCCTGAAACTGACCGAGGAAACCGGCTTTCTTCCAGATCTTGAAGAACTGAGGAAGCTTGCGACCCCCGGAACAAGGCTGATCGCGATCAATAATCCCAATAACCCGACCGGGTCCTTGATGGACCGCGCTTACCTCGAACAGATCGTCGAAATCGCCCGTGCTTGCGGCGCATGGATCCTTTGCGACGAAGTCTATCGTGGCACGGATCAGGAAGGCGACACCGGAATGACCGCGTCGATCGCGGATCTCTACGAAAAAGGCATCAGCACCGGCAGCATGTCCAAGACGTTCTCACTGGCTGGTCTCCGGCTCGGTTGGATCGTGGCGCCTGTGGAGCTCATCCACGCTGTCTCGGTTCATCGGGACTACAACACGATCTCAGTCGGAATGTTAGATGACCATTTCGCGGCGATCGCACTCGAGAGCAAGGACAAGATCCTCGAGCGCAGCCACAAGATTACGCGGACAAACCTCAAAATCGTTTCCGACTGGGTGGATGGGGAGCTTCTCATCTCCTGGATCAAGCCGAAATCCGGCACGACCGCTCTCCTCAAGTATGATTTGCCGGTCTCCTCCGAGGAGTTTTGCCTCCGTCTTCTCGAAAAAACCGGCGTGATGCTCACTCCGGGCAGCGCGATGGACATGGAGGGCTATCTTCGCATTGGTTACACCAATGGCGAGGATATTCTTCGCGAAGGTCTGAAGCGCATCTCGCTCTTCCTCAAGGAAAGTGCTGCGTCGGCCGCCTGATCATCTCATTTCCAGAATCCCTAGCGCCCATCAGAGCGCGCAGGGTGTTTTCGTTTCCAACAAAAGGGGAATCTTATGAAACGACTGACTATAGCACTTGGACTGGCACTCCTTGCCACCACCGCTTCGGCCGAGGATCTTCGCATTGGCACCAGTGCCGACTATCCCCCGTGGGAGTCGGTGGATGCCAGCGGACAAATCGTCGGCTTTGACAAGGACGTCGGCGACGAAATCTGCAAACGCGTCGCCGCGACATGCGCATGGCAGAACCAGGCATATGACGGACTTCTCCCAGGTCTGCAGGTAGGCAAGTTCGACCTGGTCATTTCGGGCGTCTCGATCAATGACGAGCGCTCCCGGAAGGTCGACTTTTCTGTCGCCTATGGAGACGCGCCGAATGCCATCGTCGTCGCCGCCGGAAGCAAAACGGCTGATGCCAAGTCAGCATCGGACCTGCAAGGCGCCCTGGCAAAGGCTGCGATCGGCGTGCAGACCGGCACGACCCACGAGCAGGTTATGCGTGCGAATTTCCCAGATGCCGATATCCGCGTCTATGACCGACCGGATCAGATCGCCGACGACCTGATCGCTGGGCGCATCGACGCCGGGCTGATGGAGCGCTCCGCCTGGGAGCCGCTCGTGAAGGACCGTGGCTCAGACAAGCTGATCTATGCAGGCCCACTCCTGACGAGCGCCGATTTTTCGGAGTTCGGCAAGGGTCAGGGCGTCGCCATGGGCAAGGGCAAGACGGAGCTCAAAGGCAAGATCGATGGCGCGGTCGAGGCGATGCTTCAGGATGGAACGATCAAGACCATCTCGGAAAAATGGTTTGGTTACGACGTCTCCAAGAAGTGACGATCAAAGGGAGGCGATAATACGCCTCCCATTCAGGAGTTAAGAATGCGCCCATCTCCCGAGATCCTAACGGCAGCAAGGAGGGACTTGTCCAATCTTGTCGCCATTCCTTCCGTAAGCGCACGCGGGGAAGGCCTCGAGACTTGTGCCCAAAGTGTAGAAAAGCTGCTGTCCTCGGCCGGTTTCAAGACTGAACAGCATGCCGGCGACGTCGGCCCCTTCGTCGTCGGAGAAATCGGCGACGGCCCTTTCACCCTGATCATCTACAATCACTACGATG